>Ga0066640_10001191_pt1 | contig 15576 bp, 16 predicted proteins | sample CryGeyCG2114_020_2_FD_59505 | JGI IMG/M metagenome (GOLD analysis project Ga0066640, IMG submission 59505) | Groundwater microbial communities from aquifer - Crystal Geyser CG11_big_fil_rev_8/21/14_0.20 | ecosystem: Environmental > Aquatic > Deep subsurface > Groundwater | place: USA: Utah... | reverse complement strand
AAGATAGAGATTGTATCTTCCACATTCGGCTCTGACACCAAAACGGATTGGAAACGCCGCGCTAATGCTGCATCTTTTTCGATATATTTACGGTATTCATTCAATGTTGTTGCGCCCACACAATGCAGCTCACCGCGCGCCAAAGCGGGTTTGAGCAGATTTGAGGCATCCATTGAGCCTTCTGCCGCACCTGCTCCAACCAGCGTATGCAACTCATCAATAAATAGCATAACCTCACCGGCAGCGTTGTTAATTTCCGACAAAACCGACTTTAATCTTTCTTCAAATTCACCACGGAATTTTGCACCCGCCACCAGCGCGCCCAAATCCAGCGACAACAACCTTTTGTTTTTTAAGGATTCCGGCACATCTCCAGCGATAATCCTTTGCGCCAAACCCTCTACAATTGCGGTTTTACCCACGCCCGGCTCACCGATTAACACCGGATTATTCTTAGTTCTACGTGAAAGCACTTGCATGGTACGGCGAATTTCCTCATCGCGACCAATGACAGGGTCAAGCTTGCCGCTTTTCGCCAATTCGGTGAAATCTTTAGTATATTTTTTGAGAGCTTCAAAACTCCCTTCCGCATCCATAGAATCCGCCGTTCTCCCGCCACGCATAGTGGAAATTGCTTTTTCCAGCGTTTGCGGATTTATGTTCGCTTTTTTGAGCGCAGGGTTGCTAAGCGCCAATGCCTGCAACATACGCTCTACAGTCACAAATTTATCTCCGGCTTTTTCTGCCAATTTCACCGCATCTTCAAAAAAGCGTGCCATTTCTTGCGTCAAATGCAGCCCATGTGCCCCGCCACCGCTAATTTTCGGCAATTTATCAAGAATCGCCCTAGTTTCCATCATTGCGGTTTGCACATCGCCGCCCGCTTCCTGAATTAGGCGCGGGGCAATCCCTTCCGCATCTTCCAGCAACTCATTGAGCAAATGCTCAGGGGTGAATTGCTGATGCCCTTCGGCAAGTGCAAAATTCTGCGCATTTTGGATAAATTCACGCGCTTTCTCGGTAAATTTGTCAATATTCATAGAATTCCTTCAAATTTCTTGGTCTTGAGAAAGATATAATCATCTAAATTCGGAAATCAACCGAGTAAAATAGTCAGTTATAAGCGCAATAAACGTTGTAAAATTAAAGCAATCCTAACTCTTTCTATGCGAGAATGGCCTTGATAATATTAGTAAAATTGTAACTAAACTGTCATTTAAATATACTATAATGATGAAGTGTAAGAAAATTCTGGTGGCACTGCTTCTTGCCGGTTGCGCGATTAATGCGGAAAATATGATTGGAGAAAGTATTGATACTCCGATTTCTGCGTATGGTGAACCGCTTGATGCAGTTGATAGAGGTGGATTACGGGCATTTTTCTTTGAGGATAATGACCCAAAGGAAATCCCACCGGGAAGGGCAGTCAGGGATATAGATATTTTGCTAGACCCCGACACGCCACTTGCACAGAGCAATTTTCTGCCGCGCGGCTGTGTATATACAATGCACGCAATGTGGACAGAGCTTAGGGAAGAATGGATTATTGAGGCAATGAACAAAACTGCGGAATGTGATTTAGATAAGAAAAAGGGTGAATAAAGACTATGGCAAAAGAAGGAAATTTACAGGCAGACCCGCTATTTTTGGGATTAACCCGTCCGGCACAGATTGCCGGCGTGCATTACCTGCTATTCCTCGTAAACTTTATGGGGAATATCCTGCTTTTCATAAACCACGTATTTGAAAACAGAATGCTTGCCGTTGTTGTTGGCTTCGGCAGTGTCCACATCATATTTTATCTCATATGCTTAAAAGAACCGCGCATGATTGAATTATTCCTGAAAAGATACGGAAAATGCATGAAATGCCGTAACAGGTTTTTTCATAAAGGAACAAATTCCTACGATTTAACATAATTTGGAAATGAATAAATAAATGAGGCTTCAGCTAAAAAAACGGGATGCAAATAAAGGCCATATCGCGGAGAAGGAATTTCCGGAAAGCCATTTTATTCCCTATGATTGCCACTATGACACGCGCACAATCATAACCAAAGATCGTGAGCTTTTGCAGGTTATCAAAGTTGAAGGATTTTCATTTGAAACTGCCGATGATGAGGATTTGGATTTACACAAAAATGTCCGCAATTCTCTGCTAAAATCTCTGACACAGGGTAATATTGCCCTATGGTTTCACACTATTCGCAAGAAAAAAGCTGCCTATCCGGAAGGCACTCAGCCACGCGGTTTTGCAAAGCGGGTTGATGATGGCTGGAAAGGCAAACACGCGGTGAGTGAGTCTTTTCAGAATGATTTATATATCACCGTTATCCACAAACCTGATACAAAAGGTGCAGCAAAAATTGAGCATTTTTTGCGGATGATACAGGAACGCGCCGACAAAACCTCGGCGATTGCCGCATTAAAAGGCGCGCATAAAGAGATTGATGAAGTCAGCAATCGTATAATGGCAACATTGCGGGATTATTCCACCTCGCGCCTCAAAATTGTTGAAACTGAGGATGGGCCATATTCGGAAATTCTGGAATTCTTAGGCACAATCGTAAATTGCGGGATGTCGCATCCAGTACGCCTACCCACCCACTCCATTGATAAATATATCTCCAGCAGGAGGCTATATTTCGGCAAACATGCAATTGAAGTACGCGGACTGACCAAAACAAAATATGCCGGTATCGTAAGCATTCGTGAATATGGTCAGGAAACCGCCGCAGGAATGACTGACGGCTTCCTAAAATTGCCGTTTGAATTCATTGTTTCGCAAAGTTATGTATTCACAAATCGTCAGGTTTCGATTGAGCAAATGCGCCGCCAGCAAAATCGTATGATAAATGCGCAAGAGCCTGCTATCTCGCAAATCGCCGAGATTAATGATGCGTTGGATATCGCCATGAGTGGGCATGCAGGTTTTGGCACACATCATCTAACCGTACTGGTGCTAGCCGATAGCCTGCGGGAATTAGAGAAAAATCTTTCTTTATGCTCGGCAGAATTAGTCAATGTCGGTATTAATGCGGTGCGTGAAACAACTAATCTTGAGCCGGCATATTGGGCGCAACTTCCTGCAAATCATAGCTTTGTAGCGCGCAGGGCAGAAATAAACACGCTGAATGTTGCAAGCCTTGCATCACTCCATAATTACCCAATCGGTCAAATTGACGATAATCATTGGGGGCCAGCAGTGACCGTGTTTGATACGGCCTCCGGTACGCCATATTTCTTCAATTTCCATTTACGCGATGTTGGGCATACCACAATTATCGGCCCAACAGGTTCAGGTAAAACCGTGTTGATGAACTTCCTATGCGCGCAGGCACAAAAATTCAATTGCCGCATGTTCCTGTTCGATAAGGATAGGGGTGCTGATATATTTATTCGCGCGCTGGGCGGGATATATAACGAAATTGAGATTGGTGAAAAAACCGGATTCAATCCGTTGCAACTCCCCGACACTCACGAAAACCGCTCATTCCTGCATGAATGGCTGAAATCATTGGTTACAGCGCATGGCGAAAACTTCACATCCGAGGATATGGAAAAAATTAAGGACGGGGTGGACGGCAATTATAAGCTGGATAAGAAAGACCGCACCTTGCATAATATCGCACCGTTTTTCGGGCTTCAGGGGCCGGGCACAATTGCCAGCCGCCTTCAGCAATGGCACGGTGAAGGGCCATATTCCTCATTATTCGATAATAACGAGGATTCTGTTGATTTTGATGAATCTAATGTTTTCGGATTTGAAATGGGTGATGTTCTGATGGCAAAAGACACTCTCGCCCCAACCTTGTTATATCTCTTCCACCGTATCAACCTCTCACTTGACGGCACGCCAACCATAATCGTTCTGGATGAAGCATGGGCGTTGATTGATAATCCGATATTTTCCAAAAAAATCAAAGATTGGCTAAAAACCCTACGTAAACTAAATGCTATGGTGATATTTGCTACCCAGTCGGTTGAAGATGCCAGCAAAAGCTCGATTAATGATACATTATTACAGCAAACTTCTACCCAGATATTTTTACCTAATTCCAAAGCAACTGAGGAATATAAGAAAGCATTTTTGCTAACCAAAAGAGAATTCCAGCTTATAAAAGAAACTGACCCTGGCAGCAGATTCTTCCTGCTCAAACAGGGAAATGATGTTGTGGTTGCACGGATTGATTTAAGCGGAATGGAGGATGTAATTCCAATTCTTTCCGGACGCGCAGAAACTCTTGCCATTGCCGATGAGGTTCGTAAAGAACATGGCAACAACTCAGAAATCTGGATACCGATATTTTTAGAGAAAATAAGAGGTATGTCTGTATGATGGGGAAAATGAACATCAAAAACGCTTTTACCCATAGCAGATTATTCGCCTTAGCATTGCTATTGCTTTGCTTCACCGCCTCCGCTGCATTTGCCGAAACTATCTCCATCGGACAGGATGGGCTAACTATTGGTGGGCAGGTAGTTAGCACAAACGGAATTCCGGCAGGCGCTACCTCATACAACACCTCGAATGGTGCATTTACCAATAGCGCAAACGAGCTTTTGGGCTATGGGCAATATCAGCAAAACGGCGTTACCGGAGCAAGCAATTGGCAGGTTTTGCAGCAAAATGGTCAAAATTGGACACAATCTACCTATGATGATGCCGGAAATTTGCTAGGGACAGCGCAATATGATGCTGCGGGGAATTTTCTGGGAGCAGGAGCAGGCACAGAGGCTAATAAAAAACTTGGAGATTACAAAGAGTTAAATGAAGTCTGCCAGATTGAAATAGATGATGGAAAGGATTTAAAAGTTGTTTCTGTTGCCATCAAATGCTTTGAGAAAATGACAGAAAATCTCGCAATCGAGGGTATGCAGAATATCAGCAACTACCTCGCCGATGCGGTTTTTGCCCTGCTGGTTCTCTACCTCATTATATTCGGTGCAAGAGTAACAACCGGAATCGTCAATGAGCAGCGTGTCAAAGGTGAATTCTTCATTCATTCTCTGAAAATCGCCTTCGTTTCATGGCTGGTCTTAAATGCCGGAGTTATTGAATTATGGGGCATTGTGCAAAGTATTTATAACAGCCTGATAGTCATCGTTTTAGCGCCGGCAGGTGATGCTACTATGGCTGATTGCCCAATTGCCGAGGCCACCACAGATGGCGTTTGGACAGCTATGGATTGTATATTATCGCGTTTCTTGGGTTGGGGCGCACCTAACGCTTATGGCGAGGGCTGGGAAGGCGTGCCAATGCTTTTCGGCTTTGGAACGCATGCCATAACTAACGGCTTTGGTGGCATAATGATTGCCGGAATTGTGTTATCGACAATCTGGACGTTGCTAATGTCATTTTTCCGCGTAGCATTCGTCTATATTATCTCAATGCTTGGGCTAATCTTGCTCTTTATTATCGCACCGATTACTATTCCGATGGTGTTATTCCCGCAAACCAAGCAATATTTTGAGGGCTGGTATAAGATTGTTGTATCATTTATTTTACAGCCGGTTCTGTTATTCGCCTTCCTATCCTTTATCATGGCGATTATCCAGCAGATTATTATGGGTGAAGACGGCATTATGGGATTGCAGGAAGTATATGCTAATTTCAAGCCTTCTTATGAAACGGCAGGCGCACAAAGCGTTGGTACATCAACAGCAGTTTGGCAGGTTTTCCAGATGTTTAGCGGTGATTCGGATGCGAGTGTGCAATATAGCAAAGACACGGTATTCTCGTTAATTTCACTGCTAGTAACCGCTTATTTATTAATTTCCTTCTCTGACTTTGTCGCGAAAATGGGTCATGAGTTAGCAGGACAACCAATTGCACCGGATTTATCAGGTATGACCCCGGGATTTATGAAGTAAAAATATGATGAATATAAGAAATATATTTGCGATTTTGTTGGTTTTGCTGGTTACGGCAGCATGTACTGGTGAAAATTCCGGCAGTTGCCTTCCCAGCAGCGCTGAAAAGAAAAGCTCGGCAGGCGGTTCTGAGAAAAATATCAGCGAAGAGATTGATGATTTCATTCTCGAAAACAAACCGATATCCACAATTCTCGATAAAATAAAATTAAAGCTGATTGGCGATGGCAGCGTTGAAAGCGGGGTTGCCCCCAGCATGTTTGATAAAATCGTCAAAAGTCCGGAATATATCGGTTCTATAGGCGCAATGTTCGGGCTGTTTATGACATTCTATGGCATATCGGTTGCCACGGGGATGGTGCAAGTTACGCTGGGCGATGCCTTGATACGGGCGGCGAAGATGGGATTTATCGCCGTAACCGCGATGAATTGGGATGAATTTTATGGGACGATTGCCGAGTTCTTCATAAATTTCACTGATGAATTGATATATTATTTCATGGAGAATTTCCGAGACTTATACTCCAACTCCCCCGATGCTGCCGGTGCGGCTGCAGGCGGTGTAGCCTCCGGTGCTGGTGCGATTGGTGCTGAGGGCGGAGTGGCAGGTGCTGATGGACTTGAGAAAGCCGGAGTATTTGAAGATTTAGATATATTCATAGCCACCGTCTTTTCGCAACATATGTTTGCAATTGTGGCGGCTCTATTCAGCCCCACAGGCGTTAATTCCGGCCCCTATGCAACTTTTTATGGCATCTTCCTGCTCTTCTCGCTGGTCTATCTCATCAAAGCGATTATGAAGGTGGTGACAATCTATGCATTCTCATTATTCGCCAAGGCAATCCTCTTTGCGCTCGCCCCGATATTCCTTGCCTTCCTGCTCTTTAACCACACCAAACAGCTCTTTGACGGCTGGCTTAAGCAGCTCATTAATTATAGTTTGCAGCCGGTTCTGGTAACGGCCTTCCTTGGTATGTTCATTGGGCTGATAACACCGCTTTTGGGTGAATTGCTGAATTTGAAAGTTTGTTATCTGACCAGTAACACAGGCGTGCAGAATGAGGCGTGGCGCTTTGTGAAAGATAATGGCGACCCGCTATATTTCGGCGTTAATTCGCCACCGCCAATTGAGCTTAGCACTTTGCTTTTGATGTTCTTCTTCACATGGCTTTTCGGTACATATATCAGCCTTGCAGAACAGCTTGCCTCAGCGATAACCTACACGGTAGCGGGTAATCTGGGTGATATCAAAGTATGGAAAGATATTCAGGCTGATAGAGCTGCCGGCGGCGCAGGTGGTGATCCGGTAAAAGGTGGGCAGAGCATGATGAGTAGGGGAAGCCCAGCATCCCGCGCAAGCTCCACTGGCGGTGGCAGTAGCCGAGCTGGTAGCGGTAAGGCTCGCTAAGTATAAGAAAATCTAGACCTTCCTGAATAATGTTCCGGCAAGCCAGCCCATCGCAATCGCAATAATAATCGCAATTAGCGCATAAACTGCCGGACTTTCATGCGCAGTATTATAAATAAACGCCTCTGCACCAACCTTATCAACATTAATCGGGATTGATTGAATGCCTTGCAATTGCCCGTCATTGAATGAATAAATCTCAGCCGTATAAACCCCCGGCACGGTTTTTTCCGGAAATTTAGTGCGGATTCTGAATAAAGTTCCTTCCAGCAAAGGCAGGTTCAGCACGGTGAAATTAAACAAATTCTCATTTTCAAATTTGCGGATTAATGCTTCCTGAAAGCTGTTTATCTCCGTACTCGCAGAATTCGCCCTGCCATGCAGACGCAAAGTATCAAAGCCGATACCAAGCTCTTGTTTCAGGATTTCGGCATCAATTTCATTTAAATCTCGGCTGGCAGCGATACGATAAAATTGCGGCACATCCTCAAATTCCACCCAGCGCGTATTTATCCATATCCCACCCATATCCTCTTTTTTGCGCACCATATAATCGGCTTTCGGGCCACGAATCACCACGATGATATCCCCCGCTTCCACGCGCGCGCCATAAAGCAAAATCTCTTTTCCGGTGAAGCGCGCATCAATATCAATTTTGCGTTCCGATAAATCAGTAATCATCGGGCGTGCCTGCGCCGATTCTGCAAGCGGAAAGCAGAAAATAAAACACAAGAATAGCAATTTGACGATTGCGGACATATATATAGTTATAACTAATAGAATTCTGATGACAAAACAATTCAAACTTCATGCGCCATATAAACCTGCAGGTGATCAGCCATTTGCCCGTGATAAACTGGTAGAAGGCCTGAAGGACGGGCTTTCCGAGCAGGTTGTACTGGGCGTGACCGGTAGCGGAAAAACTTTCACCATGGCGTTGGTAATTGCCGAAACCCAGCGTCCTGCTCTGATTCTATGCCATAATAAAACTCTGGCAGCACAAATTTATGGCGAAATGAAGGCGTTTTTTCCCGAAAATGCGGTGGAATATTTCGTCTCATATTATGATTATTATCAACCTGAAGCTTATATCCCGAAAACCGATATTTATATCGAGAAAGATTCAAGCATCAATGAGCAGATTGACCGCATGCGCCATTCCGCCACGCGCTCACTCCTTGAACGCCGCGATACTATAATCGTTTCTTCGGTTTCCTGCATATATGGCCTTGGCTCGCCGGAATTATATTTGAGCATGGTTTGCCGCTTGAAAAAGAATGATGAAATTAGCCCGAAGGAGCTCATCAAAAAACTCACCGAAATGCAATATGACAGGAATGATGTTGCCTTTTCGCGCGGAACATTTCGCGTGCAGGGTGATACGCTCGATATCTTCCCATCCCATATGGAAGAACGTGCTTGGAAGCTCTCATTCTTCGGTGATGATTTGGAAGAAATTATTGAATTTGACCCGCTCACCGGAGAGCGATTTGCCAGCCTGCCGCAAATTTCCATTTTCCCGAACAGCCATTTTGTTACGCCGCGCCCAACTATGCTACAAGCGGTAAAGTTCATAAAAGCTGAGCTGAAGGAGCGACTGAAAGACCTTGATAAACAAAATAAATTGCTGGAATCACAACGGCTTTCCCAACGCACGCAATTTGATATTGAGATGATAGAATCCACCGGAATGTGCAAAGGTGTTGAAAATTATTCGCGCTATTTATCGGGGCGCAAAGCTGGTGAACCACCGCCAACATTATCCGAATATTTACCCAATGATGCGCTGCTATTCATTGATGAATCGCATGTTACCGTCAGTCAAATCGGCGGGATGTATAATGGTGATCGCTCGCGCAAAACCACATTGGTGGAACATGGCTTCCGCCTGCCCTCAGCCTTAGATAACCGCCCGTTGAAATTTGAAGAATTTGACGCGATGCGCCCGCAAACAATTTATGTTTCTGCAACTCCCGGCAAGTTTGAGCTGGAACGCACAAATGGTGAATATGTCGAGCTTTTAGTGCGCCCCACCGGATTGATTGATCCGGAAATCACCGTGCGCCCTGCCGAATATCAGGTGGATGATGTAATTTCCGAATGCCGCCTGACAATCGCAAAAGGCCATCGCGTTTTGGTCACCACCCTGACCAAGAGAATGGCGGAGGATTTAACCGAATATATGGAGGAGCAAGGAATCGCCGTACGTTATTTGCATAGCGATGTTGATACATTAGACCGCATTGAAATTCTACATGGCTTACGCCGTGGTGAGTTTGACGTTTTGGTAGGAATCAATCTGCTGCGTGAAGGGCTGGACATCCCGGAATGCGGATTAGTAGCCATTTTGGATGCTGATAAGGAAGGATTCCTGCGCTCGGAAACTTCTCTTATCCAAACCATTGGGCGTGCCGCGCGTAATATTGACGGACATGTGATTATGTATGGCGATAAAATCACGCGCTCGATGAAAGCAGCGATGGATGAAACCGAGCGCCGCCGCAATCGACAAATTGCGCATAATAAAAAGCATAATATCACGCCGCAGGGCATCAAGAAAAAGCTTGCCGAGATTATAGAAAAGCAAGCAGTTGAGGAAGATGATATTATTGAGCTAAAAGGTCATAATCTCACCAAGCATATTGAGGCTTTGCGCAAAGATATGTTCGCGGCTGCCGGAAATCTGGATTTTGAAGAGGCGGCGCGCTTGCGTGATGAAATTCATAAACTGGAAGAAAAAGAGCTGGGCTTGAAATAATTATACTTGACTTCACTTGCATTCCCTAATAAATATTTACCTATGTCGGAACAAAAAACAACAGAATGGGTGAAAAAACACCCACCCAAAGAAGCAAAAGACGGCTATCCCGGAAATCTAGTTAGCGCAGAACCTAACACACCCTCGCAGATCGTAGAAAATATATTGGCGAGTAGAGGAGATAAAGAACGCGGCGGTTTCAGCAACGGATATATTTGCCCTTAATACCCCAACCTCACAAATCTTAGCCACGCAAATCAGGGACAACCAGCCCAAGAATCTGATTCGTCCATATCATATAAACAAATGAAACTGCGATTGCCACACCATAAGGCAGCGGCTCTCCCCAAGTTAATATTCGCGGCAGGGTGATTTTATTATTCACCCGCGCGCCATAAGTAATCGCGGCTACACGCAACAATATCACCAATATTGAAAGCACACCGCCGAGAATGGAAACTGCGAACACGAAGAAAATCAGGCTATCAGGTTGCCAGCCAATCCACAGGCTGAGCGCGACCAGCAATTTCACGTCGCCACCGCCGATTATCCTGAAATTAAACAGCAGAAAACCAAATGCGAAAAATCCCAGCATTAGCAATATCGACCACCACCATTCCACCTCTTGCGGGGTTAGAACCAAAAATACCGGATATAAAAGCAGGATGAAAAAATTCAGCCAATTCGGGATTATGAATTTGGTAACGTCAAGCACCAGCACAATGGCCATTAAAACTGTTAAAATTGCCGCGATAGTTAAAAGCATTTCGGCAGAATATAAGATTTCATTCTGCTTTTAAAGCAAGAATTGCTTAACCACCGCAATCTGCTCATCATTTATCAATGGCGGAACATGACCGTAACCTGCAAACTCAACAAACTCCACATTATGACCCTGCGCCATTTTTTCTGCTACATCGCGCTCCAATATATCTGAAAGCCCTCCGCGCAAAAGCAAAATCGGGGTTTGAATCGCCTCCCATAAGCGCCATAAATCCACTTTCTCCGGCGGTGGGAATGCCTGCCCAATCTTCGGGTCATAATCATATGAGTAATAACCTTTCACATCTTTTCTTATCCAGAAATCAAAATATTTTTGCCAATCTTCCTCACGCTCAATCTTAAACGGTGCAAAGATCTCACGTATTTTCCTCTCTGTTTCCTCACGCGTTTTGAATTTCGCTTCAAATTTCATATAATCATTTATACGCTGCATTCCGGCTTTTGAAATTTCCGCGCCGATATCATTTAGCACCATTTTTCCGATTAAATGCGGGTGGGTAGCTGCAATTATCATCCCCATAATTCCACCCATAGAAGTTCCGACCCAATCTATGCTCTTCGCGCCAACATGCTTAATCAGCGCCAATGTATCAGCGATATACACCATATTATCATACCACTCATAATTCTCGAACCACTCGGATTTATGCCGCCCTGCCATATCGGGGCAAATCACGGTATAATGCTCCGCCATTTCCTTGGCTAGCCAGTCAAAATCCCTGCCATTGCGGGTTAGCCCGTGCACGCAAACCAGCAGCTTTTCACCACTTCCCCATTTGGTATAGGAAATTTTATGCGTGCCTTTGCCGTCAGGATTCGGCGCTTCAAATACTTTGATTTCTGGACTCATAATGTTGTATAACAAGTTTATGAGAAAGATAATAGTGGGAATTACAGGTGCTTCAGGTGCAATTTTAGGCATTAGAATGCTCGAAGTTTTGCAGCAATGCGCGGATGTGGAAACTCATTTGATAATCAGCAAAGCCGGACAAATCACGATTGCGGCGGAAACCGATTATGCGCTGGAAGATATCAAAAAACTTGCCGACCATACCCACAAATTTGAGGATATCTCGGCTTGCATCTCCAGCGGTTCTTTCTGTGCTGATGGTATGATAATCGCGCCCTGCTCCATCCGCACAATGAGTGAAATCGCCAGTGGCGTGACCTCCAGCCTGATGTCGCGCTCAGCAGATGTGATGCTCAAAGAGCGCAGGAAATTAGTGCTAATGGTGCGGGAAACTCCGCTTCATGCGCTGCATCTGGAAAATATGGCTAAACTTTCAAATGTCGGGGCGATTATTTATCCACCCGTGCTCGCCCTATATTCGCGCCCGCAAACTATTGATGAGCTTATCAATCACACAGTTGGTCGCGTGCTGGATTTATTTGATATTGATGCGAATATAGTCAAACGCTGGCAGGGCTTGAAGGTTGTTAATTAACCCGTTCTGTTTATTGCCCGAATCTTGGCAATGCGGCTGCTGATTTCGGGATGGGTATAGGTGAAATCACGCGGATTATCATAATGAATCAGAGAAACACGCTCGGAAAGTGGCATATTCAGCCCTAAATAATAATAGCCATCTTCGATTTTACTAAGCGCACGAATCAATGCTTGCGGGTTTTTTGTTAGCTCCACTGCCCCTGCATCTGCAACAAATTCACGGTTTTTTGTAATTAATGCATTCACCAAAAACAGACCGACATTTCCCATCTTAAAAAGCATGGAGAGAAAGAATAGCGGAACCATTGCCAAAAACCCGTGACCTGAAACATACATTCTATCCCCATCGGCAGGCGATACCAGCAAATCTCCGAATTTGAGAAAAATCTCGGTTACTGATGAGGTGAGGAAAATAAACCTCGTATCACGATTTATGATATGCGTTAGCTCATGTGCCAGCACTGCTTCCAGCTCATCGGTTTCCAGCTTTTCCAGCAATCCGGTGGTGATAACGATATAATATGTATGCTCGGAAATTCCGCGCGTATAAGCATTTGGCGAAGCATGCTCATACAAGAAAAAATATGGCGTTTTCATCCCGCGTGAAATACATAGATTTTCCAGCAACGTATAAATTTCAGGATATGAATTACGGTTTATCGGTGCTTTTCGTTTTGCCAGATGCATGTAATCTTTATGCCATAAATAAACCAAGCCGAGATAGCCAAATAACAGCAAATATGGCACATACCAATAGCCATAAATTATGCCTTCAAAAATCTCTGCAATAGTTTGTGTAGATTCCGGCGCATTAAATGAGCCGAGCATGCCGAATATATATATGAATACTGCAATCACTCCCACATATAACGGAGTAATAATCATCGGGTAGAGCAGTAGAAACAGCACTACCTTCAGATTATTATTCCATATATGGGTTTTGAGGCCGACAGTTGGCGTTGCCATCCTAGAATTGTACCTTCAAAGGCTCATCCAAGGTTTTGCGCTTATCTTCTTCCAGCTCGAAGAATTCTTCTTCTTTGAACTTGAACATATTAGCAATCACACTTGCCGGAAATTGCTGTGATGTCGTATTCAATTCAGCCGTTGCATTATTGAAGAATCTGCGCGCCGCCGCGATGCTTTTTTCCAGCGCGGAAAGTTCACCCTGAAAACGATTGAAAATTGCATCGGCTTTTAGCTCCGGATAATTTTCCGCAACTGCCAGCAAGTTCATCATCGCCTTATCAAGGAAAGTCTCGGCGGAGCTTTTCGCATCAACAGATTTCGCCTGCATTGCTTGTGAGCGAGCCTCGGTCACTTGCGTAAAAACCTCGCTCTCATGCGCTGCATATTTCTTCACGGTTTCTACCAGATTCGGTATCAAATCGTGGCGCAGTTTAAGCTGCACATCAATATCAGCAAATGAGCTTTTGCGGGTTTGTTGCAAGGCTATCAAACGGTTATAAATAACCATCGCCCAGAACATCACGCCCAGTATCGCTACAAAAATTAAAATGAATAGTTCCATAATATCCCCCTTTATTGTTCGAGAATATTATACAAAATTTTACTGTTTAATACAATGAAATTCGGAAAAAATCGTACGATTAGCCAGAATTATATTAATCCTCGAAGCGCTTAAAAATCTCTTTTAGCTCGTCAATTTTCTGTTTTTGCAGAACCACGTTTTTGCTGGCAAATGCTTCCTCCACACACGCACCCAAGTGCGCTTCTAATATCTTGGCTTCCACCGATTTCATTGCCGAGCGCGCTGCGCGCAATTGCGTTAAAATATCAGGGCAATATTGGCGTTCGGAAATCATCTTTTTCACCCCTTCAATTTGCCCTGCCACACGGCTTAAATTCGCCAATTCTTTTGAATGGTCAGGATGTTTATCATCACAAGAATCGTTCATTTTTTGTCTCCTATATTAAATATTGTGCCACGTATGCGAAAAAGAAGCCTATAGCATAAATCAGCAATGAAATTCCATATACCCATATATTTATCTTACGCAATCTGGTGCAAGCCTCCGCCTTCGCCGCATCAACCGGACATGGCGCGTTGCGATTTTTCCATAGAATAAACCCGTTAAATGCCAGAATTAGTGCCGCCGCCACAAAGAAATAAACTTTATTCTCCGAGAACCAAACAAGCTGCGGGATATTATTCACCAGCCCTATCATCGCCGCACCCATGCCGAGCGTTACTAAAAGCGCGGGCAGAGCGCAGCATAAAAGCGTTCCCATTGAAGTAAAAAGTGAAAATGTAGCTATTAATTTATTCACTTCTTTCGATTCCTTTTACGTCATAACCCGCATCGTTGATTGTTTCGGTGATTTCCTCGTCATTCATTTCTGAGCCTTCAGGCACATCAAATTTCACATATTTTTCTTCCAAATTCACATCGACATTCGCCACGCCTTTTTTGGCAAAAGTTTTTTCAATTGCCGTAGCGCAAAATGAGCAAACCAGCCCGTTTACCTTAACATTCACAGTTTCCGCATTTGCCGAAAGCGGGGCTAAAATCATTGCCGCTATAAAAATCATCTTTTTCATCTTCTTCTCCATTGTTAGAATTAAAATCTTATAACCCAGTTAAATAATAAATCCTTTTGCGAGCTAAAACCGATTTCCGCCATATATTCATCCTTAAAAAACCGCACTAACGGTGTCGTCACAAACTCATCCCGCCCTTCGGGGTCATGCGCCACTTCCAGCATTAGCCAAGTTTGCAAATCATCATATTCACCTAAATAAGGTGCGACTCCCACCCGCGCTTTTTGCGTAAATGCATCGGAAAAACTTCCGGCTTTTAAATATCGGTTTTCATATGAAGCGAAAATCCGCCGCGTTTCATAATCACTTGCGAAGCCGATTGTAGTTGCCGGATCAACATCACCCTCTTGCTCAGCTATACCCAACCCCAGCTTCAAATAAGCATTTGCTTGTGCATCTTCCATATTCCAACGTTTGAGCAGACGGTTATATTGCGCCATTTGCAATTGGAAATCCTCATCGCGATTATATTCCGCCTTCCAGCCGATTGATTCTTTCGCCGTTGGAGAATAATGTATATGCAGGGAATTCATGCTATAATCATTATTCTGCATAACGGTCCACCCACCGGGGTAAGAAACCGGACGGGCATAGGCCATTTGTGGCACTAATAGCAAAATAATTATTAAATACCTCATTGGGGTATACTATACCTATACAGGGTATATGTCAAGTGTAATAATTACTCAACCACTACCGACTGTCGTCGGTAGGTTGATGGGAATCAATGTAATTGATGATCGT
>Ga0066640_10001173_pt1 | contig 15666 bp, 12 predicted proteins | sample CryGeyCG2114_020_2_FD_59505 | JGI IMG/M metagenome (GOLD analysis project Ga0066640, IMG submission 59505) | Groundwater microbial communities from aquifer - Crystal Geyser CG11_big_fil_rev_8/21/14_0.20 | ecosystem: Environmental > Aquatic > Deep subsurface > Groundwater | place: USA: Utah... | reverse complement strand
TTGAAGGAGTTTCATCACGATAAAAAGACACCCTATTTCATTGACTATGTGAAGCAGTACACCGACAGCGCTTTTCTTGTGAAGTTAGAGAAAGATGGCGATCACTATAAGCCGGGTCGCTTGCTGCATGCGAATGAACTTCCCAACTACAAGGATATCAGCAACGGCGATTGGAAGTTTGTCAGCGTGGATGAAAAGACGGGTGACTTTGTTGTGCCTAAAGGCTCCATGGGACACCGCTGGGATACCAAAGATGCCGGCAAATGGAATATAAAGCTTGAGAATTCAGTGGACAATAAGCCCTACGATCCGATTTTGACTTTCTTGAATTGTAATGACGCCGTTCTAAAGACCGAGTTTGTCGAATGGGGGATGGATAAAAAAGTATTGCGAGGTATTCCATCTAAGAAAGTTAAGACAAACGCCGGAGAGGTTGTCGTCACGACGGTTTACGATTTGATGATGGGTCAGTACGGAGTGGGCCGAGGTTTGGAAGGGGAGTATCCGGCGGACTATACAGATCCTGATCAAGCTTACACGCCAGCATGGCAAGAAATCTTTACGGGCGTCGATTCAAAGACAGTTTTGCAGTTTGCCAGAGAATGGGCCAATACGGCGAATACAACCCAAGGTAAGTGCATGATCATCATCGGTGCGGGGATTAATCATTGGTACCACGCCAATCTCATGTATCGCGCTGGGGCCATGGCACTAATGCTAACTGGATGTGTCGGACGAAATGGGGGCGGACTCAATCACTATGTAGGGCAGGAAAAGCTGGCTCCCGTGGATTCATGGGGAGCGATTGCTTTTGGCAAAGATTGGGTCAATGCCGTTCGACTTCAGCAAGCACCTCTTTGGCACTATATTAACACGTGTCAGTATCGCTACGATGGCCAGTACTCCAAATACAATACGGTGCCTGACAATAAGATGACCCGCGAACATACGGCCGACACTATTTTTAAATCAGTTAGAAACGGTTGGATGCCATTTTACCCTCAGTTTAAACAAAACACCCTTGAACTCAGTAAGCAGGCAATTAAGGCTGGAGCCAAGGACGATGAGGGTATTAAGCAGTTTGTTGTCGATAAATTGAAGTCTCGAGAGATTGAGTACTCTGTGGCAGACCCAGAAGCCCCGGAGAATCATCCTCGGGTTTGGTATATCTGGAGAGGAAACGCCATTGTCGGAAGTATGAAGGGTCATGAGTATTGCTTGAAGCATTATTTGGGAACGCATAACAACTTAATCGCTCAAGACTCCGATGAGCACACAAAAGAAGTGAAGTGGCATGATGTGGCGCCTACCGGCAAGATGGATCTGGTTGTCGATCTTAATTTCCGGATGGACTCCTCAGCCCTATATTCAGACATCGTATTGCCCGCGGCCTCCTGGTACGAAAAGGCAGACTTAAATTCTACGGATCTTCACTCTTTCATTCACCCTCTGTCGACAGCCGTTGCGCCAGTTTGGGAATCGAAGACGGATTGGAATATTTTCAGAGATCTGGCAAAGGCTACAAGTGAAATGGCCAAGAAGCATTTGTCGGAGCCTCAAAAGGACATCATTGCTTCACCTTTGTCACATGATACAGCAGATGAAATTACTCAGCCTAACATCAAGGATTGGTACACAGGCGAATGCGAGGCGGTGCCTGGCAAGAGCATGCATAAACTAGCGATTGTTGATCGCGACTATACCAAGATTTATGAGAAGTACATTACGCTTGGAGATAATATCCGAAGCAAGGGTTTGGGCGCTCATGGTGTTAACTTTCTGTGCACAGAGCAATATGATGAGATGATCGATTCCAATCATTTCCCGGTTCGAAAACTGGATGGAAAAACTTACCCCTCGATCGAAGAAGATGAATGGGCGGCCAACGCTGTTTTGCATCTCTCAACGATGACCAATGGGGTGTTGACGGTACGAGCTTACGAAAACATGGAGAAGAAAACGGGGCTCGAGCTTGTTGGATTGGCACAGGGAAGTAAGGACGTGAAGCTTCGCTATACCGATCTTCAGGCTCAACCTCGAAGATATAATACTTCTCCACTTTGGTCAGGATTGATGAACGAGGGTCGCGCCTATTCTGCTTATACTTACAACGTCGAAAAACTCGTGCCTTGGAGGACGCTCACGGGACGCCAGCATTTCTATTTGGACCATGAAATGTATATCGCTTATGGAGAACATCTGCCGACCTATAAGCCAGCGCCAAAACCCGAGCTCTATGGTGATCTGAAAGAAACCCTGAAAGAGGGTGAAGCTTTGGTTCTTAATTATCTTACTCCGCACGGTAAGTGGCATATTCATTCCACCTATATGGAAAATTTGAGAATGCTTACTCTGTCTCGGGGTTGCGAGCCTTGTTGGATGAGTGAGGTCGACGCCAAGAAACTTGGAATCAAAGATAACGACTGGGTAGAGGTCTACAATGATCACGGTGTCTATTGTACTCGAGCTGTCGTGAGTTCAAGAATTCCTCGCGGTGTCTGTATTGTGTATCACGTTCCGGAAAGAACTACAGGAATTCCTAAGTCGCAAGTGCGAGGTAACAAGCGAGCTGGTGGTCACAATAGTGTAACGAGAATTCATTTGAAGCCCAATTACTTGGCGGGTGGCTACGGGCAATTTAGTTATCACTTTAACTACTGGGGTCCGATAGCCCCACAACGAGATACACACGTGATTATTAAGAAGATGAACAAAGTCGTTTTCTGAGTTGAGAATAGGAAAAAAGTATGGATGTAAGATCACAGATTTCGATGGTGTTTCATTTAGACAAATGCATTGGCTGTCATACGTGTTCCATTGCGTGCAAGAATATTTGGACGGACCGCAAAGGTGCAGAATACATGTGGTGGAACAATGTCGAAACCAAACCAGGCACTGGCTACCCAGGAAAATGGGAGGACCAGAGTATCTACAAGGGTGGTTTCGAAAAGTCAGGGGATGGAATTACGTTGCGAGGAGCGGGCAAGAAGAAGGGCCTTCTAAATATTTTTCACAACCCACATTTGCCGGTCATTGATGACTATTATGAGCCTTTTACCTATCAATACTTAAACTTAATCGAAGCCCCTGCGGGCGATGATCAGCCGACGGCGCGTCCGGTCTCTTTGATCACGGGTAAACCGATTGATATTAAAATGGGGCCGAATTGGGATGACGACTTGAGTGGTACGCCCGACTATGCTCGAAACGATCCCAATCTTCAAAATCTGTCGCAGGCCGATCAAGAGGCGATGTTTCAGTTGGGGCGGATGGCTTTCTATTATCTGCCTCGGATTTGCAATCATTGTTTGAACCCGGCTTGCGTCGCGTCCTGTCCTTCTGGTGCCATCTATAAGAGAGGGGAAGATGGAATTGTCTTAATCAATCAAGATGTTTGCCGCGCATGGCGGATGTGTGTCACGGCCTGTCCTTACAAAAAATCATACTACAATTGGAGTACAGGAAAGTCTGAGAAATGCATCCTTTGTTATCCTCGCCTCGAAGCGGGGCACGCCCCTGCTTGCATGCATTCTTGCGTTGGAAGAATTCGTTATCTCGGCGTTATTCTTTATGATGCGGATCGCATTCACGAAGTCGCTTCTGCCGATGAGAGTGAACTGGTGGATCGTCATATGGACATGTTGTTGGATCCATTTGATCCGGAAGTCATTGAGTCTGCCAAAAAGAATGGCGTCGCAGATTCAACTATTCGAGCCGCCCAATATTCGCCGACTTATAAGTTTGTCAAAGATTTTGGATTGGCGTTGCCGCTGCACGCGGAATTCAGAACTTTACCAATGTTGTTTTATGTCCCCCCCTTACTGCCTGTGATGGCTTCGCTGACTCAGTCTAACGATGACAGTAAGCGAGCAAAATTAGGCAAGGTTGTTAAGCAGTGGGATGACGAGTGGCTCTACGATACGAGCACTTCTGAGCTTTTTGGAACCGTCGAGCAAGCCAGGTTTCCTCTTCAATATATGGCCAATCTATTTAGTGCAGGTGACACCGCCAAAGTGAAGGATCGTTTGAAAAAACTGATGGCGGTTCGACTCTACCGTCGATGGAAGACGGTCGGAGATGTCAAAGAAGAGAAGGCCTTGGGAGCATTGAGGGAGACGGGATTAACCGCTGAAAAAGCTGAAGCTATTTATTACTTAACTTCCTTGGCAAAGTTTGATGATCGATTCGTAATTCCAGCTGCACATCGAGAGCATGCCATTGAGATGTTAGAATTCACGGGAGATCGAAAGGGCAGTGCAGGCTTTGGCTTTAAGGAAGGTACGGCAGAGAGAGGTTCGTAAAATGAAAAAACTTGGACATTACACTTTAGTGGCGGGCCTCTTTGACTATCCCACGCAGGATTATCCGGATCGGGTTAGGGCGATAGAGAAAGGTCTTCGCGAGGATTATCCACTCGTTGCGGACAAAATAATTAAATTTCTGGAACTCTTGCCGGCAGAGAATCTTCGGACCATGCAGGAATTATTCACACGCTCCTTTGATGTTCAGGCCATCACAACTTTGGATATTGGCTACGTTTTATTTGGCGACGACTATAAGCGAGGAGAGTTGTTGTCGAATTTGAATCGGGAGCATGTTGCCGCAAAAAATTTCTGCGGGTCTGAGTTGGCCGACCACTTGCCAAATGTCCTAAGACTCTTGGATCGGCTCAACGACAAGGAATTGATCGAAGAACTGGTTCAGCTTCTTATCGCTCCAAGTTTGCGCAAAATGATCGGCGAGTTCTCGCCCGAACGCATTGAAACAAAAAACAAAGCTTATCAAAAGCATTACAAAACCTTATTGGAAAGTCCGGTTGGCAAGAAAATCAATGCGGTGACACTCTATCGCTACACCTTAGAGGCTTTGCTGGATATTTTGGCGGCTAACTTTGTGCTTATTGAGCAGAAAGAACTTCCACAGACCTGTGACTTCTTAAAATCGATAAAGCAAGAAAATGAAATTGAAGAAAAGGCCGAGAGCCATGCGAATTGAGAGGAACGAGAATGAGCATTCTAGATAACTTCCTTTTTAAAACATTTCCCTATATCGCGATCGGAATATTTGTTGTTGGTTTTATCTATCGATACCGGCAAATGGGCTTTAAGGTTTCTAGTCTTTCTTCTCAGTTTCTTGAAGGAAAGCGAGGCTTTTGGGGTACGGTGCCATTTCATTTTGGTATTCTTGTTATTTTCTTGGGTCATTTAACGGCTTGGCTATTTCCCGGCCTAACTTTGGCCTGGAACAGCAGTCCCGTTCGCCTTATTGCCATTGAAATTCTTGCCTTTAGCTTTGGACTGAGTGTTCTTATCGCTCTTGCAGGCTTGATCCTGAGGAGATTAACTCATCCCAGGTTGCAAGTCGTAACAACGCGAATGGATCTTGCTATTGAGGTGGTGCTGCTCGTCCAAATTGTTTTGGGTTGTTGGATAGCACTTGGGTATCGATGGGGCTCTTCATGGTTTGCGGCGGATCTTTCGCCTTATCTATGGTCAATCGTTAAATTCAATCCCCAGATTAATGCGATCGTGGCGATGCCCGTCGTGATTAAATATCATATCGTCGGAGTTTTTCTGATTTTGCTTTTGATACCGTTTACGCGCTTGATTCACTTTCTTGTCGCACCCTTTCATTACCTGTGGCGGCCCTATCAGCGAGTGATGTGGTACTGGAATAGAAAGGCGGTGCGCTCAGCTGAGACGCCCTGGAGCACAAAGCAACCAAGGAATAACTAAGAGTGAGTAATGATCTTAAAGAATGGAAGGTCGAGGATCCTAAATTTTGGGAGACTCAAGGCAAGGCAGTCGCCACAAGAAATCTTTGGATTTCGATTCCTAGTCTCCTTTGTGGTTTTGCGATTTGGATTTACTGGGGAATTATTACCGTTCAGATGCTTAACCTAGGCTTTCCGTTTTCGAGGGCCGAGCTTTTTACTCTGATGGCCATTTCTGGTTTGAGTGGCGCGACCTTACGGATTCCGAGTACGTTTTTTATTCGCATAGCAGGCGGTAGAAACACAATTTTCTTCACAACAGCACTTTTGATGATTCCCGCGATCGGTACGGGCCTTGCTCTCCAGAGTTTAGAAACGCCACTTTGGGTTTTTTATATTTTGGCTTTGTTGTCTGGGTTTGGTGGCGGAAATTTTGCGTCCTCCATGTCCAATATTAGTTTTTTCTTTCCTAAACGAGTTCAGGGATACTCCCTAGGTATGAATGCAGGACTGGGGAACTTTGGTGTAACGACTATGCAGATTCTTATACCTCTTGTGATGACGATGGGGATCTTTGGCGGAGAGCCAAGAGTCTTACTTGAAGGAAGTGGAACGCTGATCGGTAAAATTCCGGCGGGAACCGAAACTTATATTCACAACGCAGGATTTATTTGGTTGATTTTTTTGATTCCTCTTGCTTTTGCGAGTTGGTTCGGAATGAACAATATCGTAAACGATAAGGTAACGCCTAATCCCGGGAGTCCCATCGGATCTTTTCTTAAGATTTCTTGTCTTTTGCTGATCGGACTCGTCGCGGCGGCGCTTGGACTTTATTTACTCTTGCCTCCACCAACGGGATTGGCTGTGTTGAGTAAGTGGATTGTATTGCCACTCGTCATTGTGGCCACTGTCTTAACGATGAAATACTTTACCCGCGGCGAGCTCCAGGCAAACTTAAATCGGCAATATAAGATTTTTGGAAATAAACATACTTGGGCCATGACCGTCATTTATACGATGACTTTCGGTTCCTTTATTGGGTTTTCGGCGGCTTTTCCGTTGGCGATCAAAGTGATCTTTGGATACTGCCACTTGCTTGGAGAAGACGGAGTCATGACTCACACAACCCAAAATCCCAATGGCCCAAGTGCGCTGATGTTTGCCTGGATGGCGCCTTTTATTGGAGCCCTCATCCGACCAGTAGGGGGCAAAATTTCGGATAAATTCGGAGGAGCGCTGGTGACGCAATGGGTCTCGGTGGTGATGATTCTTGCGACTCTGGGCGTTGCTTATTTTATGACCGCCGCTTACCAGTCGGCCACTCCGGAAGAATATTTTGTTTGGTTTTTTGTTCTTTTTCTTGTTCTGTTTGCGGCCACGGGAGTTGGGAATGGTTCGACGTTCAGGACAATTGCCGTCGTATTTAATCAAGAGCAGGCCGGCCCGGTTCTCGGGTGGACATCTGCCGTTGCGGCCTATGGTGCCTTTATTATTCCCCAGGTTTTTGGGGAGCAGATCGAAGCCACGACACCTCAATATGCCTTGTACGGATTTGCCATCTTTTATTTTATCTGCTTAGGACTGAACTGGTGGTTTTATTTAAGGCCGAATGCTTACGTTAAAAATCCCTAAGAATGGAGTTTAAAGTTTATGGACCCAAAACTACAACAAGCAATCGATGATCCCATTATTAGAATGGTTAACAAAGAAACCGACGGGAAAGAAGAGCTTTCTCCGATGAGTCCGCCAAGCGTTTTCAGCCTTCCTAGTAGGGATGGTGTTAGCAAGCAGGAGATGCATCCCTACTTACAAAAACTTATGGATGAGCATGATGTTTTAGTCGAGCAGCTAAGTATTTTTGAAGGCGTACTTGAAAAAATTCCTCAGGAAGGAATTACCAAGGACGTGGACAATAAGTTGAGAGAGTTTTTTAGATTTTTTGATGAAGAATTTATGACCCACCAAAGGAAGGAAGAGAAGGAGTTGTTTCCCATTCTCTCTTTAAAGTTACCAAAGGTCGAAACTCACATCGGTGATTCTCACGCCTGTACACCTGTCGAAATTATGGAAGCTGATCACATCAAAATCTTGCAATTGGCCGCTGTGGTTTTTAATTTCTTTGGATTGTGTTCTCGAATGCCCGATCCTAAATCTAGGCTCTTGATTCTCGATGCAGCCATTGCGCAGGGAAAGTCTTTTATAGAATTATTAAGGCTGCATATGTTCAGAGAAGATCAGGTTGTATTTGCTCTAGCGCATAAACATATCGAAAAAGATTTGTTCGATCAGATGAAAACTAATCCATAGATTTTTTGAGTTGTTTTTCGAGCTCTGGGATGGATTCTAAAAGTTCAAGAAACGTGGCTTTATCAATAAGAGAAGCTTTTGAGTTTGCCAAAATGACAGCCGTCGTATCCCAAGGCAAAGAGTTGATGACGTGATACAGTCCAAGAAGATCTCCCGGAGCGAGGCTTACTTGTTCTTTTGTTGCGCTATCGGTCAACACAACCTCACCCTCTGCCAGTAGGCAGGCCATATTTGGGATTTGCCCGGCATAGAAAAGGGGGAATTCCTTAGTAAAGGTTTTGGGAGGGCAGGCCGCCTTGATCCTTTTGATCTCCGCCTGTTTGGGTTTAATCAAGTCCTTAGGCTGCATCGTAGGATCTTGGCTTATTTTTTAAAAAAACTAACTGACCGAGATCAAGTTTTTAAAAAAATTAAAAACCGAACTCAGCGTATTCCTCGACCTTGGCTCGATCAGTTAAATGCAGAGATTTGCCATTTTGCTCTATGAGACCATCGTTTTTGAATTCTGTGACAAGCCTCGTTAGAGTCTCAGGAGTCGTACCGATCATCGAAGCCATTTCTTCTCGAGAGAGTTTAATTTTAATTTCAGTTCGGTTGGACAGCTTCTCACCAAAGGAGCGCTCCAAAAGCAATAGCAACTCGGCAAAGCGTTCTCGGACACTTTTTTGAGCCATGCTAGCGAGCTGGTTTTCGGCTCGTCCCATCTCAGCACTTAGACGCATAATGATACGGAAAGAAATGCTGGGTTCTTTCTGCATCAAGTCATAAATAGTTTTCTTACTGATAAAACAAATATTGGCATCTTCTAGAATGATGGCCGAAGCTGCATAAGGGGAATCCGAAAAAAGACTTCGATGTCCCAACAGATCACCCCCCGAAGCAATCCGAACAATCGTTTCTTTTCCATCGTAACCAGTTTTCGTTATTTTCACTTTGCCATTATTTATACAGTAGAGCCCAAAAGGTGGATTGCCTTGATAAAAAAGGGCTTGGCCCCGCTTATAGGTATTGACCGTTTTTTCATGCTCCAATTGTTCTAGGGCGATCTTCTCGAGTTCACAAAAAACACTCTTGGGTTTGCCTACACACTGCGAGCACTCAATATTAGGGGGTAACTTACTCAATTGTATTCAATCCTAATTCAGTTTGTATGTAACACAAGCCTTCCCCCTCCGAAAGCTGCAATGAGTAGGCTCGTGTTAATTGGAAATCAGTAACATTTTTTCCCAGTACTTTGGAGCCAATCATTCTAATAAAGTATTGATTTGTCAAACGTTTTCGATTTTTTTGCACTTCCATTTGTCTTGTAGAAAGGGCTGCCAGTTATTAATTTATAAGAAGACTTTGAGGCGCCGATGCAAGAAAAAGCAAATTTTACATCTCATTATATTCTTGGCCTGAACACTTTAGCTTTTACGGTTTGCTTTGCAGTTTGGATGCTCAATGGCGTCTTGGTCACTTTTCTTGCCGCAAACCAAGTTTTTGATTGGGGTCCTGTCGAAGTTGGTTGGTTGATGGGTATTCCGGTATTGACGGGATCTTTATTTAGGCTGCCGGCCGGAATTCTGACGGACAAGTACGGCGGAAAACCAGTTTTTGGAATTCTTCTATTGGTGTGCGCGATTCCCATGTTTTTTCTTTCTCAGGCCAATAGTTTTTTTGACTTTGCTTTGTGCAGTTTTGGATTTGGTTTGGCGGGCGTTAGTTTTTCAATCGGAATAGCTTATACCTCAGTTTGGTATCCATCTGGGCAACAGGGATTGGCGCTGGGAATTTTTGGCGCAGGTAATGCGGGAGCTGCTGCCACGACTTTGCTCGCACCCACGGCACTTGCAAGGCTCACAGATAATGGAACCAACTTAGAAGGATGGCGAACACTGCCTATTATTTACGCGGCCATTCTTGTGCTCATGGGGATTATTTTTTTGGTTGCCGCAAAAAACAAAAAGCCAATTTGCTCAGATCGATCCCTTAGGGAAATGCTTAGCCCCTTAAAACAAGCCCGTGTTTGGCGATTTGGTCTTTATTATTTTCTTGTTTTTGGATGTTTTGTTGCCTTTTCTCAATGGCTCGTTCCTTACTTTGTAAATGTTTATTATATGCCCTTGGTGACGGCCGGTTTTCTTGCAGCTTTGTTTAGTTTTCCTTCGGGCGTGATACGAGCCTTAGGGGGCTGGTTGTCGGACAAATGGGGGGCGCGCAAGGTCATGTACTGGGTGCTTGGCACGTCTGTTTTGATTAGTTTTATGGCGATTGTTCCCAAGATGGAAATTTACTCCCCAGGTAGAGGGATTATGGCCACAAAACCCGGCACGGTTTCGAGTGTCTCGGAAGCAGAAGTCGTTGTTGATGGAAAGATTTACCCTGTGTTGGTGAGGCCTGAGGTTTTGGAGGCAGGGGATGAGAGCGTATTGATTTTACCAATAAGTGAGGTTTGGCAGGAAGTTGTCGTGAAGCCGGGACAAAAATTAGCGACCAAGGAGCTGATTGCTAAAGGCGTAACCCGAATTTATTTTCAGGCCAATGTTTGGATATTTGCTTTCTTGGTAATTCTTCTGGGTAGTATCTGGGGAGTGGGTAAGGCCGCAGTCTACAAACATATTCCAGATTATTTCCCCAATGAAGTCGGCGTCGTCGGAGGAATGGTAGGAGTTCTGGGCGGACTAGGAGGGTTTTTCTGTCCAATTATATTTGGCTATCTCTTAGTTGGGACAGGACTTTGGACAAGCTGTTGGATGTTCATGTTTATCCTGTCGTTGGTCTGTTTGATCTGGATGCATCGGGTTGTTGTAAAAATGTCTGTATTACCCGTTGGTTTTGATTCGAAGTATGTGGACCAAACTAGAGTGCTTCCCGGTGATCGGTTGAAACCTCTTTTAGTCTGGAACGATGGATACAGTGTCGGAAATAAAGAAATGGATCTTCAGCATCAAAAGTTGATGAAACTGATCAATGATTTGGATGAAGTTATACAAAAGGGGCGATCGGCAGCGGCCTTTGAGAAGGTGATAGATGGTCTAATTGATTATACGAAGACGCACTTTGCGTCTGAAGAGAGGCTGATGGAGAAGGCGGCTTATCCAGATTTGGAACATCATAAAGATACGCATTTTCACTTTATTAAAGAGATCGTCTGGTTCAAGGCTCAATCCCAGTCAGGAAATCCAGCCATGAACGACCAGCTTCTTGTCTACTTAAGGACATGGCTTTCTGGCCATATTCTTGGAGTTGATAAAAAATATTCTTCCTTTTTATAGGCCAGGCCCTATGAGGCGCATACGTATTGAACTTTAAGGTTTGGCAGGATGTCTTGAATGACTTCTCTCGCAGAATACGAAAATTTGTCGGCTCGTAGAAAGCGTTTGATCTTATTTACATCGTCTCCCAGGGTGACAAGAGTCTTTTCCAAGTAATTGTTTTTTTGAAGTTGGCCGAGCCCAATATTGGCTAACAGGGTATTCTGTTCCATTTGCTTCACTCCTTTGACGTATTTTAAAGATTAAACCATCCCTTAAATGCTTGCGTCAAAAGTCCGATTAACAAAAAAGAGGAACAATTATCATGTTCTCAATCGCTGCTCCGACGGAAAATTTAAAGCAGATCCAAAACAATATCACATCGAGCATTTTCTGAATTTCATGATTAAGGTTTTAGGCGAAGCAGTAACCAATATTGATTTTTATCGAAAAAGGTTTCGCGCATTCAACGAACTGTCCAGCGATGTTGAGCTATGAACCGATGGGATGAGCGCATCACCATAAGTTCTTCATGAAAGTGAGTAAGTCTCCGTGTTGAGTGAGCAGAACTAACGATTTAACAAAAAAAATTCGCACAGAAAAAACATAAGTAGATCTGACTTGAGGGCGGCCAAAGACACCAAGCATCAATTTTTTCCAGTGTGCTTTAAAGAGGCTGGGCTCGACGGCGAGGAGAGTCAAAGAAAGAAAAATTCTCTCGCGAGCTGGAGGCTTTTAGCACTTTTCGTACTGAAATTCAATACTGCTAGCCGGTCCTCTGAAAAGATCCCCTCACCTCCCTGCAATTATTGCTTGGGCGACGGGCCCTAATTGACACTTAGCGATTCCGATTCTAAAATTCATTCATGCAAAATAAATATTTAGCTTCGCTTTTCTTTGGATTTCTTATTTTGAACTCAGGATGCGGATCGTCGGATTCGACTGGGGTCACTCTTAACGTTGATTTTGCGACTTCGGCGTTAAACTCGGTCTTGAATCCGAACTTACGCGCTCTTGTAGCGGAGTGCCCCGTAGCGGCTAGCAACGACGAACCCGGCTTTAACGCGAACTTGGATTGTGACGGAGATGGGGGTGTAATTGCATACCAAACGCCTGAATCCTATACGCTTGTATTGAAGAGCCTTTATTTTGCCTCAGCAGATAGTAGCAAGGCCTATCTATTAAATTTTAACAGCTTAAATGACATTAATGAGACTGGAATCATTAAATTCACCTCGGGAAGCAGTTCCGCGAAAGTCAACTTGCCAAGCGACTTTGATACCGCTTTTGTTCCGACTGCTGTGGGCTTTGAAGTTTATTATTTTGAATTAACCATTATCCTTTATGGTAAGAAAACCACATTGCGTATCTATATGAGTGACGATGATTTTGCCAATCAAGGAGGCGGGGGACATCATCAGGGCGACATCACCTACCTTGATGACGACGGTACCGAACATTGGGCGCGTGGGGGCTTCAACTGGTTATCCAGCCCAGCAGAAACTTTGAATCGAGGTGATTTTGCGAACGGAGATGGCGGAACCGATGGTGAAACGGGGCATACGCGCGGTATGTTTGGAAGCGCTGAGTTTTGGAATGCTACTGGCTTGAACATGGGCGCGCAGGCAGACATCTATTTTGTAAAATTTGATCTCACCACCGGAACTTTAGCAGCCACTATAAACTTTGATATAGCCAACACATGGTTTTACGAAAATTTTGACTCGGATTCTGCGAGCTTTGATCCCTGTACTACGGATGAAGCTTGCGCTGCGGGATCTGCCTGGGCCGCGCTGTTTCCAAGCATTACTGCTGCTAATTAACTTTTCCATCGGACAGAGAAGGGAACCCCCTAAAAGACGCAGATATACCTAGCTTTTAATGTGGCAACCGCGTCAAAAGGCTGGCGATTAATTTAAAACTATCAGGCCTCCGCGAATTGCATCCCGAAGATTGGCGCCACTTTTTTCTCGAATCTCTTGCGGTACTTTCGGCTTGTAATAAAAACTCGACGATGAAAGCCCAATCATTTGGAGCGCCCTTTGCTTCGACCCAACTCTTGCTTCATGGTGATGTACCCACTCGCCTTTGATTCTCTAGTTGCGTCTGTTAGGGAGTTCCCTTGGTGATGGGAGCTGCAGTGGTTGGCTTTGGAACTGGCGTCATTGTGTACACAGTAACAGCCTGAGTCCAGGCGCATCGTCGAATCGGCAGTCGCAACCGCGAATAAACTAATTTTCAGTGAATAAGGCTTTGCATATGTCGGCGTTGGCGCATTCACCATCAAAATATGAGTCGCAAGCCAGAGCTTCTTCATTAGGATCAAGGTAAAAAAGCTATTAAGTTGAGTGCCTTACGGACAGAGTACGAGCGATGTTAAGTTAGTCGAGTTGTGTCGAATTCTATCGAACTAGTTAGGGTGATAGAATCTTCAAATGATCTTCAAACTTGTTGGATGCGCATAGTGAGTGTTTAATCTGTATATTGAAGGCGTTTAAGCCGTTTATACGGCATAAAAGCTAAGATTTCCAAATGAATTCATATGTTTAGCTTTATTTCAATATAATGGCTGTTATTATGCCCAAAAAGCCCTATTTATGGCTATAATAGTAATCATTATGCCATCACGAAGCAAAATTACCCTTCCTTCTTTAATCAGGCTACTTCGAGAGCTGGGCTTGAATATTAGACATGCACGGCTGCGCAGGCGGCTCTCAGCTCAACAAGTCGCTGAGAGGGCGGGTATTAACCGAGTAACTCTTCGTAAAGTTGAAAGCGGAAATGCAAGCGCCTCCATTGGGACTTATCTTAAAGTTCTACATGTGTTGGGGCTTCAAAGTGATATCAACTTAATTGCTAAGGACGATGAGCTGGGCAGAAAACTTCAAGATGCCGAACTAGAAATAAAACAGCGAGCTCCAAAGGCAAGAGGCGAAAATGTCTGAGCAAAGAGAAATATTTGTTTATGCGGATTGGAGTTGGCTAAACGGTCCGAAATTCATGGGAAGTCTTTTTGCGATGCCCTCACGTGGAAAAGAAGTCTTCTACTTTGAGTACGATAGCGATTGGCTAAAAAACGAAGCTCAGCTTCTTGACCCCTCGCTAACCCTATCATCTGGCAGGCAATTCACGCCGCAAGGTCATGAGAATTTTGGAGTGTTCATGGATTCTGCCCCCGACCGATGGGGTAATATGATCATGCAAAGGCGAGAAGCGGTTAATGCGCGAAAGGAAGAAAGACCGAAGCGAGAACTCAATCCCTCTGCATATCTTTTAGGAGTTCACGATGGGCCGCGCGTGGGTGGTTTGAGATTTAAATTGTCAAAAGATGGGCCGTTCTTAGATGACGATCACAAGATGGCATCGCCCCCTGTCGCGCGATTGAGAGAGTTAGAACAAGCGGCGTGGATTGTTGAACAGGAAATAAGCGACGATTCTGAATATGAAAAGTGGTTAAAGCTATTGATCGCACCCGGAGGATCTCTTGGTGGAGCTCGGCCAAAAGCGAGCGTTAAATATCCGGACAATCATTTGTGGATTGCAAAATTTCCAAGTCATGGCGACGAATTTGATCGAGGTGCATGGGAATATATTGTTCACTTAATCGCTAAAGAAGTTGGAGTTATAGTTTCGGATTCGGATCTAAAGATTTTCTCTGGAAAGCAGCATACATTCTTGACGAAAAGATTTGATCGCACGGCAAGTGGTCAACGAATTCATTTCGCTTCTGCCATGACAATGCTCGAAAGGCAGGATGGAGATGATGCGAGTAAGGGGGCTAGCTACTTCGAACTGGCTGAGTTTCTGATTCAGTACGGAGCAAAAACAAACGGAGATTTAGAGCAGCTTTGGATGAGAATTGTATTCAATATTTGTGTCTCAAATGTCGACGATCATCTTAGAAACCATGGCTTTCTACTGACCTCAACAGGTTGGACTCTCGCTCCGGCATATGATTTGAATCCTTCCGAGAGTGCTCACGGATTAAAGCTTAATATTTCAGAGGATGATAATTCTTTGGATTTAGATCTTGCGCGTGAAGTGGCGGATGTCTTTCGCGTTTCAAAGAAAAGAGCTGATCAGATTATAAAAAAAGTTCAATTAGCCGTTCGCGACTGGCAAAAGTATGCGACAAAGGCGGGCATCACTGCCAGCGAACAAGGCCGGATGTCATCTGCATTTCGACTACCATGACCTAGATTCAAATTTCATTTCTGAAATTTTCGCATTTCAAATTGCGAATTTGAAATGATTTGTGAAATCTAAGAGTTTCGTAAAACGTCGACCTGCCCCCCGGTTTTAAATGGAGGAGATCTGGTGGTTTGATCAGAGGGAGGGGGAGATATGGCGCATGCAAATGTCTTTATTATGATGGGACGGGATTAGTGATCATATCCAAGCGACTGGAGC
>Ga0066640_10001172_pt1 | contig 15674 bp, 13 predicted proteins | sample CryGeyCG2114_020_2_FD_59505 | JGI IMG/M metagenome (GOLD analysis project Ga0066640, IMG submission 59505) | Groundwater microbial communities from aquifer - Crystal Geyser CG11_big_fil_rev_8/21/14_0.20 | ecosystem: Environmental > Aquatic > Deep subsurface > Groundwater | place: USA: Utah... | reverse complement strand
TTCCCGGTATGGGAGCTCTTGTGGCGGACGAGTTCCTCGGGGGTCCCGGCGAACACGACCTCGCCTCCCTTGTCTCCCCCGTCGGGGCCAAGGTCAATGATATAGTCGGAGCTTTTGATGACATCCAGGTTGTGTTCAATGACCAGGACCGTATTGCCCTTGTCGGCCAGCCGCTGCAGGACGGACAGCAATTTATCGATGTCGGCAAAATGCAGTCCCGTGGTCGGTTCATCGAGGATGTACAGGGTCTTGCCGGTCGCGTGCTTGCAGAGCTCGCTGGCCAGCTTGACCCGCTGGGCCTCGCCCCCGGAGAGGGTCGTGGCCGGCTGCCCGAGCTTGATGTATTCCAGGCCGACGTCGGACAGTGTCTGCAGGATCTTCCGGATCCGGGGGATATTGTCGAACAGCTCCAGGGCTTCTTCAACGGACAGCTCCAGGATCTCGGCGATGTTCTTTCCCTTAAAATAAACGTCCAGGGTCTGTTCCGTGAACCGCTTGCCGTGGCAGATCTCGCATTCGACATACACATCCGGCAGGAAATGCATCTCGATCTTCCGGATGCCGTCGCCCCGGCAGGCCTCGCAGCGGCCGCCCTTGACGTTGAAGCTGAAGCGGCCCGGTTTGTAGCCTCGCATCTTGGATTCCGGCAGCTGGCTGAACAAATCGCGCACAAAATTGAACACCCCCGTGTAGGTCGCCGGGTTTGACCGGGGCGTGCGTCCGATCGGGGATTGGTCCACGACGATGACCTTGTCGATGTTGGACAGCCCTTCGATTTTTTTGTGCTTCCCCGGTTTTTCCGAGGTCTGATGCAGCTTCTGCGCCAGGGCCGTATAAAGGACATCCTGGATCAGCGTGGACTTGCCAGAACCGGAAACGCCGGTGATGCAGATGAACAGCCCCAAGGGAAAGGTCACGTCGATGTTCTTTAAATTGTGTTCCTGGGCGCCGCGAACGGTCAGCACATTTTTAGGATCAGCCTTGCGGCGTTCGTCCGGGGCCTTGATCCCCAACTGGCCGTTGAGATAGCGGCCGGTCAGGGAATTCTTGCATTTTAAAAGACCGGCGACGTTTCCGGCATAAACGACCTCTCCCCCGTGCTCGCCGGCGCCCGGCCCGAGGTCAATGACGTAATCCGCATTGCGGATGGCCGCTTCATCGTGTTCGACGACGATCAAGGTGTTCCCCATATCCTTGAGCGATTGCAGCGTGGAGAGCAGGCGTTCGTTATCCTTCTGGTGCAGGCCGATACTGGGCTCATCCAGGATATAAATGACCCCGACGAGACCCGAACCGACCTGTGTGGCCAGGCGGATTCGTTCGGCCTCCCCGCCAGAGAGGGTCGCGCTTTTGCGGTCGAGCGTCAGGTATTCCAGACCGACGTTGATGCAGAAATCCAGCCGCCGGGCGATTTCCTTAAGGATGGGCTCGCTTATCAGCTGCTGGTCCTTGCTTAACTTCAACCCCTGGAAAAAATGTCTTGCTTCCTTGATGGACAGGGCGGTCGTCTGTGAAATGTTGAAGTCGGCGATCTTGATGGACAGGGATTCCTTCTTCAGGCGCTTGCCGTCGCATTTCGGGCACGGATGGACCGACATGTAGCGGGAGATCTCGTCCTGCAACCAGTCGCTGTCGGTCTCCTTAAAGAGGCGCTCCATGTACCGCAGGACCCCCTCGAATTGCCGGCCCCAGATCTCGTCCGCGGAGCCGTAAAAAACAATGTCGCGGAATTTCTTCTTGAGCTCCTTGAAAGGCGTCTGGTCGTCGACGTCGTACAGGTCGCCGATCTCCCGCAGGACGGCGCGGTAGTACATCAGGTAATTCCGGCGGCCGCGTTTCCAGGGCGCGATGGCCTGGACCCAGGGCTTGGTCTTGTCGGGGATAAGAAAGTCCGGATCGATCTCCATCCGTGTGCCCAGGCCGTTGCAGTCGGGGCAGGCCCCATAGGGCGAATTAAAGGAGAAGATCCGCGGTTCGATCTCGGTCAGGTTGGTCCCGCAGTCAACACACGCATAATTCTCGCTGAAGATCTTTTCCGGCGTTTTTCCTTCAAAATCGACGATGACCAACCCCTGCCCGATGCGCAGGGCCGTTTCCAGCGAATCGGTCAGCCGCTTCTTGATGCTGGGCTTGATGACCAGGCGGTCGACGACGATCTCGATATGATGGACCTTGTATTTGTCGAGCGTGAGTTTTTCGTTGACGTCATGGATGCGGCCGTCAACGCGCAGGCGGACAAAGCCGGCCTTGGCGACTTGGGGACCGATGTTGCGGTACTCTCCCTTGCGTCCCCGGATCAAAGGGGCGAGGATGTGGATCTTGGCCCCTTCGCCGGTCCGGAAGATCTGCTGCGTGATCTCCTGGACGGTCTGGCGTTCGATCTTCTTGCCGCATTGATGGCAATAGGGCGTGCCGATACGGGCGAACAAGAGACGAAGGTAATCATAGATCTCGGTCTGGGTGGCGACCGTTGACCGGGGATTACGGCTGGTCGTTTTCTGCTCAATGGAGATCGTGGGCGAGAGTCCTTCGATATATTCCACGTTGGGTTTCTGGAGCTGCTCGAGGAACTGACGGGCGTACGCCGAGAGGCTTTCGACATAGCGCCTTTGCCCTTCCGCGTAAATGGTGTCGAACGCCAGAGAGGATTTGCCGGAACCGCTCAAGCCGGTTACGACGATAAACTGGTTGCGCGGGATCTCAAGATCGACGCTCTTGAGGTTGTGTTCTTTGGCGTTGCGGATGATGATCGCGTCAGTTTTCATGTGGGGTGATCCCGGGACTTCGCTTTGAATATGGGACTTTTATAATGGAAATCGGGACGTTCGTCAATGAGATTTTGTGAAGGGGTTTAGGAAAACAATAGCCCCTGTACGGAGCAACGGACAGGGGCTATTGGGTCTAAGCACCAAAAAGGACTATTTTCTCTTCTTAGTCTTTCTTTTTGATGTCTTTCGGCGTGCGGCCTTTTTCTTGCCCGCTTTTTTCTTCTTTTTCTTTCCGCCGCGGACCATCTTGGCGCAGCTGATATCACCCTTCTTGTCGATGAAGTAAAGGAATCCTGCCTTTTTCTTGATTCCGACTTTAGCGACCTTCGTGGGCTTGCCGCCCTTCTTGCTTCCGCGCGCCATCTTTGCGCAGGAAACGTCGCCTTTCTTGTCGACGAAATACAGATACCCCTTCACTTTCTTGACGCCTACTTTTGCGACTTTTTGAGCCATGTTTTCACCTCCCTTCCTTTTTAAATTTTACTGATTAAACGTGTCTTAAGTCCCTACTCGAACCCCCGAACAGTATTCCTTCAGGGTCTGGATGCCGGACAGGACCGCCAGGTAGCTGGTCTTGGGGTTGTCCGGGCATGCGATGCTCTCGGAGCGGGTGAAGATCCGTCCCATGCTGCCGATGAGCTCGATTTCATGAGAGTTAACGGTATAGGTTGGAGATGTGATGATGCGTATGGTCAGATTGGATTTCTGCTGGCTGGCCAAAGCGAGCGTCGCGGCCACATTGATATTTTGCGGAAAGAATTTAACGGCGGTATTGACGTCGCCTTCAAAAATAACGGTTTCGCTGGACAGTTTGGTCAAGTCAATTCCCTGTTGTTCAAGGTACGGGATTCCCTGCAGGCCGGCGGGCGGCTTGCGGGTTGTCAGGCTGATGCGGCTGACGCCCTTCAGGCAGGCGGCCTTGATCGCGTCAATACCGGCGATGGCCCCGGAAGGGATGAGAATCGTACAATGATTTTTAAGAGCGAGTTTCAATAAATTCTGTGCGTTGAGGAGTTTTCCCACGCTCATGCATAAAACATCTTTTTTGGCCAGCAAGGCCTGTCGGATCAAAGGCTTCGTGTCGGCGGCATTGACCGCTTCGACCATCAGGTCGCATCCGGCCAGCAGCTCTTTTAAAGATCGTTTGCCGAGTTTAGGGTCCTTTAAGGTCTTGGCCAGCGCGGTTGTCTTGTCTGCGTCGCGATCCAGCAGGCCGGTCAGCCGGCAGGCTCCCTTTAATTCCTTGGAAATGCTTTTGGCGATCCCGGACCCGATGGCGCCACACCCTAAAATGCCGACCCGTATATTTTTCTTTGAACGCTTCATGCCAAGCGTCTGACTTTCGTTGCTAGACGTGCAAAAAGATGTTATCGATCAGCCGTGCTTTTCCGAAACGTACCGCCAAAGCGATCAGGATGTGTCCCTTGAGGGTCTTTACCGGTTCCAGGGTGTCAGCCGCGACACAGGCGACATATTCGATCCGGCCCTTGCTGTCCTGCCGGATCAAGCGCCGGATGTTTTTGGTGACGGTGGCGGCACGGCGTTCTCCGCGTGCGACCTGCTGCCGGGCCTGCCGCAATGACCGGTACAGGACCGTCGCTTCCCTGCGCTGTTTGGGCGTAAGATAAGCGTTGCGCGAACTCATGGCCAGGCCGTCTTTTTCGCGTACCGTGGGCAGGACCTTCACCTGGACGGGAAAATTCAGGTCAGTGGTCATTTGCCGGATAACAACACATTGCTGTGCGTCCTTTTGCCCCAGATAAAGAACATCAGGTAGAACAATGTTCAGAAGCTTCGCGACGACGGTCGTCACCCCGCGGAAATGTTTCGGCCGGGAATGTCCGCACAGCGTTTGCGTGATCTTTTTGACGTCGATGTATGTCAAATAACGTTTCGGATAGATCGTTTTTATCGACGGATAAAATATTATATCAACATTTCTTTTTTTTGCCAATAAAACATCTCTTTTTTTCTGACGGGGATAAGCGGCAAAATCCTCCGTCGGGGAGAACTGTGCCGGGTTGACAAAAATGCTGACAACGGTGAGCCCGTTCTCTCGTCGGCAGGCGTCCATGAGCGATAAATGTCCTTCGTGGAGGCAGCCCATCGTCGGGACAAACCCGATACGCTTGCCCTTGCGGCGGGCGGCGGTGAGGGCCTTGCGAAGTTTGGCGATATCAGTGATGATGCGCATGAAGGGATCCTTTAGCCAGTTGCGGTTCGATCTCCCGTAACGGGGTCATCACGAAATCGCGTTGGTGCATGCGCGGGTGCGGGATGATCAGATCCGGTGAGTTTATTCTCTCCTGGCCGTAAAGAAGAATGTCGATGTCAATGGTGCGAGGTCCGTTCGGGACACTGCGCACGCGGCCCAGTTCTGATTCGATGGCCTGGATCCTCGTGAGCAGTTCCAGGGCCGGCAGTTCGGTCGTTGCCTTGACCACGGTATTGAGGTATTTGCCCTGGGGGGGGCCGCCCTCCGGTTCGGTTTCGATGACCGTGGCAATTTTTTTGATCGTAACGCCGCAGCGCCGCAGGGCGCTGATCGCCGCGGTGATGTTATTCCGGCGGTCGCCAAGGTTCGAGCCTAGTCCCAGGTAAACGGTCGGCAAGGTGAAATTCCCTGTTATGAGAGGATTCTTCCTAAACGGTTAACGGCCTCGGTCAGTCGTTCGGTCGGAACGGTCAGGGTCATCCGGATAAAACCTTCTCCCGCTTTCCCGAAGCCGACGCCCGGCGTCATGACGATATTGGCCTTGTCCAGGAACGTCTTGGCTGTTTCCATGGAGTCCGTAAAACCTTTGGGCAGCCTGGCAAAGATGTAGAATGCGGCCTTCGGCGGCGTGATCTTCCAGCCGATGGAGCGCAGCCCGTTGATCAGGCAGTCCCGGCGCTCCTGATAGACCCGGCGCAGGTCGTCGAGCTCGACTTCCGGCGTTTTGAGGGCCGCGATCGCCGCGACCTGTACCGCCTGGAATATTCCTGAGTCAATATTGGATTTGACCTTGGCCAAGGCGGCTACGAGGCGTTCGTTGCCGCAGGCCCAGCCCACGCGCCAGCCGGTCATGTTGTAGGTCTTGGACAGCGAGTGGAATTCGATGGCGACGTCCTTGGCGCCGTCGATCTCAAGGATGCTCAACGGTTTTTCATTGTCATAATAAATCTCGGAATACGCCATGTCGGAAACAATGACCATCTCTTTCGCTTTCGCGATCGCGACCAGTCCTTCGTAGAATTCACGGGTCGCTGTCGCGGCCGTCGGGTTGTTCGGATAGTTGATGATCATGACCTTGGCGTCCTTGGCGTCCTCAATGGCTTTAAGGTCTGGCAGGAACCCTTTGCCTTCCTTTAAAGGGACCGTCGAGATCTTGCCGCCGGCAAAAATGATGGAGCCGCGGTACGCCGGATAGGCCGGGTCGGTCAAAAGGACTTTGTCCTTCGGGTTAACGATTCCCAGCGGCAGGTGAGCCAGCCCTTCCTTGGATCCCAAGAGCGGCAGGATCTCCTTGGCCGGGTCCAGGCCGACACCGAAACGTGTCTGGAAACGGTCCGCGATCGCCTGGCGCAGCTCCGGCAGGCCGGCGTCAAGCGCATAACGGTGGTTGGCCGGGTCATCGATGGCCTTTTTCATGGCTTCGATGATGTGCGGCAAAGTCGGCAGGTCCGGATCGCCCACCCCTAAGTCGATGACGTCCCGACCTTCGGATCTGGCTTTGCGTTTGGCCGCGTCGATCTCCACAAAGAGATACGGCGGCAGTTCCTTCAAGCGGTCTGAAAACTCGATGTTGATGGACATTCTCTTTCCCTTTTCTTTAGTTGTGCACGTTTTAACTTAAACCCAGAACATCCTGCATGGAAAACAGCCCCTTTGTCTTTGTGGCGAGGAATTTGGCCGCGACCAGCGATCCCTTGGCGAAGATGTCACGGTTCTTGGCGTGATGCTTGATGGTCAGCGTATCCTCCGGGCTTTCAAAAACGACTTCATGGTCGCCGATGATCTCGCCTTCCCGGATCGATTGAATATCGCTGACTTTTCGGCCGGATGCTTTTTCAATGATCTCGGCCAGGGTCTTGGCCGTTCCCGACGGCGCGTCCTTCTTGTGAATGTGGTGGGCTTCGGTCATCGTGACCGTGTAGTCGGAGGTCGCCTTTTCGGCGAGCATGTTCGCCAGCCTAAAAAGGATGTTGACCCCCACCGACATGTTGGAGGAATAGACGATCGGGATCTTCGTGGAGGCCTGACGGATCTCCCCGATCTGCGCGGGGGTCAGCCCGGTCGTGCCGATGACCATCTTGACCCCGTGTTGGGTACAGGCCTTGAGATTTAGAAGAGTTGCTTCCGGTGTGGTGAAATCGATAAGGACGTCCGCCTCTTTTAAGGCGTCGGAGGACGTGCTGATCGCAATCCCGTGAGGAGCCTCTTTGGCCTTCGGATGATCTTTGTGCTCAAGCAGGACAGACAACTGCAATTGGCTGTCGGCCTTCGCCAAAGCGGCGATCCGCTGGCCCATGCGCCCCTGACATCCGCTGACCGCTAAACGTATCATGATACCCTTTCTAATTTGATCAGGCCGTAATCCGTTAATGCCTGCTTTAACTTTTTCTGGTTTTCTTCCGACATCTCGCACAACGGAAGTCTGACGTCGCCCGAACACATCCCCAGCATCCCCATGGCGGTTTTGACGGGGATCGGGTTGGTCTCCAGGAACAAACTTTTGACCAGCGGCAAGGTTTTGTTAAAGGCCGCTTCAGCTTCATCATGCTTGCCGCCTTCAAATGCCGTGATGATGCGGACGATGTCCTGCGGGATGATATTGGCCGCGACGGAAATGACGCCGCTGCCGCCCATTTTCAAAACGGGCAAGGTCAAGGCGTCATCGCCCGATAACAGGAGAAACCCTTTCGGGCAGGATTCCTTAACACTCTTCATTTGTTCGAGTGAGCCGGATGCTTCTTTGACCCCGATAATGTTCTTGCAGGCGTTGGCCAGGCGTACGACCGTGGGCGTTTCGATATTCACGCCTGTGCGTCCGGCAATATTGTAAAGGATGATCGGTATCGGGGAGCTGTCGGCAATGGTCTTAAAATGCCGAAAGAGCCCTTCCTGGGTCGGTTTGTTGTAATAGGGGGATACGATGAGGGCCGCAGTCGCGCCCGCTTTGGCCGCGTGTTGGGTCAGCGAAACGGCCTCGGCGGTGGAATTCGACCCGGTCCCGGCGATAATGGGGACCTTGCCTTCGGCGGTCTCAATACAGAGCTCAATCACGCGGTGGTGTTCGTCGTGTGTTAAGGTCGGGGACTCGCCGGTCGTGCCGCAGGGAACGATGCCGTTGGTCCCGTTTGTGATCTGGAACTTGACCAGTTCGCGCAAGCAGTGCTCGTCAATTTTACCTTCTTTGAACGGTGTGGCGATGGCCACGATTGAACCACGGATCATAGTTCCAGCCCTCCTGCCATTTTAAAATACTTAGTAAAAGTACTCGCCGGAAGCGATAAATTTGGCGCTTCCTTTTAGCCAGACCCCGGACAGGGTGTCCCCCGCTTTGTCAAAAACGACCTGCAGGGTCTCTCCGCTTCTGGTTAAGACGTGCATGCAGGCGCCTTTTTTGCTGTGAACGCCCGGATGGGATTTCAGGTAGGAAACCAGCGCGACGGCCACCGCTCCGGTACCGCAGGCTTTTGTTTCATCTTCGACCCCGCGTTCATAGGTCCTTACCTCGACCAGATTGCTCTTTAGCTGTTCGACAAAATTGACGTTGGCACCCCGGGGCGCGAATTTTTTGTGACGGCGGATTGTCCGGCCGATTGTTGACACGTCAATGCCCTTTAACCCGTCCACGTAGACGATCGCATGCGGCACGCCGGTGTCAATATAGTGAACATGGAGTTTGCGCCGGTTGACGGTCAAAGGGATGTCGGATCGGTAACCGACGGGGTTGCTTAAACGCACGTTGGCCACCTCATCTTTGGCCTCGGCCAGGATCTCGCCGGCCAGCGTCTCGATCGAGAACAGCTTCTTTTTCGGCTTGCGCGTGCGGACGATGTAAGCGGCCAGGCAGCGCACGCCGTTGCCGCACATCTCGGCCTCGGACCCGTCCGCATTGATGATGCGCATGCGGTAGTCGCTGGACCGTGACTTGTCCAGGACAATAAGGCCGTCAGCGCCGATCCCGCCGGTACGGTCGCAGACCTTTAAGGCCAGCTTGCGGTAATCCGTGTTCATCGCTTCGATGATGATGAAATCGTTGCCCGCTCCGGCCATTTTCGTGAAGGATATGGTTTTTGTTTTCATGACAAGAATGACGGGACCGTTTCTCCCCGCAGCAGGTCTTCGAATGTTTCCCTTTGTTTGGTGATCTCGAACTGGCCGCCCTTGACCATGACCTCCGGCACACGCCCGCGGACATTGTAATTGCTCGACATGACGAATCCGTAGGCGCCCGCGCTCATCACCGCCAGCAGGTCGCCTTTCTTGACCTTCGGCAGCATCCGGTCCTTGGCGAAGAAGTCCCCGCTCTCGCAGATGGGCCCGACCACGTCGACCTTGATCTTCCGGGCGGACGTCTTTTTGACCGGGACGACCTCGTGATACGCATTATACAACGACGGACGGATCAGGTCGTTCATCCCGCCGTCCACGATGACGAAATTCTTGACCCCGTTGTCCTTCAGGTACAGGACCCGGGTGACGAATATCCCGGCGTTGCCGCAGATGAACCGCCCCGGCTCCATGATGATCTTTAGTCCAGTTTTCTTAAGATAAGGCAATATCGCAGCGGCAAAGTCCGCGGCAGACTGAGGTTGTTCGTCTTTATAGATAATACCCATGCCTCCCCCGATGTCAAGGTATTCAAGGCAGACCCCTTCTGCTCGCAATTCATCAAGGAAGGTGATGACCCTTTGAAGAGCGTTAATGAAAGGCGTCTTTGAGACGATTTGTGAACCAATATGAATGTGTAATCCATTGATCTTGATGTTCGGGTACCTTTGACCCTGTTTTAAAATCCTGCGCGTGGACTTTAAGTCCACGCCAAATTTGTTCTTTAACGTGCCGGTCGTGATAAAGTCATGCGTTGCGGCCTCGACGTCCGGGTTGATGCGAAGCGCTACGTCGATCTTGCGGTCCATGGTTCCGGCGATACGGTCGATTTCCTCAAGTTCGGGGACCGATTCGACGTTAAACAGCAGGATGCCGGCCTCGATGGCCCAGCGGATCTCTTCTTCCGTTTTTCCGACCGAGGCAAAGACCATCTTGCCCGGGTTGCCGCCGACCTTCAGGGCTTTCCTGAGCTCGCCCCCGGAAACGATGTCGAATCCGGCTCCGTGGTTGACCAGGGTCTTTAGCACCGCCAGGTTGTCGTTGGACTTCATGGCGAAACAGATAATGGGATCGACCGGCGCGAACGCCCGCTGGATCTTGGTGAAATGGTCAACGAGCGTGTTGTGACTGTAGAGATAGAACGGAGTGCCGACAGACTCCGCCACGGCGGCGACCCTCACGTCCTCGCAGTGCAATTCTCCGTTTTTGAATTTAAAGTCGTGCATAATTTATTTCCGCTTCTTGACCGATCTTTTTGCCGCGACCGACCGTTTCGGGTTGATGATCGCCTTGACGACCCTGCCCGAAAGGGATGGGTGAATGCTTTGTAATGTTATGTCCGACATGTCAATGATGGCGGTCTTTGTCTTGTACTTGCGCTGGATCAGGCTGCCGATCACGCTGTGCGCTGTTTTAAAAGGCACACCCTTCTGCACCAGGTAATCCGCCAGGTCCGTCGCATATAACGCTTCATTGTCCACCTGCTGCTCGATCTTGGACTTGTTGAACGCCACGTTCTTTAAGAGTTCCGTCAGCACGACCAGTCCGGCCTGAACGGTCTCAAATGAATCGAACAAGGGCTCCTTGTCGTTTTGCAGGTCGCGGTTATAGGATAACGGCAGCCCTTTGGTCACGACCAGGACGTTCGTCAGGTTCCCGTACAGCCGCCCGGTATTGCCCCGGATCAGTTCAAGGATGTCCGGGTTCTTTTTCTGCGGCATTAGTGAACTGCCCGTGCAGAAAGCATCATCAATGCTGATAAAATCGAATTCCGTCGATACCCACAGGATCAGGTCCTCGGCCAGCCGTGATAAATGCATTCCCGTAATGGCCAAGGCACTCAAGGCTTCCAGGACAAAGTCCCGGTCGCTGACCGTGTCCATCGCATTATCGGGCGCGGTGACCTTGACCGGCATCCCTCCGACATATGACGCGACGCTGACGTTATAGTTGGCCGCGTGAATGAACGTCCCGGCCAGGGCCCCGGACCCCAAGGTCAGTGTAATGTTGTTGAGCGCGTTGGACAGCCGCTTGTGGTCCCGCCAGAACATTTCCACATAAGCCAAAAAGTGGCTGGCCAGTTTTACGGGGATCGCGTGTTGTAAATGCGTGTAGCCCGGCATGACGATATTCTTGGTCTTGGCGCTCAATTTTAAAAGTTGTTTCCGCAGGCCTTCGAGGTTCTTGTGCGTCTTGATCAGATTGTCCATGCAATACAGCTTGGTCGCGAAGACGACCTGATCGTTGCGTGACCGGCAGGTGTGCAGCTTGAGGCCCGCCTTTCCCGCTTTCTTTTCCACCAGATGCTGAATGTAAGAATGAACGTCCTCGAACGAACCGTTAATCGTCTTAAAGAACGCGCCGTTTTCCACCGAGGCCAGAATGTTTTTGAGCGCTTTTTGCAGGGCCTTATGTTCCGCCGTGTTCAGGAGCTTCGCTTTTTTAAGGACATCGATGTGACAGAGTGACCCGATGCAGTCATATTTGGCCAGTTTCTGGTCAAAATGGATCGACTTCGTAAACTCTTCGACGAGTTTATTCGTCTTTTTGCTGAATCGTCCACCCCATAATTTACTCATCATGTCCTCACTTTGTGTAGGGTAATCCCCATAAACGGATAAATCCTTCAGCTAAACGCTGATCGAATTTGTCCTTGTCGCCGTAGGTCGCCAGGGTTTCCTTGTACCGGGAATTCTTGGACCGGCGGCCGACCACCGTGCAATTGCCCTTGTAAAGTTTCAAGCGGATCTCGCCGGAGACCTCCTGCTGGATGCTGTCGAAATATTTATCCAGCTGCTTCTTTAAAGGCGTTTCCCACAATCCGTAATACGTCAACTCCGCGTATTTCTGCGAAAGCGGCTCCTTGTAATGCAGTGTTTCGCGGTCCAGGACCAGGTCCTCAAGCGCCGCGTGCGCCGTGTGGATGATGGTCCCGGCAGGATTCTCATAAATTTCCCGCGATTTGATCCCCACCAGCCGGTTCTCGACCATGTCGACCCGGCCGACCCCGTTACGCCCGCCGACTGTGTTGAGCTTGTTGATCAGGGCCACGGGCGCGTAACGCTTCCCGTTGACGGTGACCGGCAATCCCTTGGCGAACCCGAGCGTGATATACGTCGGTTTGGCCGGCGCCTTTAACGGGCTTTTCGTCATCAAATAAATCTCTTCCGGCGGTTCGCGCCAGGGGTCTTCCAGGATCCCGCATTCGATCGAGCGCCCGTAAAGGTTGATGTCGATGCTGTACGGGCTTTTCTTGGTCACGCTGACCGGGATCTTGTATTTCTGCGCGTAATCGATCTCCTGGTCGCGCGTCTTTAATTCCCAGAACCGCAAAGGGGCGAGCTGCTCAAGCTTCGGGTCCAGCAAAGTCACCGTGGTCTCGAACCGGACCTGGTCGTTGCCCTTACCCGTGCTGCCGTGCGCCACGGTCGTCGCTCGTTCCTTGTGGGCGATCTTGACCTGGTGCTTGGCGATCAGCGGCCGCGAAAGCGCGGTGGCGAGCAGATACTTTTTCTCGTAGATCGCGCCGGCCTTAACGGTCGGGAACACGTAATCCTCGACGAATTCTTTTTGCAGGTCAAGCACGTAGACCTTGCTGGCGCCGGTTTTTAAAGCCCGCTGCTTGATCTTCGTGAAATTTTCCTGCTGCCCCACGTTGGCGATAAAGGCGATCGTTTCATAGCCTTCGTTCTGCAGCCATTTGAGGATACAGGAGGTATCGAGCCCGCCGGAATATGCCAGAACAACTTTTTTCATGTCTTTCTCCCTTTTAAACGGTATCCATCAAGAAGATGAGGACCGCCTTTTGCGCGTGCATGCGGTTTTCTGCCTGGTCAAAAATGATCGAATGCGGCCCGTCGATGACCTCGGCCGTGACTTCCTCGCCGCGGTGGGCCGGCAGGCAATGCATGAAGATATAATTTTTATCGGCCAACTTCACCAGCTTGTCATTGATCTGGTAATCCTTGAAAACCTTAAGCCGCGATTTGCTTTCTTCCTCCTGCCCCATACTGACCCAGACATCGGCATAAATGATGTGCGCGTTCTTGGCCGCTTTTTGCGGGGAGTCCGTCAGCGTGATCTTGGCCCCGCTTTGCTTGCCGTATTTCTGGGCCGCGGCCACGACCTCGGGATTCGGCTCGTAGCCCTTGGGGGTCGCGACAACCATGTTCAGTCCGACCTTGGCGCAGCCTAAAAGCAACGAGTGGCAGACATTGTTGCCGTCGCCAATAAAGGCCAGCGTCAGCCCTTTGAGATCATCAAATTTTTCCCGGATCGACATGAGGTCCGCCAGCGCCTGGCAAGGATGGTACATGTCGCTTAACCCGTTGATGATCGGAACGCTCGCGAATTTGCCCAGGTCGATGACGTCGCTGTGCAAATGCGTGCGGGCGACGATCGCATCCAGGTAGCGAGACAGCGTCCCGGCCACGTCGGCGGTCGATTCGCGTTTGCCCAGGGCAATCTCCTGGGGGCCCAAGTAAACGCAATTGCCCCCCAACTGCGAGACCCCCACCTCAAAGGACACCCGCGTGCGATTCGACGGTTTCTGAAAGACCAGCCCGACGGTCTTCCCTTTAAGGTAATCCGCGTTCTGATGGCGGTTCTTTTTCAAGTTCTGCGAAAGGTTCAGCAGATGCTGGGTCTCCGCAGGGCTCAGGGCGTGCAAACTGATAAGGTCGCGTTTCATGTTATTTGTCCGTTGTTGCCTTTTCCAAAGCTTTTCTCAGGACCTTCAGGGCCTGGTCGATCTGCCGCTTGGTGACGTTAAGCGCCGGCATGATCCGCAGGACGTTGCCCTGCGTGCAGTTAATGATCAATCCTCGTGCGAAACATTCGTCCACGACCGGTTTGCCCTCCATGGTCAGCTCGATGCCGATCATCAGACCCAGTCCCCGGACTTCCTTGATGCAGGGGAATTTCTGCTTCACGGCCGTCAGCTTATCCGTCAAATAGGCGCCCATGGCCGTGGCGTTCTTGAGCATCCCTTCGCTTTTGATGGCTTTGAATACGCCCAGGGCTGCCTTGCAGACCAAGGGGCTGCCGCCGAACGTCGAGGCGTGCATCCCGGGTTTAAGCGTGTCGGTGATGTCGTCCTTGACGACCAACGCGCCGATGGGCAGTCCGCCGCCGAGGGCCTTGGCCAAAGTCATCAGGTCCGGGGTGACACCGTAATGCTGGAACGCGAACATCTCGCCGGTGCGTCCCATCCCGGTCTGCACTTCGTCGAAGATCAAAAGAATATCGTTCTGGTCGCAGATCTGTCGGATCTCCTTGATGTAATCTTTGCCGGCGATGTTGATCCCGCCTTCGCCCTGGACTAGTTCAAGCATGATGGCGACCGTCTTGTCGGTGACCGCGCTCTTTAAAGCCTGGATGTCATTGAACGGGACCGTTTTGAACCCTTCCAGCAACGGCCCGAATCCCTGCTGGTATTTGGGTTGTCCGGTCGCGGTCAGTGCCCCGATGGTCCGTCCGTGAAAAGAATTCTGCGTCGTGATGATCTCGGTCCGGGCCCCCTTCCCGTAAGCCCGGGCGAACTTGATGGCTCCTTCACACGCCTCCGCGCCGCTGTTGCCGAAGAAGACCCTGCCGGGAAAAGCGTTGGCGATGATCTCCTTGGCCAGCTTGGCCTGGTTCGGGTGATACAGGTTGTTGGGGACAAAGATCAGTTTGTCGATCTGGTCGCGCACCCCTGCCATGACCTTGGGGTGGCAGTGCCCGACATTGTTGACCCCCCAGCCGGGAAAGAAGTCGAGGTATTTCTTGCCCGTGATATCAATGAGCGTCATCCCCTTTCCCTTGACGAAGATCACCGGGATGCGGGTATACGTCGACAGGACATATTTTTGATAATCGTCGAAAATAGACTGTTTTTTCATGGTCGTCCTTTAAACGTTTTCTCCCTGCAATATCTGGGTCCCGATACCGCGGTCCGTAAAGATCTCAAGCAGCAGCGCGTGCCGCAGCCGCGCGTCAACGATGTGGGTCTTGTGCACACCGGCGCTTAATGCTTCCAGCCCGGAATGGACCTTCGGGATCATGCCGCCCTGAATGACTTTTTTCTCGATTAGCGTTCCCACTTCCGCCACGTGCAGGGTCGATATCAAGGAATGCGGGTCCGCCGCGTTGCTCAAAACACCCGAAACATTCGTTAAAAAGACCAGCTTTTCGGCCTTTAGCGAGATCGCGATCGCGCTTGCCACTTCATCGGCGTTGACATTGTGAGGCTGCTTTTCGGTCGAGATCCCCATGGGCGACAGGACCGTGATGTTGCCTTGCTTGAGATGGTCCTCGATCACCTGTTTTTCAATGTTCTTGATGGTCCCGACAAACCCCAGTTCCTTGTCGGCCTTTTTCTTTTCCACGTGAATGATATTTTCGTGCCCTTTAAGCCCGGTGACGTCCCCTTTAAGCGACTTGATCTCGGCCACGATCGATGCGTTGAGCTTGTCCAGCTCTTCGGTGACCACTTCCAGCGTGGCCTTGTCGGTCACGCGGATGCCGTTATGGAACTGCGCCTCGATGCCCTTTTCCTTGAGCCGCGCGCTGATATGCGGCCCGCCGCCGTGGACCAAAATGGTCCG
>Ga0066640_10001169_pt1 | contig 15693 bp, 16 predicted proteins | sample CryGeyCG2114_020_2_FD_59505 | JGI IMG/M metagenome (GOLD analysis project Ga0066640, IMG submission 59505) | Groundwater microbial communities from aquifer - Crystal Geyser CG11_big_fil_rev_8/21/14_0.20 | ecosystem: Environmental > Aquatic > Deep subsurface > Groundwater | place: USA: Utah... | reverse complement strand
ATTCCAATCTATTCTGGGTAATAGCGGCGCTTATCGTATTTTTCATCTGGGCGCTCAAGAGAAAGAGGGCCCTCTTGGAGCGCTTCGCGTCGGGAGGGCTCTTAGAGCATATCGCGAAGGCATACGCGCCTGAACTCGAGAGGCTCAAGATATTTATCACGCTGGCCGCGGCGTGCCTTCTCGTGGTCTCTCTGATGCAGCCGAGGTGGGGTTTTCACTGGCAGGAGATTAAGAGCGTCGGCGCCGATATCATAATAGCGATAGATACATCCAAGAGCATGCTCGCGGAGGATGTGCGCCCCAACCGCCTTGAACGCTCAAAGCTGGCGGTCAAGGATTTGATTAAGGAACTTAAAGGTGATAGAATAGGGTTGATCGCTTTTGCGGGTTCGAGTTTTCTCCAGTGCCCGGTTACGTTAGATTATAACGGTTTCATGCTCGCGCTCGATGACCTTAAGGCCGATACGATACCCCAGGGAGGAACGTCTTTAAGTTCCGTCATCGATACGGCGATAAAGGCCTTCAGGGATGCTAGCGAGGATAAGGCGCTCATGATCCTTACCGACGGCGAGGACCATATAGGGGGCGTTGAGGGTGCCGTGGCGAGGGCGAAGGATAAAGGCATAAAGATATTCACCGTCGGGATAGGCACCAAAGAAGGCGAGCTTATACCCGTGACCGACGAAGGCGGAAGAAAGGTATTCCTTAAAGATAGAGAAGGCAATGTCGTTAAGTCGCGGCTTGACGAAGATACATTGAAAGAGATGGCCTTATCGACGGGCGGAAGTTATATACATGCCCGCGGCGCGGAGTTCGGATTAGAGACGCTATATAGCGAGAGGCTAAGCAGGCTTAAGAAGGCCGAGTTCGATTCGAAGCTTGCCAAACGGTATGATGAGCGGTTCCAGATACCGCTGGCGTTTGCGCTCATCCTTATCGCGTTAGAGCCGCTGATCCCCAGGAGGAGACGGGATGTTTAAGCTATTAGCCCTTATACTAATACCCGTTGCCTCCATAAATAGCGCCAATCGGATATATGAGAAGGGCGATTATGACGGCGCCGTCGCGCGATATGAGGAGGCTCTGAAGAAAGACCCGGATTCGGAGATAGCGAACTATAATAAAGGGAATGCGTTATACAGGAAAGAGAGATACGGCGAGGCGGTGGAGAGCTATAACCGTTCGGCCGCGAGCCAGGATGAGAAGATAGAGGCTAAGGCGAGCTATAATCTGGGGAACGCCAAGTTTAAAGAGGGTTCCGCCGCGAAGGCCGGCGCCTCCGGAGGGGCCGAGGGGCTATTTAAGGAATCCCTCGATAATTATAAGAGGGCGATGGAGCTCGATCCCGCGGATGAAGACGCGAAATACAATTATGAATTCGTTAAAAGACAACTTGAATCGCTGAAAGAGGAAGATAAAGAGGAAGAAAAGAAGGAACAGAAAGAGCAGAAAGAGGAAAATAAGGGAGAGCAAAAAGATAAAGGGCAGCAGGCAGATAACAAGGAGAAGGCGAGCCCTCAAGATGCCAAAGAGTTGAGCAAGAAAGAGGCGGAGAAGCTCCTTGAGAGCTTCGGAGAAGAGCAGAGGGAACTCGAGAAAGATTATAAAGAGAAGCAGATGGGCGGATATGGCAAGGTCCTGAAAGACTGGTAGAGACGTTTTCGGAGACAATCGGGAACCTGGGTTTTTCACAAGGCGGAAACTGTCTAACAGATGACAAATAAGAAATTAGATATTAGGTATATTACTGAAAAACAAGGGGTTAGATTATTAATATTTTAAAAATGATAGACACTTTCCCGATTGTCAAAAACCGCGTTTCCGCTTTGTCTCCGAAAACGTCTCTAATGTTTTTGGTTATTTTGTTGTTTGCGCTTGTGGCAGGTACGTCGTTCGCCGCGGATGTAACCTTCCAGGTGAAGGCCGATAAGAATGTCGTCTCTTTAGGGGAGAGCCTTACGCTCGGGCTCACCTTCTACGGCACGCAGAGTATCGACGCTCCGGATATTCCGGAGATAGATGGTTTTAAGTCGAGCTATATAGGGCCGTCGACGATGGTCTCCATCGTAAACGGAGAGGTCTCAAGCTCCATAACGCATAATTATGTTCTGCTTCCCTTAAAAGTCGGTATCTACAAGATCGGCCCATTCTCCGTGGATTACAGGGGAAGATCGTATACATCACAGCCGATAGAGGTCCAGGTCGTGAAGTCAGCTCCGTCGCAGGCGCCGTTAAACCGCGCGCCGGTATACGGCCAGAATGATGACGCGGCCCTCTCGGCGGACGACCTGCGCGAGAAGATATTCGTTCAGATCGATGTCGGCAAGCGCGACCTTTATCTCAACGAGGAGACGGACGTATCGGTGAAGTTATTCGTGAATTCTCTGGGGGTGAGGGATATAGAATACCCGGTACTTGCCGCCGACGGATTCTCCAAGGCCGAATTCGGGAAACCCATCCAGTATAAGAAAACGGTGGGCGGCATATCATACGACGTCATAGAATTTAAGACGCGCATATTCCCTGTGAAGACCGGCGTTCTCGCTCTCGGCCCGGCCAAAGTGAAGTGCAATCTTATCATGCGCGACAATAAGAAGAGGCGGAGCGGCTCGTTCTTCGACGACTTCTTCGGAGATGACTTCTTCACGACTTATAGCGCCTACCCGCTTGAGCTCGAGTCGTTCGACATACCTATAAACGTCTCGGATTTTCCGGAAGAGGGAAGGCCCGATGACTTCTCCGGAGCGGTGGGGCATTTCACCATTGATGTAAAGGCCGACCCCAAAGACGTGAATGTGGGCGACCCCGTAACGGTGAAGATGGTTATAAGAGGAGAAGGCAATTGGACGAGCGTCCGTCCGCCTAAGATAAATACGGGAGAGGATTTCAAGGTATATGATCCCCAGGAGAAAGAGACGGCAGGCGGCAAGGCCTTCGAAGAGGTCGTTATCCCCAAGACGGAAAAGGTAGACCATATCCCGGAGATAAGTTTCTCATATTTCGATACCGCTACCGGTAAATACGCGACCGCGCGTTCAGGCCCCATACCCATAACGGTGAAGCCCGCGCCTAAAGGCGAGAGGGTAGAGATAGTGGAGGCGCCGGCCTCCGGCGGAGAGGCCAGGACGGTGAAGGAGAGATTTGGAAGGGATATCGTGTATATAAAGGATTCATTGGGCGCGGTCAAGAGAGGGGAAGATCTATATAAAAATAAATTATTTATCTTAGCGCAGTTATTTCCCATCCTTCTGATATTGGCATCCGCCCTATACGCGGGAAGGAAGAGAAGGTATGAGAGCGATGTGAGGTACGCGCGCCTTAAGCGGGCGCCCAAGGCGGCCGGCCGGGGGCTTGCGAAGGCGAGACGGCTCATGAGAGAGGATAAAAAAGAGGAGTTTTACGCCGTCTTATACGAGACGATGAGATCCTATGTCGGAGATAAGTTTCATATACCATCCGGCGGCATAACGGTCGATACGATAGACGAGCGGTTGAGGAGAGAGGGGCTCGGTGAGGCGGCGCTCGTCAGGCTTAAGAGCGTATTCTCGGAGTGCGATATGGTCAGGTTCGGGAGGACCGGCGGAGATATGGTGCATCTCCTCGAAGAGGCGGAGAGCGTCATAGCGAAATTAGAGAGGTTTAAATGAGATATAGCCGACTACTGTATATGCAGTATTTACTGTGTATTACTTTTATGGTGCTTGCGTTCTCCGGAGACGGCATGGCATCGGACGGCGCGGATACCGCCTTCCGTAACGCGAACGCGCTGTATGAATCCGGTAAATACGAAGAAGCTCTCTCTATTTACAAAGATGCCGCCGACGGGGTAGAGAGCGGGAATCTGTATTACAATATAGGAAACTGTTATTTTAAGCTCAAGTCCCTCGCGGAGGCGGTGCTTTATTACGAGAGGGCAAAGAGGCTTATCCCGGGAGACAAAGACCTCGAGTCGAATCTCGCGTATGCGAAATCGCTCGTCGAAAACGTGGGGCAGGAGAGCAACGTGCCTTGGTATCTCGCGGTTATCGAAAATTTCTCGGCGAGATCGAGCGCCGGCCGTCTCACCATATTCGCGGAACTATTATATATTGCATTTACTCTCCTTGCGCTCACCTGGATATTGAGCCCAGCCGCAAGGCGTTTTATCTTCTATCCGGCGGCCATATGTGCTATAATATTTTTATTCTCAAGCTCCTCTCTCGCAAGAAAGATATACGTATATGAGAGATTGAGGCCTTCGGTGGTTCTCGATGAGTCGCAGGTGAGATACGGCCCGTCCGAGGGCTCGACCGAATATTTCAGGTTATTCGAAGGGAATGAGGTATACATACTTAAGTCGAGGCCCGGCTGGTATTTCATACGAAGGCCGGACGGCCGCAAGGGTTGGATAAAATCCGGAAGCCTTGAAATAATATAGGGTGATTTATGGATAAATATGATATCGTTATTATAGGCGCGGGCCCCGCGGGCCTCTCGGCCGGCATATATACGTCGAGGGCAGGCCTTAAGACGCTGATACTGGAGAAGATGTTCGCGGGCGGGCAGGTCGCCACCATAGACATGATAGAGAATTATCCGGGCGTAAGCGGCGAGATCGCCGGACAGGACCTTGCAGACAGGATAAAGAAACAGGCGGAACATTTCGGCGCGAAGTTTGAGACGGGGGAGGTAAAGGCATTGGCCCGCGACGGCAAGGGGTGGAAGGTAGAGGCCTCGGACGGCGTATATAGCGCATCGGGCGTGATATTAGCGGGAGGCGCGAAGCCCAGAAAGCTCGGCGTTAAAGGCGAGGACGGGCTCACCGGAAAAGGGGTGTCATATTGCGCGGTATGCGACGGGCCGCTTACGAGAAATAAGGACGTCGTTGTTATCGGGGGCGGTAATACCGCGGCGACCGATGCCGAACATCTCACAAAGTTCGCGCGGTCGGTAACGCTTATCCACAGAAAAGATAGATTAAGGGCGACGAAGATAATCTCCGACCGCCTTGGGGATAATCCGAAGGTCGCGCTAAAGCTCAATAGCGTGGTGGATGAGATAAAAGGCAAGGATCTCGTTGAAGGCGTGCGCGTAAAGGCGGTGGACGGTTCATTTATAGAGGATATAAAGTGCCAGTTCGTATTCGTGCTCGTCGGCATAGAGCCCAATACGGGATGGCTTAAGGGTATTGTAAAACTTGATGATGGCGGTTTTATAGTCGCCGACAATGAAATGCGTACGAGCGTCGAGGGGATATTCGCCTGCGGCGATATCATATCGAAACACTTGAGACAGGTGGTCACGGCCGCGGGAGACGGCGCGGTTGCCGCTTATTCGGCTCAAGTTTATGTCGATGAACTTATGGGCAGAGCCTATAAGTGAAGCGGATTGACAAAGGTAAGCCGGTATAGTATCATCTAAAAATCGGTGCCGGGATAGCTCAGTTGGTAGAGCGATAGACTGAAAATCTATGCGTCCCCAGTTCAAGTCTGGGTCCCGGCACCAGCTTATCCACAGGGACCGTTTCCCAACCCTCCTAAGACCTGCCCCCGGAGATAGAATGAGTAAGGTAAAGTTCGCGATAGCGCTTCACTTCCACCAGCCGACAGGCAACTTCGAGGATGTATTCGATAAGGCCTGCCGGCTTTGCTATAAACCCTTCTTTGAGCTACTATCGAAATATCCCAAGATAAAAATATCGGTCCATATCTCCGGTTCCCTCTTTGATTATCTTGATAAGGCCGAGCCCGATCTCGTTAAATCCATAAAAAAGATGGTCCGCCGCGGACAGGTAGAGATGATCGGCGGAGGATATTATGAGCCGATACTGCCCGCCATCCCCGAAAGGGACGCCGCCGGTCAGATAAAGATGATGAGTGAATATTTAAGAAAAGAGTTCGGAGTAAAGGCCGCCGGAGCCTGGATACCGGAACGCGTATGGGAGGGACGGCTCGTAGAACTTCTTTATAACGCGGGTATACGCTACTGCGTCCTCGACGATGAACACCTTATAAGGTCGGGCATAGATAAAGGTGCTACGCACGGATATTATATGACGGGCGGGAAGAAGAAGATAGCGGTATTCCCGTCGAGTAAGGCGTTAAGATATATGATACCGTTTAAGGATATACGGGATGTGTTCGATTATTTCAAAGAAGCGGCGGCTTCCGGCAAGTCCGCTATCATTACATACGGAGATGACGGAGAGAAGTTCGGTCTGTGGCCCGGCACGCAGAAGAGCGTATTCGAAGACGGGTGGCTTAAGGCGTTCTTCGACGGGCTCATGAATTATAAAGATATCGTAGAGACGGTTTGCCTCTCCGACTGCCTTAAGAGAGCCAAGCCTCTCGGCAGCGTCGATATCGATAACGGTTCGTATGAGGAGATGATGGAGTGGTCCGGCGGCGGATGGAAGAACTTTCTATCCAGGTATGCCGAGGCGGGGCGGATAAATAGAAAGATGATAGAGACGAGCGACAAGGTTGATGAGGCGAGAAGGAAGCCGGCGAAGGCGTCCGCGGACGATATAAGGCTCGCGGAGAGGGAATTATATAAGGGGCAGTGTAACTGCGCGTACTGGCACGGATTATTCGGCGGCATATATCTCTATCACTTGAGAAAGGCGGTATATGAGCACCTGATAAAGGCGGATGAGATAGCGCATAGGGCCATCAATAATAAGAGCGCTCCGGTGATAACCGAAAGAGCGTATGACGGCGCGAGAGAGATCGTCATGGAAGACGATAACTTTTCCATATGTATAGACCCTCAGTCGGGCGGAGTAATAAAAGAGCTGGATTATAAGCCGCGGGCATTCAATATAGTGAATACGCTCTCGCGCACCAAGGAACAGTATCATGATACCATGTCGAAGAAGTTATATTATGACAGGTTCCCGCGTCATCTCTTAAGGGATTATTTTGTAAGCGCCTCATCCGGCATAGATAATTTCATCGGAGCCGATTTCGTCGACCTTGGAGGTTTCACCAAAGGGAAGTATGATTATCGGCCCGATAAGGGCGGCGTAACGCTCGTCCGCCACGGGCAGGTATCGGGAGTGAAGATTATATTATCTAAAAATATCAAGATATCCTCTCAAAATGAGCTCGAGATATCTTATGCTATAGACAAAGAAGGCGATATAGGCGCGGATACCGTATTCGCCGTTGAATTCAACCTTGTCATGCCGGATCTAAACAGTATAAGGTATTATTACTCAGCCGACGGCAAACCGGTCGGCGGTATCAACACCAAAGGCACCGCGCCGTCATCGGGAAACTTCGGCATATCGGACGGCAAAGATGAATTTGGGGTAATGTTAAATTTTTCAAAGAAACCGGATGATATAATATATTATCCGGTCGAGACGGTCTCGCAATCCGATAGAGGCCTTGAACTCAACTACCAGTGCTCATCCATACTCCCCCGTTGGCACTCCGGCCTGAAAGACGGCAAGACCTGGAACCTCTCCATCAAGCTTGGGACCGTTTCCCAACCCTCCTAAGACCCACCCCCGTTCAGAACAAGACCCCTATAGCTTTTCCGGCGCTCCTCCGGCGATTTTCCCAGTTCAAGATATAGTGGATGCTCATCTATTATTACAGACTTCTTTCCGAAGCCCAGCACGTTATAACTAGACCAGTTATAATGGCTTGGTTCCGGCACGATCTGGCTCGTTACCGGGTTAAGTTCAATATAACGTGCGCATTGGAGTAAATAGTCTTCATCTTCTACAGGATTACTCTTAAATCTACCTTGCCATAAATGGCCGCTGTAGTTGTATTTATTCTTATGCCAGGAATAATAGGCAAGGCTGATTCTTTGCATGAATTTTGATAGATCTCCATCTTTCACTACCTCTACCAGCATGTGCACATGGTTAGTCATAAGGGCAAAAGCGTATAATTTAAGGTCATACTTACTTTTATATCTTTTAATAAGTTGTACATACCGCGCAAAATCTCGCTCATCTCTAAAAACACTTTGCTTGTTGTTGCCTCTACATATTACGTGAAAACATCTAACACCATTAAGCGCACTTCTCAGTAACTTTGTCATAATATCCTCCTTTTCCTTGGGGGCGGATCTCAAAGCGGGCTGGGAAACGGTCCCATAATTCAGCCTTCATATATATAGACGATTGAAAATGGCATTTTATTTTGATTTTTTTCGAAAAATCTTAAGAGGGGCAGGTCCCAAAGCGGGCTGGGAAACGGTCCCAAGCTTGTTTCAAATTAAAATTTGACTTTCTATTGGTTAATAGTGTATATTTATACCATCTATTAGTTAACACAGGGCAGAAGCGGTGGCAAAAGATAAATATTGGTAAACAATGCATACTATTGCATAACATTACTAGATAATAAATAGTATTGAATATGGGGTTTTTTCTTTTATGGCAGAAAATAAGAAGAAATATCTTACAATTCAGGAAGTGGCCCAGCAATTAGGGGTACACGAGACTACTATCTATAGGCTCGCTAATCATGGAAAGTTGCCTGCCTTCAAGATCGGAAGCCAGTGGCGTTTTGATTCAGGGCTATTGGATAACTGGGTAAAAGAGCAGGCGGGCGAAACATTGGCCAATAGCAATGAAGAGGGCAAAGGCTCGAGGGGCAGGTCTCAAAGCAAGCCGGGACCCGGTCCCAAGAGTACCAAGAGTACAGGAGTATGACAGATTCGATGTATGTAAAATCTATAACGGAAGAAACTTGGGATATCACGGTATAAAGGAAGATAGTATGAGTGTCTATCTTATTGGTATTAACGGAAAGGAGTATGAAAAATGAAGGTATTTTTGATGTTAGCGGCTGTATTATCATTATTCTTAGGGATACTTTTTATATTCTCGCTCGACACGGTTACAAAGCTCTCTGAATTTTTTAACAGACAAGTAGTTGTATTGGACCATAAACTGCATGCCTCGAGTAAATTGACGGGCATAATCTTATTGGTGCTGGGTATCCTCATGTGTTATGTCGCATTATGGGGTTAAATGGATGTTTTTAAGTGGTAGCTGTTATGGTTATAATCGTCAGAGCCGACCTATGGCGGCTCAGAAGTGCGCAGGATAAAGGAAATATTAATAAGGCGAAAAGGTGATAATATAGGCCGGTACAAGGTCATCGAGATAAAAGAGAAGAGCGCAAGACTCGCCGACGGCGCCGAGACCATCGACCTAAAGTTATAAACAGTCCCAAGAGTAACAAAGATTTGTTTTTTTGCCATAAATAGTGTATATTTTTGATAAATATATAATACTTAAGGAGATATTCATGAAAAAATATAAAAATCTGGTTTTCTTATGTGCGGTTACGCTGTTATTCTCCATCTCTCTGTTATCTTATGCCGAGGAGGAGGTGCAAGGCATCGCCCAGCATGTCTCGCCTTCGGACGTAAACGATTGGGCGACGATAACGATAGATGTAAAGGACGCGGATATAAACAATGTCCTCCGCGCGATAGCCCTAAAGAGCGGCGTCAATATCGTCGTCGGCAAAGAGGTGCAGGCCACCGTGTCGATGCGTCTCGTAGGGGTGCCGTGGGAGAAGGCGCTCGATACCCTTCTTAAGACATATGGCTTTGGCTACGAGAGGGATGGAAATATTATAACCGTTACGACGCTGGAGAAACTCTCCGAGCTCAGGCAGGCGAACGCGAACCTTGCCGACATAGAACCTCTCCTCTCAAAGGTCTATAACCTTAAATATCTCGATGCGGCGGATGTGAAGGATGTTGTGAAATCACAGTTGTCCCCGAGAGGTACCATAGAGGTTGTGCAGCAGAAGGGGCAGAAGGGCTGGGAGTTCGGTACCACCACAAAGGGGGAAGGTTTCGCAAAGGCGAAACGGACCGGCAAAGAGGCGAGCGTGAGGTCCAAGACGCTTGTAGTTTCGGATGTCCGCGCCGCGCTTGAGAAAGTGGGCAATGTAATAAAAGAAATAGATGTTATGGCTAAACAGATACTTATAGAGGCGAGGATAATGGAGGTTAACAGGGATATATTGAAAGACATAGGTTTTGAGTGGGGTACCGGTGCCGACGGCAATAGCGCGATAGCCGTTCAGACGGTAAATGATACGGGAAGAACCATATCCCAGATAACCGCAACCCAGCAGACGGCCCAGACCCCGTCGATATTCACTCCTGAATCATCAGGTATATCGCCAACCAATACAGGCCTTGCGATTACCTATGCGAAGATTGCCGGCACTCAGTTCAATGTCGCCATGCACGCGCTTGAGGAAGATGTTGATACAAATACCCTCTCCGCGCCGAAGATACTCACGATAGATAACCAAGAGGCGACGATACTGGTCGGGACCAAATACCCTATATTAAAGAGCGAGACGGAGTCCGGAGTTGTGACGGTCACGCTCGATTATTATCAGGATATAGGCATACAGCTTAACGTCGTCCCGCAGGTGAGCGACGATAATTACATCAATATGATAATACACCCCGCGGTGAGTTCGTTTACATCGACGGTCGGAGACAATGCCTATCCTATAATAACCGTACGCGAAGCGGAGACGCAGCTATTGATGAACGACGGAGATACCATAGTTATGGGCGGACTCCTGAAGGATGTGAAGAGCGAGGGGAAATTTAAGGTTCCGATATTGGGCAATATACCTCTTCTCGGAGTATTCTTCCAGAGAAAGACCAATGATACCGAAAAGATAGAACTTCTGATATTCATAACCGCCCGTATAATTGATAACGCCATGGGAGAGGCCCAGGCGCCTACGCAGTAAAGGAAGGTATTATGCGCTTAAGTTCAAGAGTATATCCGATAATATTTTTTCTTTTTTCGGTCATATATTTCCCGGCACCCGCTTGCGCCGAGACATTCGACGATGATTTCGAATATGCCACGGCCGAGGAGAGGTATAACAAGACCAAGGAGACCGAGATATTGAGGATGATACGCGAGACGACGGCGATCCTTCACAGGGAGAATATGGATATCCTCGAGCGCATACAGAAGATAGAGGCGGAACTGAAGAGCATAGAGGCTAAACTGGATAAATCGGTAAACAAAAATAAGAACAATTAGGGCTACTGCAGTTTAAGTTCTACGATATTTGAAGCGTCGGCGTCGTCGGAAAGTCTCACCGCATTGTCTCTTACCTCAATAAGCGTAAACCCTTTAATGCTTTCCCCGGACTTTACAAGTTTATCATTTATTATGGCAAGTGGTTCGCCTTTACCGGCTACGATGCCTTCAAGCGAGAGGCCACTCAGCCCTTTTCCGGAGGCCGCGGCAATGGCCTCTTTTTTTATTCCGGGAATAGCCCTGCCGGCATCATCCAGTTTCTTTGTAATAGCGGAAGTACCTTTATTTATTTTATATTTGAAAACGGATAACGCCCTAGGTATCCTATGATACCTGTCTATTTTGCTAAACTGGATATATCCCACCACGAATGCCGCTACGAAGATGAGTAGCGCTATGGATATGCCCGCCCACTCGCCTTTTTTTGCGGGGCTTTTATCCGTAGCCGGTTTCGCGGCGGGTTTTTTAACTTCTATTTTTTCTCTTACCGCCTCCGCCTTTTTTATAGCGTCAAAAATTATGCTCATGAGACCGTCTCCCCTTCTACGGGTCTCGTCTCGGGTACGGCCACCCGCGGCCCAATGCTGTTTATCTCTGCGATGGCCGATTTTATAATCTCCTCACTTATCGATAGGGTCTGCTTCGCGTAACCAGCGAGAAGGGCTCTGTCGCAGGCCAGATTTATGAGGCGCGGCGTCCCCCGCGAAAACCTATATATTAGATCAGTAGCCCAATATGAGAACTCTACCCTGTGGCTCGGCCCGGCGACGTTCATCCTATGACGTATATATTCCTCCACTTCATGCCTCTTCAATGGGGAGAGGTGGCATCTTATGCCTATCCTCTGATTAAGCTGTCTGAGTTTAAAGCCGGAGAGTTTTTTATGGAGTTCCGGCTGTCCCGAAAATATGATCTGGATGAGTTTTTCTTTATCCGTCTCAAGGTTTGAGATGAGGCGTATCTGTTCAAGGGTCCTTGTCTTCAAATTCTGAGATTCGTCTATTATGAGGACCACATTATTCGAGAGCGCCAACTGCTCTATGAGGAATGAGTTGAGCTGGTTAAAGAGGTCTACCTTGGCCTTCTTCTTTGACTCGATACCGAACTCCTCGAGTATCGCCTGAAGCATCTGTGTCTCGGATAGGTCGGGATTAAATATGAAGGCGGTCTTTATGTTCTTATCGAGAGAGGCGAATAGGGCCTTACAGAGGGTAGTTTTGCCCGTACCTACCTCGCCGGTAAGCGCGATGAAACCCTTCTTCATCTTTACTCCGTATAAGAGCGTGGAGAATGCCTCTTTATGTTCGCCGGAAAAATAGATGAAATCCGGATCGGCGGTTACGCTGAAGGGCGCCTGAGTGAACCCGAAGAATCCCTCGTACATGTATACCTCGCTTTAGATAGAGTATACCCTTCATATATTTTATTGTCAAAGTGAAAGTTTAGTGGTAATATATATAAAAATTCGCCGGCGTAGCTCAGCGGTAGAGCAGGGCTTTCGTAAAGCTCAGGTCGGTGGTTCGATCCCACTCGCCGGCTCCAACATGGCGGGGACACTTTCCCGTACATAATGGAAGTGTCCCCGATAGGTTATGCCGAGATTCAGATATATACTTACAAACCGTAATTTTTGCGTGCTTTGGCTGAGCCAGATCGTCTCCAATTTCGGGGATAGGCTCAACCAGATGGCGCTCATCGCCCTTGTAACGAAACTCTCTCCGCATTCCTCGTTCAGCCTCGCGTTGCTGTTCTCATTTATGGTCATACCGGTCTTTGTCATAGGCCCGGTCGCGGGAACGTATATAGACAGGTGGGATAAGAGGAAGATAATGATAATATCCGATATCCTGCGGGGGCTCCTCGTAGCCGCAATACCCGTCATGCTGATATTTTTCAAATCGCTTATTCCTGTTTACGTGATAGTTCTTATAGTATTCTCGCTTACGAGGTTCTTTTTACCGTCGAAGATGGCGATAATCCCGGAACTTGTATCGAAAGATGAGCTTTTGATCGCGAACTCCCTCACATCGACCACAAGGATGATAGCGACCGTTCTGGGGCTTGTATGCGCGGGGCTTCTTGTTAAATTCATCGGTGTAAGCGCGGGATTTTATATCGACGCGCTGACCTATTTTATATCCGGGGCGCTTATTGCCCTCATAAATACAAGAGGCCCGTCAAGGATTAAGGAGCAGATAACTATCGCGAGAGAGGCATTCGGCAGTGCGCTTAAGGGCTCCGTCTTAAGCCAGATAAAAGAAGGCATAAATTATCTTAAGGGAACGCCGAATATGAGGTTTGTGATGAAAGTTTCGCTTCTTCTTATGGGAGGGGTAGGCGCTATATCCGTCGTATCTATCGTCTTCGTCCAGGAGGCACTCGGGACGGTTACTATAGACCTGGGATTTTTGGGGATGATGCTCGCGGGAGGGTTATTTATAGGAACATTGTTTTATGGAAGGATGGGGTCGAAACTTTCAAAAGAGAAGGTGATATTCTCAAGTTTCATCGCCAGCGGCATTATGATAATTGCATTTGTTTTTCTTATTATGAACACGCACTCTTGGATTCTAGGATGGATATTATTGGCCTTGCTCGGCGTTGTTGCGTCTCCGATACTGATATCGGCAAATACGCTTATTCATGAGGCGATGCCCGCCGGCCTCGGCGGGAGGATATTCAGCGCCGTAGAGATCGTATGGCACCTCGCGCTCATAGTCGCTATGCTCTCCGCATCTATTATGTCAGAATATGTCGGAAACGCGGCTATACTTGTTCTATGCGGAGCGGTCTTCGTGGTGAGCGGTATTCACGGGGTATCGAAATCAAATAAAAATCCCGTCCCGCTTTAGGCGGGACGGGATTTTTATAAAAAACGGAATCAGCTCTTATTATCCGTCTTCTTAGATTTTTTCTTGCTACTCTCCAGGCATTCGTTGTAATAGTTACAGACGGTGCAGCATATATTCTCTTCCTGCCTCTCACCCCTGTACCACTTTGTTTCGCATGTCCAGTATACCTGGCATGTTTCACAGCAATGCCCGAAATCACCAACACCCATATGTAACTCCTTTTAACTATTCCTATTATATATCAAAAAAACTTACGTTGTCAAGGGAAAAGACACTGTCGCTTGACATTGTCGACGTATTACATTATAATGAAAAAATCTACGGAGCTTCTTATGTTTACAAAGAGTTTCAAAGGTGGGATACATCCTTCCTACAAGAAAGAGTTCACCCGCTCAAGGCCTATTGAGACATTGCCGCCGCCCAAGAAGGCGGTGATATCTCTGTCTCAGCATATCGGCGCTATGTGTGAGCCTATCGTAAAGGTGGGGGAATCGGTAAAGGCCGGCCAGCTCGTGGGCATAAGCGATAAGTTCATATCAAGCCCCGTCCACGCGCCCATATCCGGTAAAGTCACGATTATAGATGATATGCCGCACCCCGTTCTGGTCAGCTCTCCGGCCATTGTTATAGAATCTGACGGAGGCGTGCCGCCTGTCCGCGATTTGGAAAGGGTGGATGCGGATACGGAAAAGATGCCTCCGGAGGAGATAAGAAAGGCGGTGTCCGCAAACGGCATCGTCGGTATGGGCGGAGCCGCGTTTCCTTCCCACGTAAAATTGACTCCCCCCGACGGTAAAGATATAGAATATGTTATAGTAAACGGCGCCGAATGCGAACCCTATCTCACCTGCGACCACAGGATGATGATAGAGGAGCCGGACGGAATATTAAGGGGCCTATTTCTCGCCATGGACGCGCTCTCGGTCTCCAGGGCCATAATCGCCATAGAGAGCAATAAATCCGATGCGATAAGTTTCATGCGGCGGGCGGTCGTAGAGGCAAACCGCACCGATAAAGATATTATTATAAGAGAATTAGATGTTAAATATCCCCAGGGTGCCGAGAAGCAACTGATATGGACCCTTCTTGGGAAAGAGGTCCCGTCAGGCAAGCTTCCGCTTGATGTGGGTGTGGTCGTTCATAATGTCCAGACGCTCTTCGCCATTTATGAGGCCATCTACAAACACAGGCCTCTAATAGACAGGGTCGTCACGGTTACCGGCTCAAGGATCCGGAGGCCTTCGAACTTAAGGGTGATGATAGGCACACCCATATCGGATCTGCTGGATTTCTGCGGTTTGGAGGGTGAGCCGGTGAAGGTCATCTCCGGCGGGCCGATGATGGGCATCGCCTTAAGCGATATGGACGCCCCCGTGATAAAAGGGACCTCGGGTATACTGGTTCTCGCGCAGGATGAGATAAACAGGTCTCCGGAGAGGGCATGTATAAGATGCTCAAGGTGCGTGGACGTATGCCCGATGAATCTTCTTCCTACCGAGATCATGCGGCTTGCGAGGGCCGCGCGGTGGGGTGAGCTTACAGGCTTTAATATAACGGATTGCATAGAATGCGGATGCTGTGAATACGCATGCCCATCGAAGATACAGCTTGTGCATCTCCTTAAACTCGGAAAACTCAAGAGGCTTCAGATGGAAAGGGCAGGCAAGTGAAGTATAAGGTCATCATAACGACCTCGCCTCATGTAAAGAGCGTCCTCACCGTAGACAAAGTGATGCGCGGTGTCATAATAGCGCTCATCCCGGCGATATTCATGAGCGTATATTTCTACGGTTTGAGGTCTGT
>Ga0066640_10001168_pt1 | contig 15706 bp, 13 predicted proteins | sample CryGeyCG2114_020_2_FD_59505 | JGI IMG/M metagenome (GOLD analysis project Ga0066640, IMG submission 59505) | Groundwater microbial communities from aquifer - Crystal Geyser CG11_big_fil_rev_8/21/14_0.20 | ecosystem: Environmental > Aquatic > Deep subsurface > Groundwater | place: USA: Utah... | reverse complement strand
TCGTCGATACCGGGTGGGAAATGGGTGGAGTATGCGCTGAGATCGGATGCCTGGTGGCCGAAAAAGCTTTTTACGATCTCAAAGCTCCCATCAAACGGATCGGTCTCCCCGACGTTCCTTCGCCGGCGGGATTCACCCTGGAACAATTCTATTACCCCAACCCTGAAAAAATCGCCAATGTGATTCGCGAGATGGTGTGCAAGCAATGACCTTGGCCGCCCGGGAGCCAGCGGAATTCTTCCTCCCTCTTGTCCTCGGAAAAGCGGATCGTCGAAATGTTAGGTTTTAAGAAAGGATTCGATTCATGAAAATTCTGGTCACCGGTGCCGCGGGATACATCGGGTCCATTCTGGTTCCCCAACTGTTAAAATTAGGGCATGAAGTGATGGCGGTGGACAGTTTTATGTACAACCAGACCTCGCTTCTCGATTGTTGCCACGATAAAAATTTGATGGTGGTCCGGGGTGATGCGCGGGACCGCGAGATGATCCAGGGACTTATGAATAAAGCGGATGCGGTTTATCCGCTCGCCTGCCTGACGGGAGCCCCCCTGTGCGCCAAGGACCCGTTAGCCGCTCAAACGACGAACTTCGACGCCATCAAAATGATACTGGACCTTCGAAGCAAAAGTCAGCCCATTATTTTCCCCACCACCAACAGCGGTTACGGGGTGGGCGAAAAGGGAAAATACTGCACCGAGGAAACTCCCCTGCGCCCCATTTCCCTGTATGGGAAACTCAAGGTCGAAATCGAAAAAATGCTTCTCGATTCCGAGAACACCCTGACATTGCGGTTTGCTACCGTATTTGGTACCAGCCCGCGTATGCGGCTTGACCTTCTGGTCAATGATTTTACCTATCGGGCGGTTTACGACCGATTCCTGGTTTTGTTTGAAGCTCATTTCAAGAGAAACTACCTCCATGTGCGGGATGCCGCCAGTGCGTTCATTCACGCACTCGATAATTTTGACCGGATGAAAGGGCAACCCTACAACGTTGGGTTAAGCAATGCCAACTTGAGCAAACTGGAATTGTGCCAGGAAATCAAGAAGCATGTTCCCAATTTTTACTTTGCGGAGGCTTCCATCGGGGAGGATGTCGACAAGCGAGATTATATCGTCAGCAATGAAAAGATTGAGAGGACCGGATTTAAAACCGAAAATGGCCTTTCGGACGGAATCGCTGAATTGATCAAGGGATTTCAGATTATCAAACGAAACCAATTCGCGAATATTTAACGGTTTCCATGGCTTTACCCCTTCAAAAATCATGATTATCAGCCGGACACCCTTCAGAATTTCCTTTTTCGGGGGAGGCACCGATTATCCAGCCTGGTTCCGGGAAAATGGCGGCGCGGTTCTGGCCACCACTTTCAATAAATACTGTTATATCAGTTGCCGCTTTCTTCCTCCCTTCTTTGAATACAAACATCGACTGGTGTATTCAAAAGTCGAAGTCGTGAACAATACCGCGGAGATCCAGCATCCTGCCGTGCGCGCTACCCTTGAGTTCATGGGAATCAAGGAAGGCCTGGAAATTCATCACGACGGCGATCTTCCCGCCCGCACGGGTCTCGGTTCCAGTTCGGCGTTTACCGTCGGCATGCTGAATACGCTTTATGCGCTTCAGGGGGTCATGTGCACCAAGCGGCGCCTCGCCAGCGAAGCGATCCATATTGAACGGAACATCCTGAAAGAAAATGTTGGGTCCCAGGACCAGATTCTCGCGGCGTTGGGAGGATTCAATAAAATTGAATTCCTGGACAACGACGAATTTATCGAAACCCCCATTACGATTACAAAAGACCGGTTGCATGGCCTGCAAAGTAATTTGATGCTATTTTTTACGGGGATTTCCCGGAATGCAACCGACATTGCAAAGAAAAAAATTGAAAATATCCCGAAAAAACAGAAGGAACTTAAAATCATGCGGGAAATGGTGGACGAAGCGCTTGCCATTATCAGCGGCCGAGATTGCCTTTCGAAATTCGGGGAATTACTGCACGAAAGTTGGCTTCTCAAACGTGGCTTGACCGAAGAAATCTCCAATTCCCGAATCGATGAAATTTACGAGGCCGCCCGTTGCTCTGGTGCGGTGGGCGGAAAACTTTTGGGTGCCGGGGGAGGTGGATTTCTATTGATTTTTGCCCGGCCCGAACAACAGCCGGTGATCCGGGAACGGCTCAAGGAACTCTTCTGCATCCCCTTTGAATTTGAGACCCAGGGCAGTCAGATTGTTGTGTACCAGCCCGACATGATCCCCGGAAATACCTGACATGCCCGATACCCCCTCCCTGGCGGCTACGGATGTTCTGATTCTGTGTGGCGGGCTGGGAACACGTTTGAGGCCGATCCTGACAGACCGGCCCAAGCCCATGGCCGAGATCGGGGGCCGGCCGTTCTTGGATCTTTTGATCGGTTATGTGTCTTCCCTGGGGTTTCGCCGTTTTATTTTATGTGTCGGCCACATGGGAAACCTGGTGGAAAGTTATTTTAAGGACCGGTACCCCTCCCTCGAGATTTCCCTGTCCGAAGAGAAGACCCCCCTGGGAACCGCTGGCGCCCTCAAACACGCGGAACACCTCGTTCGAAGCGAGCTTTTTTTTGCCATGAACGGCGATTCGTTCTGCAAGGTGGATATGCGGGACATGCTCCGTTTCCATCGCCGGAACCGAGCCCAGTTGACTCTGGCTCTGACGCGCGTCGAGGATGTGCGGGATTATGGTTCCATCGGCTTGGCCGAGGATAAATCTATCACCCGGTTCCATGAAAAATCCGAGGACGGGGAAGCCGGGTGGATCAACGCCGGAATCTATTGTTTTGACCGAAACGTCCTCCGCAAGTTTCTTCCGGGAAAAAAATTATCCCTGGAGGTGGATGTGTTTCCCTCCTGGCTGGGGCAAGGAATTTTCGGTTACGAAACCCGGGAACGATTGTTTGACATCGGAACGCCTGAAAGACTGGAACTGGCACAAAAGGAATTGAAACTTCTATGAGCGGGGATCGATCGTTAGACTGGCCTTTGATGGAGAACAATATCACCCGGGAAGACCTGGACGCGGTGATCGAGTTTTTGCAGGGGAACCCCATTCTCACCCAATCCCGGAACGTCCGGGAGTTTGAGCAGGAATGGGCCGATTGGCTGGGGGTGAAATACAGCGTGTTTGTCAATTCCGGCGCATCGGCCAATTTCATTACCTTGGGCGTCTTGAAGCAGATTTCCGGAACCGGGGAGGTCATCGTTCCGGCCCTGACCTGGATATCCGACATTGCTTCCGTGCTTCAGCACGGTTTCACCCCCGTTTTTGTGGATATCGATCCCCGGACCCTGTGCATGAAAACGGAGGACATCCTTGGAAAACTGTCGGACCGGACGCGTGCGGTTTTTCTCACCCACGCTCAGGGCTTCAACGGTCTGACCGATCCTCTTTTGAAAACCCTGGAGCGAAAGGGAATCCCGCTGATCGAAGACGTGTGCGAGTCGCACGGGGCTACATTCAAGGGCAGAAAACTTGGAACCTACGGATGGGTTTCCAATTTCTCATACTATTTCGCGCACCACATGAGTACCATCGAGGGAGGCATGGTCTGCACCAATGACGAGAAGCTCTACCAGCTTTGCCGAATGTTCCGCTCCCACGGTATGGTCCGCGAGGCGACCGATGAAAAACTGAAGCAGTCCTATATCGAAAACGATCCCGAATTGAATCCCGAATTCATCTTCGCTTATCCGGCTTTTAACATGAGAAATACCGAGATTGGCGCCGTGATCGGCCGAAAGCAACTCAAGCGGCTGGATGGAAATAACCTGAAACGTTTCCGCAATAACGAGTTGTTCCTGAAACATCTGGACCCGGAGAAGTACCGCACGGACTTCGAATTGGAAGGAAGCTGTAATTATGCTTTCAACCTGGTTATGAAAAAACCGGATGCCCGATTTTGCGGGCAAGTGATGGACCGGTTGAAAGCCTGCAGAGTGGAGTTCCGGCGCGGAAGCGCGGGCGGAGGAAACCAACTCCGCCAGCCGTATCTGAAAGGGATCGTGCCTCCGGGCGAATTTAAAAAATTTCCCGAAACCGAGCACATCCATTTCTTCGGGTTTTACATCGGGAATTACCCGGATCTGCAGGAATCAAAAATTCTTGAGTTGTGCCGGTTATTGAACGGAGTGCCGGTTTAAACGGGACGGGGATGGAAGGGTATGAAAAAGTCCGCAAAAATTTATGTGGCGGGACACCGGGGTTTGATCGGCTCGGCTTTGGTGCGTGCCTTGAAAGACAGGGGCTACAAAAATCTTTTGACCCGTCCTCACCAGGCCCTGGATCTGACGCATCAGAACAAGGTGGACCGGTTCTTCGAACGTGAAAAGCCCGAATATGTTTTCCTGGCCGCCGCCAGAGTGGGAGGAATCCGGGCCAACGACACCTATCCCGCCGAGTTTATTTATCAGAACCAGATGATCCAGGCCAACGTTCTGCATTCGGCCTCGAACCATGGGGCCAGAAAATTATTGTTTTTTTCCAGTTCATGTATTTACCCGAAGAAATCTCGCCAGCCCATGAAAGAGGAGTATCTCATGACGGGGCCGATGGAACCCACCAATGAGGCCTACGGCGCCGCCAAAATGGCCGGACTCGTCATGTGCCAATCGTACCGAAGGCAGTATGGGGCCAACTTCATATCTGTCATCCCGGCGAACGTTTACGGGATTCACGATCACTTTGACGAGAATGGACACGTCCTCGCCGCCCTGATCGCAAAATTTCATGAGGCCAGGGTAAAGAAAAAGAAGCAGGTCACCGTTTGGGGAACGGGAAAGCCCCGGCGCGAATTTTTCTATGTGGACGACTTGGCCGATGCCGCCCTCTTTCTCATGGAAAATTATGACCGGGCCGAGCCGATTAACGTCGGGACCGGTCAGGAAACCTCTATCCGGGTCCTTGCGGAGAAGGTGAAGGAAGCCGTCGGGTTTGAAGGAGAAATTGTTTACGACACGAACAGGCCCGATGGAAACCCGCGTCGGCTTCTCGATTCCAGCCGCATCCGGGCCATGGGATGGCGGCCCGGGACCTCGCTCGAGCGGGGCCTCGAACTCACCTGCCGCTGGTATGCAGAAACGATTTTGAAAAAGTCCGTCAAACCTTAAGAGATTCTCCCTGCCCGCCGCCAAAATGTTGAGGGTCTCTGCCGGTGCCTGTAGAACCGGTCGGGAAAAACCGGGGATTTGTCCCAACTGGAAATTATCTATCTTAATAGCGAAAAAACAATTGGGCAAAAAGATGGGCTTTTCAGCAATCTGCGGGGATATAGATGGGGCGGGAGCATCGGGTATCCTGTAACTCCCTTTAAAATATGTTATTATGGGATTCATGTTCCTTCCAACCTTCGGATAACGGAGCGGATCCTTGAGCGATCGGTTAAACCTTGGCTTGGTGGGTGCCGGATTTTGGGGAAAAAATCTGGCGCGTAATTTTCACCAGTTGAACGTTCTCAAGCTGATCTGCGACCCGTCCGAAACGGTCCTCTCCGAGAACCGCGAACAGTACCCTGATGTAACGCTTACCCCTTCTTTTCCGGATGCGCTGGCGCAGGCGAACCTCGATGCGGTAGCGATCGCTACCCCAGCCGCTATGCATTTCTCCATTGCCCGCGAAGCCTTGCTGGCGGGGAAACATGTGTTCGTTGAAAAACCTCTGGCTCTCACGGTCGGTGAAGGAGAAGAGCTGGTTGCAATTGCCCGGCAAAAGAACCGCGTTCTTTTTGTCGGCCATATTCTCCATTATCATCCCGCAATCCATACGATCCGGAACATGCTTGCCGAAGGAGAGCTGGGGCGCCTGCAATACATTTATTCCAACCGGCTCAACCTGGGAAAGTTCCGCCGCGAGGAAAACAGCCTCTGGTCGTTCGCTCCTCACGACATTTCGGTAATCCTTTCCCTGGTGAACGAAGAGCCCACTCAGGTTGAAGCGATCGGATCCAATATCCTGCACCCGAGTATCGCCGATACGTCCCTGATGCATTTAAAATTTCCTTGCGGAGTCGCCGCGCATATCTTCGTCTCCTGGCTCAACCCGTTCAAGGAGCAGAAACTTGTAGTGACCGGAGACCGGAAAATGGTGGTGTTCGACGACACTTTGCCCAGGGAACGCAAGCTGACCGTATACCCGCATTTTATCCGGTGGCAGGGCGGATTGCCGGTGCCGGAGAAAAAAGAGGGGATTCCGATCGATCTGTCTCCGGCGTGGGAGGAACCTCTGCTTTTGGAATGCCGCGCTTTTCTCGATGCGGTGGAGGGAAAACCCTGCCGCACCGATGGAGAAGAGGGGGTCCGCGTGCTTCGCGTGCTTCAAAAGGCGCAGGAACGGTTGGATTTCAAACCGCATGCCGCTCATGAAGGGCGAGGTTACTTTATTCATGAAACCAGTTGGATGGACGAGGGGTGTTCCGTCGGCGACGGAACCCGCATTTGGCATTTTTCGCATATTCTCCGTGGATCACGGTTGGGCCAAGGCGTCAACATCGGGAAATATGTTGAAATCGGACCCAACGCAGTGATCGGAAACAATGTTAAAATTCAGAACCATGTTTCCATTTTCGAGGGAGTTACGCTCGAAGATAACGTATTCTGCGGCCCTTCCTGTGTTTTTACCAACGTGATCAACCCGCGGAGCTTTATTTCCCGCCGTAAGGAGATTAAGCCGACCCTGGTTCGGGAAGGGGCGACGATCGGGGCCAATGCGACGATCCTCTGCGGGGTGACGATTGGACGCTACGCGTTTGTGGGCATGGGTGCGGTGGTCACCCGGGATGTACCGGATCATGCCCTCGTTTACGGGAACCCTGCCACGCAACAAGGTTGGATGTGCGAATGCGGAAACAAGCTGGACAAACAGAATAAGTGCGGACATTGCGGCAAAGAGCGGCGCCTTCCCTGAACCAACTCAACCGGCATTCTTCAGAGGATAACCAACTTGCTCCTCGCGAAAATTAAAGATAAATCAGCACGGATCGGCGTGATCGGCATGGGCTATGTGGGCCTTCCAGTCCTGCTGGAATTCGGGAAGGCCGGGTTCCCGGTTACGGGTTTCGATATCGACCCCATCAAGGTTGGCCACTTGTCCGGCGGGCGCAGTTATATCAGGCATATCCCCTCCGAGTCGATTCAAGAGATCCATAAAACGGGGAAAGCCGATTTCACCACCGATTTTTCCAAGGCGCATGCGCTCGACTGCATCCTCATCTGTGTTCCCACGCCGCTGAACCGGAACCGGGAACCCGACCTCAGTTTCATCGTGTCCACGGCGCGGACTTTATCACCCAACATGCGCAAGGGGCAATTGGTCGTCCTGGAGTCCACAACCTATCCCGGAACCACGCAGGAAGTTTTGGCCCGCGAACTGGAAGCCTCAAATGGATTCAAGGCCGCGCAGGATTTTTTTCTGGCGTATTCCCCCGAACGGGAAGATCCTAACAATCCCGAATTTCGCACGAAGAATATTCCCAAGCTGGTGGGAGCCGACGATGAGTATTCGAAAAAAGCGGCGCTGGCGCTGTATGGATCGATCGTGGAAACCACCATTCCCGTATCCGGTACCCGGGTGGCCGAAGCGGCCAAACTGATGGAAAACATCTTCCGTTCCGTCAACATCGCGCTGGTCAACGAACTCAAAATCATTTTCGATAAAATGGGGATCGATGTGTGGGAAGTGATCGAGGCGGCCAGCACCAAGCCGTTCGGTTTTATGAAATTTCTTCCCGGTCCCGGGCTGGGGGGGCATTGCATTCCCGTCGATCCGTTTTACCTGTCCTGGAAAGCGCGCGAATTCGGAACGTTCACCCGGTTCATCGAGCTTGCGGGCGAGGTCAACGTCTCCATGCCGGATTTTGTTTTCCATAAAATTCAGTCCGCCCTCAATGCGGTGGGCAAAAGCCTGAATGGAAGCAGTATCCTGATCCTCGGCATGGCCTACAAACGCAATGTGGACGATGACCGGGAATCGGTCAGTTACAAAATCATGGATTTACTGGTTAAATCCGAAGCCGAAGTGGATTACAATGACCCCTTTATTCCCGTGGTCAAATCCAAGCGCGAATACCCGCAATACCGGGACAAAATGAGCGTCTCTCTGGAAAACCTGGAGCAATACGATCTCACCGTAATCCTGACCGACCATTCCGTTTACGATTACGAAGAAATCGTTAAAAAATCCAACCTGGTAGTGGATACCCGAAACGCCTGCGCCGGGATTCAATCCCATAAAATCATCAAAGCCTGACTGTTTTCCCAAAACCAAACTCAACCCTTAAGGATCACGAACTGACTGTCATGGAATATTTGCTTCATATCGACTATTTGGTGCAGGCGGCTCATGCTCCGGAAAATTGCGAACTTCAGAAACTGTGCCGGAAGGGCGGAGTTCGCGGTTGGGTGCTTTCCTGCGCGGTTTCCAATCTTCATTCCATCCTGACCGCCGAGTGGGGAGCCGAAGAAGCCTCCCGCCGAATCCACCACCTGCTGGAACCCCTGAAACTGTTGCCGGTTTCTCCGCAGGAAATACGGAACGCGCTGGAAAGGGGGACGGCAGATTATCAGGTGTCCCTGGCCGCTTTGGCGGTGCGGGGATGGAACCTCAAGGGTGTGGTGACCTTGGTTCCCGGTAATTTTAATTCCGAAGGGGTCATGGCCTGTTCTCCGGATGAAGTGGTGAAGTTGGCAAACGCCGGAGGTGAACCGGTGGCCGGTGTGCCCCTGCTGAATATCCCCGCCACTTACCATGAAATTTTGGAAAACCTGGAGCAGGAATGGATGGAGGTGGTGCGGTCCGGTCATTACATCCTGGGGCCCAAGGTGTCCCTCTTGGAGGAACGGATCGCGGCATTTTGCGGCACCCCGCACGCGGTGGGGGTTTCCTCGGGAACGGATGCGTTGTTGATCGCATTGATGGCGGCTGGGATCGGAGAGGGAGACGAGGTGATCACCACGCCTTACACCTTCTTTGCGACGGCGGGGTCCATCGCGCGGCTGGGAGCGCGGCCGGTCTTTGTCGACATCGATCCGGAAACCTTTAACCTCCAACCCGACTCGGTGGAGCGGGCCATCAATTCCAAAACCCGGGCGGTCATGCCGGTGCATCTCTATGGCCAATGCGCGGACATGGATGCCATCAACCGGGCGGCGAAGGCGCATGGGTTAAGCGTCATCGAAGATGCCTGCCAGGCCATCGGCGCGCGTTACAAGGGACGTCGGGCGGGTGCGTTGAGCGATTACGGGTGTTTCTCCTTTTTCCCGACCAAGAATCTGGGAGGATTGGGCGATGGCGGAATGGTGACCCTGGGCGATCCCGAACTTTTCGAAAAAGTCCGCATTCTCCGGGTTCACGGATCGGAGCCCAAGTATTATCACAAGATGATCGGCGGCAATTTCCGGATCGATGCCATTCAAGCGGCAGGAATTCTCGCCAAGCTCCCGTTCCTGGAACGCTGGACCGAAAAGCGCCGGACCAATGCAAAACTTTACGATCGCTTGTTCCGGGACCGTGGACTGGATGGGAAAGTCGGTCTGCCTCCCGAAAAAGTGGCGGGTCACGTTTACAACCAGTACGTCATCCGCGCCGGTTCCCATCGTGATGCCCTGCGGACTTACCTGCAAAAGAACAAGGTGATGACGGAAATCTATTATCCGGTTCCGCTTCACCTCCAGGAGTGTTTCCGTTATCTCGGATATGGAAAGGGAGATTTCCCCGAAGCGGAAAAAGCCGCTTCAGAGACTCTGGCCCTTCCCATTTCCCACGAGCTTACCCCCCCCCAGCAGGAACACGTCGTGAACGCCATAGCCGATTTTTATTCCTGACCTTTAACCAGGCACCGCCTGAGAGCGGATTTCCAATCCGGCAGTTCGATCCCGAACACCGCCCGGACTTTTTCATTGCTCAGAATCGAGTAAGGTGGACGCCGGGCTGGGGTGGGATATTGGGAAGTGGGAATCGGTGTGAGGCTTTTAGGATGGAGTCCGGTAAAGTCGAAAATGCTTCGGGCAAATTCATACCAGTTGGTTTCCCCCGCACTAGACAAATGATAGGTCCCGGCCACCCGTTCGAGCGACCGGGCGGTTCCATCCCCGGTTTGGGCCAGAATATTCCGGGTCGCCTCGGCGATTTCGCGGCACCAGGTGGGGGCGGTCACCTGGTCGTTCACTACTCGCAGGTCTTTACCCTCCCTTGCAAGCCGTTGCATGGTGAGCAGAAAATTTTGTCCCCGGGTGGCGTAGACTCCGCTGGTGCGCAGGATGAGATGCGGAACACCGGCCCGGCGGATCGCTTCTTCGCCCGCCAGCTTGGTGCGCCCATAGGCTCCAAGAGGGGCGGTGGAGTCATCTTCGTTATATGGGGTGCGGGATTGCCCATCGAAAACGTAGTCGGTGGAGTAATGGACGAGCCCCGCCCCCAGTTTGAGCGCCTCCTCGGCCAGGATGCCGGGCGCGATTCCATTAATTTGAAACGCCAGCTCCGCTTCGCTCTCGGCCTGGTCCACGGCGGTGTATGCGGCGGCGTTGACGATGAGATGGGGTTGGATTTTCCTCACTTGCGCACGGATCTGGTCCGGGTCCGCAAGGTTTAATTCCTCCCGCCCCAGGGCAACCAGTTCCCCGAGGCCCGGGAGGGTCCGGCTCAATTCCCAGCCCACCTGGCCGGTTTTGCCTGTAAGGAGAATCTTCATGGGCGGAACGCGGACCGTCAGCGGTTTTCCCTGCGGATCAATTCCATCAGGTACTGTCCGTAGCCGCTTTTGTTGAGGGGTTTGGCCAGGCGGGCCAGTTGTGCGGCATCGATGAATCCCAGCCGGAAGGCAATCTCCTCCGGACAGCAGACCTTGAGTCCCTGCCGTTTTTCGAGAGTTTCCACAAAATTGGCCGCATCCAGAAGAGTATCGTGCGATCCCGTGTCCAGCCAGGCATACCCCTGCCCGAGCCGTTCCACCACCAATTGGGATTGGGCAAGGTAAGCCTTGTTGACGTCGGTGATCTCCAGTTCCCCGCGCGCCGAGGGTTTCAGGTTTGCGGCGATGTCCACCACCTGGTTGTCGTAAAAGTAAAGCCCGGTGATGGCGTAATTCGATTTGGGATTGCCGGGTTTTTCCTCAATGCGCGTTACGTTCCCGCTTTTGTCGAACTCGGCGACGCCATACAGTTCGGGTTGTTTGACCCAGTAGCCGAAGACCGTGGCTCCCCGTTCGCGCCGCCGGGCCCGGTCGAGAATGTCCTCCAGCCCGGCGCCGTAAAACACGTTGTCGCCGAGAATCAGGCTACACCCCCCATCGCCGATAAAATCGCGTCCGATTATAAAAGCCTGGGCCAGTCCTTCGGGCTCAGGCTGGGCGGCGTAGGAAAAGCTCATGCCCCATTGCGAGCCGTCGCCCAGCAGGGACTGGAACTGGGGTTGGGACTCGGGCGTGGTGATGATGAGAATCTCGCGGATTCCGGCCAGCATCAAGGTGCTCACCGGATAGTAGATCATGGGCTTGTCGTAAAGCGGCATGAGTTGCTTGCTGACCACCTGGGTGAGCGGGTAAAGGCGCGTTCCCGATCCTCCCGCAAGGATGATGCCTTTGTCGATCATGCATTCTCCGATGAATTGACGTTGAGTCCCAGCCGCTCGCCCCGGTAGGCCCCTGACATGATGCGGTCCACCCATGCCCGGTTGTCGAGGTACCATCGCACGGTTTGGCGAAAGCCCGACTCGAAGGTTTCCTGGGGTTGCCAGTCCAGTTCCTCGCGGATTTTGCTTGCGTCGATGGCATACCGCCGGTCGTGTCCCGGCCGGTCCTGCACGAAACGAATCAGGTTCTTGTGCGGGACATGGGGGGAGTCCGGAACCAGCTCGTCCATGATGGCGCAGAGGGTGGTCACCGTTTCGAGATTTTTCTTCTCATTGTTGCCACCGATGTTGTAAACCTCCCCCCTCCGGCCCGCTTCGAAAACCCGCAGGATGGCCCGGCAATGATCCTCAACGTACAGCCAGTCGCGGACATGCTGGCCGTCTCCATACACGGGGAGAGGTTTCCCGGCCAGGCAATTGTGGATCATGAGCGGGAGCAGTTTTTCGGGAAATTGCCGCGGTCCGTAATTGTTCGAGCAATTGGTGGTGAGGACCGGCAGTCCGTAGGTATGAAGATAGGAGCGGACGAGATGATCGCTCGCGGCTTTTGACGCGGCGTAGGGGGAATTGGGAGCGTAGACGCTGGTTTCGGTGAAATAACCGGATTCCCCCAGCGTTCCGTAAACCTCGTCGGTGGAAACGTGAAGAAAACGGAACCTTTCCTTAGCTCCGGAATCCAATCCGTTCCAGTATGACCGGGCCGCTTCAAGCAGTTCGAAGGTGCCCACCACATTGGTGCGGATGAATTCTCCCGGCGCGTCGATCGACCGGTCCACGTGCGATTCGGCGGCGAAATGGACGATCCCCTCGGGCCGGTATTCCCGCAGGAGATCGAGGACGCGGGTCCGGTCGCAGATATCCCCCTTTTCGAAATGGTGCCGAGGATGGTTCATGATGGGGGCCAGAGTGTCCAGGTTGCCCGCATAGGTCAGCTTGTCGAAGTTGACTATGCGGACCTCGGGCCGTTCGATCAGAAAATAAACGAAGTTACTGCCGATAAAACCGGCCCCTCCGGTCACAAAAAAGGTTTTCATGATGAACGGAACGATGGGTGTTGATAAACGGACGACCTGGGGTGGAACCTCTGCGATCCCAGCGAGTATAGTGTGTTAACCTTTTGAAAGCAAGCCATTCCCCCCGGCGCGGGGTTTGATGTATAGTGAGTCCGGAACGGTCCATTCAACGGGGAAGGAACTTCAGGGCATGAACATTTTGAACGTGGTTGGAACCCGGCCCAACTTTATCAAGATGGCTTCCATAATGGAGGCCATGAGCCGAAATGGACGGATCCGTCCCACCCTGCTTCACACCGGCCAGCATTACGACGACAATATGAACCGGGTTTTTTTCGATCAGTTGGGAATCCCTCGTCCCGACCTGAACCTGAACGTCGCCGAGTCCACCAATCCCGCCCAGGTGGGGGAAGTGATGAAACGGTTCGATGAACTCCTCTCCCGGAACCGGCCCGATGCCGTGCTGGTGGTAGGTGACGTGAGTTCCACCCTCGCCTGCGCCCTCACCGCCTCCTACCACCGGATTCCCGTGGTGCATGTGGAAGCGGGACTGCGCTCCTTCGACCGGGATATGCCCGAAGAGATCAATCGTATCCTGACCGACCAGGTGTCCGACTTTTTATTTATCACCGAACCGGCGGCCCGGGCGAACTTGTACCGTGAGGGGATCGATCCGGGCCGGATCCATTTCGTCGGCAATGTCATGGTGGATACCCTGCTCAAAAACCGGTCCGTCGCGGAGCAGAACAGCCGGATCCTGGCGGATCTCAGGCTCAAAGACGGAAATTACGCGGTGGTGACGCTCCATCGTCCCTCCAATGTCGATACGGAGGAAACCCTTCGGGCCATTCTCGGCGCACTTGGACAACTGGCGGACGAGCTTCCCGTGGTGTTTCCCATCCATCCCCGAACGCGGCAAAAGGTGGATCGTTTCGGACTCGAATCGATGTTGTCTCCGCTGGTCCTGCTTCCTCCGCAATCCTACCTCGACATGCTTCAGTTGATGGGCCGCGCGCGAATGGTCCTGACCGACTCGGGGGGCATGCAGGAAGAAACCACCATTCTCGAAGTTCCCTGCCTGACCCTGAGAGAAAACACCGAGCGGCCCATCACCATCGAAAAAGGCACGAACATGCTGGTGGGAGCCGATCCCACCCGCATTCTCGAAAGCGCGCGGAACATCCTGGTCTCGGGCGGCAAGAAGGGGACCCGTCCCGAGCTTTGGGATGGCAAAGCGGCGGGGCGGGTGGTGGATGTGTTATGCGGAACTGAAATTCTGGATGGGAGTAGGGGACGCGGGCGATGAGTTCCAGCGCGCGGGTGGTGGTGGTGATCGTGAACTGGAATTCCGGAAAATACCTCAACCGCTGTCTTACCGCACTCTCGTGCCAGTCCCGCCTTCCCGACCGGACGATTCTGGTGGACAACGCCAGTACCGACGGATCCTGCACGTTGGTGGAACGATTGTTCCCTACGGTCGAAGTCATCCGGTTGAAGGAAAATACCGGATTCGCGGCAGGGAATAACCGGGCCGTCGAGCGGGCCGGCGATTGTGAATGGATTGCGTTTTTGAATCCGGATGCCTTTCCCGAACCGGCCTGGCTGGCGGCGTTGATGGAAGCGGCGGACCGGAGTTTTCCGGAATTCTCGATGTTTGCCAGTCATCTTCTGCGGCATGGAGCCGAGGACGAGTTGGACGGTACCGGGGATGTGTACCACGTCAGCGGTCTGGCCTGGCGGCGGGATCACGGAGTGAAAGGAGAATCGGTGACTCGCGAAAGGGGAGAAGTGTTCGCGCCCTGCGCCGCGGCGGCTTTGGTTCGGCGGGAGGAGTTTGTGGAAGCCGGAGGATTCGACGAGACCTTCTTCTGCTATTTCGAAGATGTGGACCTGGCGTTTCGGCTTCGCCTGATGGGTAAACGGTGCCTTTACGTTCCCGGCGCGGTGGTCTCGCACGTGGGTTCGGGGACCACCCGGAGAAACAGCGATTTTTCCGTCTACCACGGGCACCGGAACCTGGTGTGGTGTTACATCCAGAACATGCCGGGAACCTTGTTCTGGGTTTTCCTGCCCCAACACCTGCTGGCCAACCTCGCGGCTTTGGTCTGGTTTTCGATTCGTGGGCAGATGGGGCCGGTTTTCCGGGCCAAGTGGAGCGCTTTGCTGGGTTTGCCTCGCGCGATTAACCGCAGAAAAAGCGTTCAGGAGGGAAGGAGAGTTCGACCGGGCGTCCTCAGGAGAGCGATGGCCCGGGGATGGTGGCTTCCCTACACGTCATCCCGCCGAAGGAGCTGAAAAGTTCAGTTCTCGCCCCGGACCTTCATACTTCCCTCAAACGATGGACGGGTAGAACGGAGGGGGGTAATGCGGGGGAAATTGAAAACGTGAAGTCATCGCGAGATAAACCGATGGACAATGGGTTTGCGTCGACCGCTTCCAAACGCCTTGCGGGAAATTTTCAATCCGGGCGGGGCTTGGGACCGCTTATACTCGTTGCGATCGATTTTCCGGACGATATCCGCGACAAGGTCGAGGGGAAACCCTCTTGCGGCGATCTGTTCGACGGTTTCACGGTTTTCCACATAACCTTCGAGAATGGAGTCCAGCACATCGTACGGGGGAAGACTGTCCTGATCGGTCTGGTTAGGGCGAAGTTCCGCCGTGGGCGCCCGGACCAGTACCGGGTGGGGAATGATTTCCCGCTCTCGGTTGATCCAGCGGGCCAAGGCATACACTCGGGTTTTGGGGACGTCGGAAATCACCGCCAATCCCCCGGCCATGTCTCCGTAAAGGGTGCAATAACCCACCGAAACTTCGCTCTTGTTGCCCGTGGACAAGACCATCCATCCCATTTTATTCGATACCGCCATCAGGATGTTGCCGCGGATCCGGGCCTGAATATTTTCTTCCGTCACGTCCTCTTTGAATCCTTCAAACAGGGACGCGAGGGAGGATTTGTAGGTCTCGAACAGACTCGAGATGGGAACAATATGGAAGGCAATTCCTAGATTTTCAGCGAGCCGGCGCGCATGATCGAT
>Ga0066640_10001164_pt1 | contig 15725 bp, 14 predicted proteins | sample CryGeyCG2114_020_2_FD_59505 | JGI IMG/M metagenome (GOLD analysis project Ga0066640, IMG submission 59505) | Groundwater microbial communities from aquifer - Crystal Geyser CG11_big_fil_rev_8/21/14_0.20 | ecosystem: Environmental > Aquatic > Deep subsurface > Groundwater | place: USA: Utah... | reverse complement strand
GCAGTTTATCCGTATGCTTAGAGAAGGACAGGTTGAAAAAGCATATGATATCATTTACGAGCAAAATCCTTTGCCAGCCATTACGGGGCGGATATGTTCAGCGCCTTGTGAAACAGCTTGTATTCTAAAAGATGAGCACGCTCCTATAGGAATTCGCGCGCTCGAAAGATACGCCGCGGACTTTAAAAAGGTAAAAGTATCTAGAGAGGCGAATGTAAAACCGAAGGGCAAAAAAATTGCCATTGTCGGCTCCGGACCTTCTGGATTAGCGGCGGCAGCTTATTTAGCGCGCAAAGGATATCAAGTCACAATATTTGAATCGTTGGATTTGCCCGGAGGTGTGCTGCGCTATGGAATACCGGAGTTTCGTATTCCTAAGAAAGTTTTGGACGCTCAGATTAATGAAATCAAAGCCTTAGGCGTTGTGATTGAAACAAGTATTTTTGTTGGGCAAACTGTGACTTTAGACGAATTAAAAGGACAGGGATTCGAAGCAATCTTACTGGCCATGGGGGCGGCTGTTCCAAAATTTATGGATCTTCCGGGAGCAAGTTTAGGCGGTGTTTTTTATGGCGAGGAATTCTTAATGAGAATAAATCTGATGAAGGATAATATTTTTTCTAAACGAACGCCAAATTTCGCGTTGGGGCAGAAGGTGGCTGTCATTGGTTCTGGCAATACGGCACTGGATTGCGCGCGCGCCGCCGCACGATTGGATAGAAATGTTACGCTGATTTTCCGGCGAACAGAAGAAGATATGAGGGTGCGTCCGGAGGAAAGACGATTCGCGAAGGAAGAAGGAATCAACTTCGAGCCTTTAGTCAGGCCGATTGAAATTATGCCGGATGCTAATGATTTTGTTAGCGGTATAAAATGTGTGCGTATGGATTATGCTGATGAAGACGGCGATGGTCAATGGGAATTGGCGGCCGTTCCTGATTCAAACTTTATTTTAGATTGCGATACAGTGATTATCGCTATTGGACATAAACCCAATTCTGTTATCGGGAAAATCGCGCCGCAGTTAAAATTAGCAAAAGATGGAACAATTTTAGTTAAAGAAAATTCAGCAATGACATCTATTTCAGGAATTTTTGCTTCAGGCAATGTTGTCACTAACGCGGGTCCGGTTGTGGAAGCGATTGCGGGTGGAAAAAAAACCGCTGAAGAAATTGATCAGTATTTAAAACAATCATGACAATCAAAGATATTCAAGAAAAAAAAATTAAAGGTGAGAAAATCACCATGTTAACGGCGCACGATTGTCCGTCAGCTTCTTTAATTGATGAGGCCGGCATCGATATCATTTTAGTTGGCGATTCGCTGGCTAATGTCGCGCTGGGTTTAGAGTCTACTAAAGATGTGGGAATGGAAGAAATGTTACATCATGCCAAGGCAGTCCGTCGAGGGGCAAAAAGCGCGTTTATTGTCGGAGATATGCCCTATAATTCTTATCAAACAGATACACAAAAAGCGGTTGATAACGCGCGGCGTTTCATTGAAGAGGCCGGATGTGATGCTGTGAAGCTGGAATGGTTTGATCAATGTTTGGAAGTGGCTGAGAAAATTGTTCAAGCAGGAATTCCGGCTATGGGGCATGTTGGATTAACGCCTCAAACAGCGCAAGAGTTTAAAGTGCAGGGTAAAGACGCTGATTCAGCAAAAGCAATTATCACTAACGCGAAGGCTTTGCAGGGATGCGGATGTTTTAGTATTGTTTTGGAATGTATGCCGGCTAAGATCGCGCAAATTCTCACTGAAGAATTATCTATTCCTACAATTGGTATTGGTGCCGGGGTTCATTGCGATGGTCAAGTGCTGGTTACGCATGATGTTTTAGGTCTCGTAAGCCGATTCAAACCAAAGTTTGTTAAGCAGTATGTTAATTTAAATGACAGCATTCTCGCGGGTTTAAAGCAGTATCGTCAAGAAGTCGTTTCCGGCCAATTTCCAGATGAGCAGCACAGCTACACGATTCATTCTGATGAATTAGAAAAATTAAGATCGAATATTGAAAATGTCCAATAACCGACTTCGACAAATTCCTAGAACTTTAGGACGCTACACTATGATTATTTCCAGAGGGTTTGTGCGTCTTTTGCCGCGGCCTCTCTATAAAATATTGCGTAATGTTCTTATTGTTTTGGCTTGGCCGGTTATGATAAATAAGCGAAAGCTTGCCATTGATAATCTTCAAAAAGCTTTTAAACAAGAAAAGAGTGAGAAAGAAATGAAGGTTATTGCCGCAGAATGTTTCAACAACATTGGCCGCGGTATGATTGATCTTCTTTACTACATTGATCGGCCTGATGAAATAAAAAATGATGTCCGGATTGAAGGAAAAGAGCACTTGGATAACGCGCGGGCGAAAGGGAACGGGGCTATTTTGGTCAGCGCCCATTATGGATATTTCATATTATTGTACTTACGAATGGTTTTGGAAGGTTATTCAACGAATGTCATTATGCGTCGTGTTCGGGATGAAGCTTTTGAAGAGTATATTTCCAATTTCCGTGATGAACAAGGGTTAAAAACTATTTACGATTTACCGCCTAAGCAGTGTGTTGGTCAGTCATTGAAGGCCTTAAGGAATAATGAAATTCTGATTATTCTTTTAGATCAGAATTATGGCGGCGATGGGCGTATTTTTGTAGATTTCTTTGGAGCTCAAGCGGCAACAGCTACGGGGCCGTTTATTTTTGCAAAAAGAACGGGAGCGGCGATTTTGCCGACTTTCATTATGCGCGATGGGGAAGATTCGCACAAAATTGTTATTCAAAAAGCAATTGATTTAGAAATTAGGGAAGATAATATTGAGGAAACTAAGGCGAATATCGCGAAATTAACAAAAATTATAGAAGCTCAAGTTCGTGAAAATCCGCAGGAGTGGGGCGGCTGGATGCATAAACGGTGGAAAGCCCGCTCTAAGGAAGAGCAGGCCGCGATTGATGCGCTCGCGCAAAAAAATGAGAAGCCTCACAAGATTGAAGCCTGGTAAAGATGAAAATGAGTACTTATTTTGTAAAGTAGCCGGATATATCGCTTGCTTTTTGAAATGCTTTTCGATAGAATATGTGACTTATGTCAGATAATGATTTGATGGACAAGATTGTTTCGCTGTGCAAGAGACGCGGATTTATTTTTCAATCATCAGAGATTTACGGCGGTTTAGCGAGCACCTGGGATTACGGGCCTTTAGGTTCAGAGTTAAAACGTAACGTCAAAAATGCTTGGTGGAAGTCAGTTGTTCATGATCGTGAAGATATGGTCGGACTTGATGCCAGCATTTTGATGAATCCTCAGGTTTGGAAGGCTTCGGGTCACACAGACAATTTTCATGACACGTTGGTTGATTGTAAGAAATGCAACCAGCGCTTGCGCGAAGATCATATTGTTGACAATAAGTGTCCAAAATGCGGCGCGAGTGATTTTACAGAAGGTCGCGCGTTTAACTTAATGCTTAAAACGCATTTAGGAGCTGTAGAAGATGAGAAAAATATTTCTTATCTTCGACCAGAAACGGCTCAAGGGATTTTTGTTAATTTTAAGAATGTTATCGATAGCACTAGCCGTCGACTGCCTTTTGGAATCGCTCAAACAGGAAAATCATTTCGTAATGAAGTAACAACGGGAAATTTTATTTTCCGGAGCCGTGAATTTGAGCAGATGGAAATCGAATATTTCTGCCACCCTAACAAGGCTTTAGATTTTTATGAGCAATGGATACAAGAGCGTTTTAAGTGGTACGTTGATTTAGGTATTAATGAAAAAAATCTGAAATTACGCGAACATGCTGGTGATGAACTGGCGCATTACGCTAAAGGTTGCAGTGATATTGAGTATAATTTTCCGTTTGGCTGGTCGGAGCTGGAAGGAATAGCCAACCGCGGAGATTATGATTTAAAACAACACTCGCAATTTTCCGGAAAAGACTTACAATATCAAGACCAGATTACAAATGAAAAGTTTTTTCCATATGTAATCGAGCCTTCTGGCGGGGTTGATCGCGCGATTTTAGCTTTCTTAGTTGACGCTTATCATGAAGAAGAGGTTGAAGGAAAAACGCGGGTTGTTCTTAAGCTAAGTAAAGAATTAGCGCCAACGAAGGTGGCTGTCCTTCCTTTATTAAAGAAAAACAGTGATGTTGTTCATTTGGCAAAACAAATCAAACAGGATTTACAAAAAGAGTTTACTACTGTTTATAATGATACCGCCGCGATTGGAAAGCTTTATCGCAGGCAAGACGAAGTGGGAACATTTTTTTGTGTGACCGTTGACGTCGAATCATTAGATGATCAGCAAGTGACTGTTCGAGATCGCGATACAATGAAGCAGGAGCGTGTGAGTCTCGAAAATCTCAAAAAATATCTACATGACAAATTATCGAATTAAAAGAAAGGGTTTCACGACTATGAGTACGAAATACGTTTATTTTTTTGGTGGTGGTAAAGCTGAAGGAAAAGTGCATATGAAGGATCTTTTAGGCGGCAAGGGCGCGAATTTGGCTGAGATGTCTAGTATTGGTGTACCAGTTCCTCCAGGGTTTACAATTTCCACGGAAGTCTGCGATTACTATTACAAGAATGGTAAAAAGAAACCCGCTACTCTTGATAAAGAAATTGATCTGAATATTAAAAAATTAGAAAAGGTATTCGGCGCGAAGTTTGGTGACAAAGACAATCCGCTTTTAGTATCTGTTCGAAGCGGCGCGGCAGTATCGATGCCGGGGATGATGGATACGGTATTAAATTTAGGAATTAATGATGAAGCGGCAGCCGGGTTAGCAAAAAGAACAAAAAATCCGCGCATGGTTTGGGATTCGTATAGACGCTTCATTAATATGTTTGGTGATGTATGTATGGGTGTTGATCACCATCATTTTGAAGAAGAGCTTACACGCATCAAGCAAAAACATAATAAAAAACTGGATACTGATTTAACAGCTGATGAGCTTCAAGAGGTTGTTGAGGCATATAAAAATGTTTACAAGAAGTATGTTGGAAAAAGCTTTCCAGAAAACGCGCGTGAACAGTTAGGATATGCTGTCAATGCGGTTCTCGGATCTTGGAATATTCCACGGGCGATCAAATATCGACAAATTAATAAGATGCATGGATTAAAAGGAACGGCCGTTAATGTTCAAGCCATGGTTTTTGGGAACATGGGAGAAAGTTCAGGGACAGGCGTTGCCTTTACACGAAATCCTGCCGACGGAACAGATGAATTTTATGGCGAATATTTAATTAACGCTCAAGGGGAAGATGTTGTCGCGGGTATTCGCACACCAGATCCTATTTCGACATTAAAAAAGAGAATGCCGAAGATATACAAAGAATTAGATGCCATCCGTCTTCGTTTAGAAAAACATTATGGTGATATGCAGGATGTTGAGTTTACTATTCAAGAAGGAAAACTTTTTATGCTGCAAACACGTAATGGTAAGCGAACGGGTTTGGCTGCTGTTAAAATTGCTGTTGATATGGTCAAAGAAAAGCGAATTACAGAAGAACAAGGGTTGCTTCGTATTAGCGGTGATCAATTAAACCAGCTTCTTTTCCCGATATTCGACCCTAAAGCCAAGGCGGCCGCGTTGAAGACTGATCGTAGTTTAGCTAAAGGTCTTCCAGCTGGACCTGGTGCCGCAAGTGGATTGATTGTTTTTACGGCTGAAGAAGCGGTGAAATGGGTTGAAAAGGGGCAAAAAGTTATACTTGTGCGTAAAGAAACGTCTCCGGAAGATGTAAGTGGTATGTGGGCGGCCGAGGCTATTTTAACGTCAACTGGTGGAATGACATCGCATGCCGCGGTTGTTGCTCGTGGCTGGGGTAAATGCTGTGTTGTTGGTTGCGGCGCGCTTGATATCAATGCCGCTAAAAAGACTATTACAGTTGGCAATAGTGTATTAAAGGAAGGTGATGAAATTTCTATCGATGGTTCTACGGGAGAAATTTTAAGAGGATATGTTGAAACATCCGCTTCGCCTGTCGTCAATGGTATTGTTGAGGGTAACAAAGCGGCGTTGAAACATCCGATTTGCCAAATGTTTCTGGAAGTTATGAAATGGGCAGACAAGACAAGAAAGATAAATGTTCGTACTAACGCGGATTCGCCGCAAGATTCTATCAATGCACGCGCGTTAGGGGCTGAGGGTATCGGACTTTGCCGGACAGAACATATGTTTTTTGAAGGGGAAAGAATTTGGGCGATTCGCGAAATGATTTTGGCTAATGATGTGCAAGGTCGCGAAAAAGCATTGACGAAACTTTTGCCTTTTCAAAGAAAAGATTTTGAAGGTATATTTAAGGCCATGAACGGTTTTCCTGTGACAGTTCGATTGCTTGATCCGCCGCTTCATGAGTTCTTACCTCATGATGTTAAAGGTCAGACAGAAATGGCAAAGCGTTTAAACATCACTGTCGAGAAAGTGAAAGCAAAGGTTGATAGTCTTCATGAGTTTAATCCTATGCTTGGCCATCGCGGATGCCGACTTTCTATTACATATCCTGAAATTTGTAGAATGCAGGTTACGGCGATCATGGAAGCGGCTTGTAATGCTGCCAAATCAGGAATTAAAGTCTTTCCGGAAATAATGATTCCTTTGATTGGAACAAAGGCGGAATATGATATGATGGCAGAGATAGCGCATGAAGTTGCCAAGAATGTTATTCAGGAAAAGAACATCAAAGTTAATTACATGGTTGGGACCATGATGGAAATTCCTCGAGCAACGCTTGTTGCTGATAAAGTGGCAGAGAACGCTGAGTTCTTTTCTTTCGGAACCAATGATTTAACTCAGATGACATTTGGATATAGTCGGGATGACGTTGGAACATTTCTTCCAGAGTACATTGAGAAAAGAATTCTTAACGAAGATCCATTTGCTTCAATTGACCAGATTGGCGTTGGAGAGCTTGTAAAGATTGGAATCGAACGAGGGCGCAGTGTGCGGCCAAAGTTAAAGGTTGGCGTATGTGGTGAGCACGGCGGAGATCAAGAGTCCGTTAAGTTTTTCGCAAACGTTGGCTGTGATTATGTAAGCTGTTCACCTTATCGTGTGCCGATTGCAAGATTGGCGGCAGGGCAAGCAGCTATAGTTGCAAAAAAAACAAATCAGCCGAAAATTAAGCGGGCAGTTAATCGTTCGTCCCTTAAAAAAGCTAAACGATAAATCGTATTTATTTCAAGGCCACGGTAAATGGATCCGATTAAGGCATATCTAAAAGATATAAGACCGATTCCTCTTTTAACACCAAAAGAGGAGATTGAGCTTGCCCGATTAATTCAAAAGGGCGATAAGGACGCGCGCGATAAAATGATCAGGTCAAATCTACGGCTTGTCATTAGTATCGCAAAGCGCTATACCAACCTAGGTGTTCCTCTGAGTGACTTAATTGAAGAAGGGAATATTGGATTGATGAAAAGTGTTGAGAAATTCGATCCTGAAAGAGGATTTCGTTTTTCAACATATTCCGCTTGGTGGATAAAGCAGGGTATTTCCCGCGCCATTATTGACCAGGGGAAAATGATACGTGTTCCTGTTTATATGAACGAGGAAATCCTGAAATATAAAAAAGCTGTCGAAAAATTAACTCATAAGCTGAAACGAAGACCGCGCGTAAATGAAATCGCGAAAAAACTCAAAGTGCCGATTGATAAGGTTAAGGATTGGGAGAATTCCATTGCAAAAATGTCCAGTTTGGACGCTCCGATAGGTGAATCGGGAGACGGCCAGGTTAAAGACATTATACAGGACGAAAATGTGGCAGCTCCTGATGAACAGCTGGAAGTTTTCTTTAATAAAGAACGCGCCATGGGGTATTTAGACATGCTTAATGAGCGTGAACGGAAAATATTAGATTTACGCTATGGCTTAACGGATGGAGAGACACACACATTGGCGGAAATTGCTAAAACGCTGGGTGTGTCTCGTGAGCGTGTTCGTCAGATTGAATCAGCAACGATTAAAAAAATAAGACAACTCCTTAAAGAAAGAAAAGAGAAGAAAAAAGAAGGTGACTAGTAAAAAACGCAAACCCACATTTGTACTTGTTGTCCCCCGTTTTGAAGATATCTTTCATTCCTTTTATGCCGGTGAAATTATAAGAGGTGTCAGTCTATCAGCGAGCCGTTTAAATGCCGATTTCTTAATTCACATAACGGATCGCTCCGATCATCGTGGCTGGCTTGATTCCACGTTAATGGATAAGGATTATATCGACGGTATTATTTTTGCTGATATTGATAATGATTTAAATGTTGTTAAGAAGGTTATCAAGCGTGGTATGCCGTGCATTGTTCTCAACAATATTATCGATGAGCCGATCAATTATGTTGCTGTTGATAATCGCAAAGCGGCCGTGCAGGTTGTTGAAGAATTAGTGAAGTTAGGTCACGAAAATATCGCGACAATCGCCGGAGATGTTTCTACTCAGGCCGGGCTTATGCGTTTAGAAGGTTTTCGGGAAGCTTTAATCAAGCATAAGATCGCTCCGCCAAGAAGTCACATTACTTTCGGAGAATTTTTAAGAACGCCGGCGCGGCAAGCGGCCCAAAAGTTGTTAAAACTCAAGAATAGACCGACTGCTATTTTTGCCGCTTCTGATGTCATGGCTCTGGAGCTTATTGATGTAGCGCGGTCACTGAAGATACGCGTTCCGGAAGATTTATCCGTTGTTGGATTTGATGATAATCCGCTTCGCTCCAGCAGCTCCGTTAGCTTAACAACGGTGTCACAGCCGCTTGTGGAAATGGGCCGTTTGGGCGCTGAGAAGTTAAGTCAAATCAGCCAGGGTAAGGTGCGCTTACCGGTAAAAACGATACTTCCGACGAAATTTATTAAAGAGAAATCAATCGCGAAAATTAAGTAGGGCTTATTATGGTCGAAACCATGAAGAAAAGTGAATTAAAAGAACACGTACGTGATATTCCTGATTTTCCCAAGGAAGGGATTGTTTTTAAGGATATAACAACGCTTTTACGAAGTCCGGGCGCGTTTAAGAAATCGATTGATTTGCTGGCCAATAAATACCGAAAAGAAAAAATTGAAGTTATTGTTGGTGTTGAAGCGCGCGGATTTATTTTTGGCGCGGCGCTGGCTTATAAACTTGGCGCTGGTTTTGTTCCAGTTCGTAAAAAAGGAAAACTTCCTTCAAAGACACACAGCGTTGAGTATGAGTTAGAGTATGGGACGGATATTCTTGAAGTGCATCAAGACGCTATTCAACCAAATACAAGGGTGTTAATTGTCGACGATTTATTAGCAACCGGCGGAACTGTTTGCGCTGTTGCTGATTTGATTAAGAAATTAAAGGCTGATATTGTCGGCGTCGCGTTTATTGTTGAGTTAGGATTTCTTAAAGGTAAAAATAAGTTAAAAAATTTTCCTGTTTACTCCGTTATAAAGTATTAATTTTACTAGCCCGCTTTCCATGTCTAAAAATAAAATCATTATTTTAGTTGCTACACTTGTCGTCGTTGTTGTTTCGCTTGTATTCTTTTTAAAAAGCAAACAATTCGCGCGGATTTGGGATGATGGACTTTTTCCGATTAAACTTCAGATAAGAATATCACCCAATAACTCCAAACTGCTGACGCGCTACGCGCTTATTTTGCAGGAACGCGAAGAATATAGGCAGGCGCGGGAGGTTTATCTTAAAATTCGTCAGATTCAGCTTGAAGGTTCGGCGGTTAATAAAAAAGATGAAACGGTTGATGTGGTAAATAAAATTGATTACATCATTAATCTCTACAAGAAAGCTCTTGCTGTTAATGAAGATTATGTTCCGGCGCTGTATAATTTGGCTTTCTTTTTGGAAAGCATTAATCATAAACAGGAGGCTTTTGATTACTATTTGAAAGTACTTGAGAAAAATCCTTCCTTTGTTGATGCGCATTTTCAATTAGGCAATTTGTACGCGGGGCTAGGTGAAGCTGATAATGCTGTTTTGGCATATGATCAAGTTTTAAAGTTATCACCTGATGATGAACAATTCTATTTGCGTGTCATATCTATGTACAACACCTTTCTTAAGGAAAATCCTTCCGATGTTGTTTATGGACAAGCGCGGCGATCCGCGATTGAGAAATATACAGAAGTTATCAATGCTAAACCTCTAAAGGCTGAATCACTCTTCAATTTAGGTTATTTGTACACGGAGTTGGGCGATTTAAATCGTGCCGTGTCGGCTTACCAGTCGGCTTTAGATATTAATCCAAATCATGTTGAGAGTTTGTACAATTTGGGTAATCTCAATAAAAGATTGGGGCGGTTCAATGAGGCGCGATCAGCCTATGAAAAAGCTTTAAAAGTTAACCCCAAACTATCTGACGGATACCTTAATATAGGCGGAATTTATGCTCAACAGGGTAAGTCTAAGGAGGCAAAAGAGTACTACGAAAAAGCTATTGAGGCAGACTCAAAAAATGCTAAAGCGTATTTCAATTTAGCATACATTCAGGAAACCAGCGAGCAGTTAAAATCAGCGATTGAGAATTATCAGAAATCCATCGAGCTGGATCCTGAAAATGCTGAAGCGCGTTATAACCTCGCGAATGTCTATGTCACCTTGAAACTATATGATAGGGCAATAGCTGCTTACTTGGAAGCGGTTAGAATTAATCCAAATCATCTTAATGCCTGGATCAATTTAGCGGTCGTTTCCTACCAAATTGGGCAATATAAGAACGCTGTTAGATATTGTGATGAGGCTGTTTTGCTTGGATATAATGCCCCCGTACAGTTTTTAGAAGCCTTAAAGCCATATCGCTAGAATAGTAATATTAATATTAAGTAGCAATATGCGCCTATAGCTCAGATGGATAGAGCACGGCTCTCCTAAGGCTGGTGGGGTGGTTCGAGTCCACCTAGGCGCACTTAAATTTTATGTAAATGTCTCTAAGACATTTGTTTAAGTTCCTGAAAAAAAGTATTTCAGGTTTGATTATGAACATGGATAAAAAGTTTATATTTGCCTAATGAAAGTATTTTAAGCTTTGATTTAGGTAGTTTTGGGAGAAAATATTCCCGAATTTGATAAAAAGTAATTTTTGAGAATTCACACAAATGTCACATGTCGTCGGAAATATATAGGAAATAAGGGGTTATTTCAGGTAAAAAAATTGTTGTAAAAAAAATTGAAAAAATATTGACACTGTCCATACGCTGTGTGAGAATAGCACAAGTTTTATACACAACCCAGTGATGATTTTAATCTGACCGAGAAAGGGGGGATTAATCTAGAAGCGTCGGGAATCATCAAATTGACTGGTCTTTAGTCGAAAATGTCTAGAGAGAGGAGTCTTGTACTCGTTTTTTCTAGCTATATATAGATAAATAACTTTTAAAGCCAGAACCGCTGGCTTTAAGTTGACTTTTAAGGGAGAATTAAAAATGAAAAAATTCACACTATTAGCAGCTGTATTAGCAGTTGCGCTAGTGGCTGTACCTGCTTCGGCAAGTGTACAAAACATCAAGATTAGTGGATCAGTTGACTCTACTTTTGTTCACAGAAAAAACTTTGATCTAGGTTTATCAGTTCGTGATGAGTCTCAAAGTCTTTTCATCACACAATCTACGCTGCAAGTAGATGCTGATTTGACTGATCAAGTTTCAGCCACAATCGGATTGCTTAATGAAAGAGTATGGGAGCAAGATGTTTCTACATCAGACCATACTGACTTAGACATCTACCTTGCGTATGTTACGTTAAGAGAGATGCTATACTCACCTTTAACGTTGGTTATTGGTCGCCAAGTATTCAGCTATGGTAACAGCTTAGTTATGGATGCTACGGGTACTAACAATCAAGTTGGTGGTGGAGACTCAGGTCTTGACAATATTGCAGAAGACTTGACTATTGCAACATCATTGGACGCATTCAGAGCCATTCTTGATTACAACCCATTGACGGTTGAAATCGTTTATGCTGTGATTGATCCAGGTACAGTTACTCTCGCAAATACTGATGATGCTATTTACTTAGTTGGGGCTAACGCGACATACGAACTAGGTGATGACATGGGTTCAGTTGTGGAAGCTTACTTGTGGAATAAAGAAAACGAAAGTGTTAAAATTGGTAATACTGGCGCAAAAGCTGATGTTATCAAAGTTATTGGTTTACGCGGAAGCACTAACCCAATTGAAGGATTAAACGTTCAATTGGAATGGGCACATCAGGGTGGTGTCAGAACGTTAAACAACGCTTCAGCTGTTGTTAATCAAACGCGTAATGCGTATGCTTTGCAAGCGATTGTTAACTACCAAATACCAATGTTTGAAGAGTACAAGCCGACCGCACAGTACGTATTCACAAAGGTTAGTGGAAACAGTAAAAAAGAAGCTGATGCTGGTGTAGACTACAAAGCATGGGATCCATTCTTCGAAGCTCAAGGTGGCGGAACTATTTACAACGCTATTTTTGACCTATCAGACTTGGTTATCCATTCTGTAAGCTTCTCAGCAACTCCAATGGAAGATGTAACTGTTAAGTCTAGTTTACATTCTTTGTGGAGAGAGTCTGGTTGTAGTGAAAGCAGATGTGACACTATCACGCTTAGATCACCTGATGGTGGAACAGTTGGCTATACAGGTAACTCAAGTACAGGTGGTCACCTTGGGAAAGAATTCGACCTTGACATTACTTACGATTACACAGAAGATGTGCAAATCGGAGCAAGTCTTGGATTCTTCCATGCTGGTTCTGTTTTCGAAGAAGTTAACGAAGACACAGCTAAGCAATTACTTGTGAACTTAAACGTTGCATTCTAATTAGTTTAGAATAATACGTTTTAAATATAAAACCCTCATCGCTCGAAAGAGCGGTGAGGGTTTTTTGTTTCTCCGACGGTATAAATTAAAAATGAAATAGTAAAATAAATGAAATTACTATTTAAATGTATATGTATATTTGTTAATATAGCACTTAAGTTTAAGACTGAATTCTAACTCGTTTATTTAAAGAAGGTTAAGTTCTTCATGACACGTGATGATATTTACGATCACCTGGCTCAGGTTTATATCGGTAAAAGAAAAGATTCTGACGAAAAAAAGAAGCGGCAACTTAACGCGTGGCTGTTAGTTAATATCGTTATTACGGCAATAATTTTTGTCAGCACATTCTACGGTTTAACGGCATTTTTCACTCGACAAACACCAGCGCTTGAAAAAAATATAGTTTATTCACTTCACAATGGGCCGATTCGCGTTGAGTATAATTTCAAAGAAGATTTTCCTCCGATTAAAAGTTTCGCGTTAACAATTCCAAAGATGGACGCGACTAAGTTTGGAAAAATCCATTTTTCTATTCGCGCCAAAGAAGAAGGAAGTCCGGGAATTGTAAAGGTTATTTTACGCAACAAGCTTAATGAGTCCGCGTTTTATTACATTCACGGTATTAATCTGGATTGGAAAGAATTTACAATTCCTTTAGAGGAATTTCGTCAAATTACTGATTGGACAAATTTAACGGATGTTTCGTTTGTTTTGGAATCTTGGAATGTTGACAATCAAAAAGGAATTATTTTAATTGATGATGTTAGCTTTGCTATCTAATAAAGGAGAGAATTACTAATGAGAATTATATCGATTGCAAATCAAAAAGGCGGTTGTGGGAAAACTACAACCTCGATTAATCTGGCTTCGGCACTCAGTTCTAATGGCAAAAAGGTTTTACTTTTTGATTTGGATCCTCAGGCACACGCGTCGTTGGGATTGGATGTGCAAAGTCAGGACAGCATTTATAACGTTATTTCTAATCTGACACCGCGCAAATTAAAAATCGATAACATTATTACCCGCATTGAAGATCGTTTTGATCTTGTGCCCTCAAATATTCTGGTTGGTACACTTGAGCAAGAATTAGCTGATGAAATTGGAAGAGAGCTTAAGCTTATTGACGTTATCAATCAAGTCAAAGATCGATATGATTACATATTAATTGACTGCGCTCCTAGTTTGGGAATCTTGACAGTTAATTCTATAAGAGCAAGCCAGGAATTGATTATACCTGTGGAAACCAGCCGCTTTTCAATGCAGGGGGTTGATCATCTTATGGATATCGTTTTTCTTGTTAAGGATCGTTTAGGGCATCACGTCGATTGCCGTATTTTGGTGACAATGTTCGATTCACGTTTGCGTCATTCTTTCGCGATGTTATCGTCTATAAAGGAAAAATTTGGCGAAATTCTTTATGATACGATTGTTCATAATAATGTGAAGCTCAAAGAATCAGCCGTTATGGGAAAAACTGTCGCGTCTTATGATAAATATTGCCGGGGAACGAAAGATTATTTTAGTTTAGCCAAAGAAATCATTATGATTCACGATTCATCTTCTAAGCAAGAAGAATCTAAAGAAGTTAAACCTCAAGAAGTCAGAGTCGCGCAGAAACCCGCGAAACTGCAGGAGGTTGCTAGACAACAGAAGATTAAAGAAGAGATTAAGGAAGCGATTGAGCAGCCGGAAGAAGCGCTGGAAGAAGTGCAAGCTGTTTCTTCAAAAATGGAAGAAATTGTCAAGCAGGAGCTGGAAGGGTTTTTTACAACAAAGTTCTGTATTGATGCCGCGGGCGCGAAGTCTGTTTATGTCACAGGAAGTTTCAATGATTGGTCTCTTGATGATAATTGTCGAATGAAAGAGGTTGGCGGTCAATGGGAAGTGGATATCCCATTAAAATCAGGTCTTTATAAGTATCAATTTATTGTTGATGGCGTCTGGAAAGAAGATCCAGCTAATAAGAGTAAAGAGAGAAATTCTTTTGGCGATATCAATTCTCTGATTGAAGTTGGCGCGAAAGAATAAATATACAACATCTTCCTCAAAGGCCGCTGATTTGAATAAACGGCTTACAAAAGAAGAGAAGCAAATCCTCGAAGGCAAGATTTTTGCTGTTTTAGCCTATTTGTCCATTCTTTGTATTATTCCTTTAGTTTTTAAAAAAGATAATCCGTTTGTTTTAAAGCACGGCAAACAAGGGCTAGTTCTGTTTGTGGGCGAGGTGGCAGTTTTTATTGTACATATTATTTTAGGGACAGCCGTTTTAAAGCTAGGCATGTTTGTACTGGGTGTTTTATCATTTATTGGAATTATTTTTAGCCTGAATGGACGTTATATAAAAATTCCTCTCGTTTCTGATTTAGCGGAGAAAATAACACTTTAATTTAAGGGTTATCAATGAACATCATCGACGCTTTACTGTCAAAAGGTATTAAATATTTGCAAAAGAAACAGAAGGAACGCGCGCGTAATAAGAAGAAAAAGAAAGCCGTTAAGAAAAAAATAAAAGCAGTTGTTGTGAAAAGGGTTGTAAAGAAAAAGAATCAAAAGAAACTTGCCGGCAGGAGGGAACCTCCGAAGAAGAAAGTCGTTAAGAAGAAGACAGGTAAGATTTTAGCACAAAAGGAAAAATCAAAAAAGAAAGCGCCTGCAGTAAAGATCGCAAAGGTTAAAGAGGGATCAAAAGGTATTTTGGTCGGGGAGATTACACATTTCTTTTCTAAAATTCAGGTCGTTGTTATTAAGGTAAAAAGAGGAGATATTTCTGCCGGCGATCAGATTCATATTAAGGGTAAGCAAACAGACTTTATTCAAAAGATTGATTCGCTTCAGATTGAAAGCGTTGATGTAAAAAAAGCCAAAAAAGGGCAATTGGCGGGTCTTAAGGTTAAAAAGCCCGCGCGTGAAGGCGATCAGGTTTTTAAATTGTAATATCGTAGATATATGGTATATT
>Ga0066640_10001158_pt1 | contig 15782 bp, 13 predicted proteins | sample CryGeyCG2114_020_2_FD_59505 | JGI IMG/M metagenome (GOLD analysis project Ga0066640, IMG submission 59505) | Groundwater microbial communities from aquifer - Crystal Geyser CG11_big_fil_rev_8/21/14_0.20 | ecosystem: Environmental > Aquatic > Deep subsurface > Groundwater | place: USA: Utah... | reverse complement strand
CGCGAGCGACGCCGCAGGCGTAGTGGAAGAAACCGCCTGCGTAAGCTGGCGGAGCTTCACATAGAAATAAACAACATGCCGAAGGCGCAGACCATAAGAAAAAGTCGCATGGGGGCACATCCTACGACTGCAGGTGTCTGTATTTCAAGGGGAATTGGGAAAGAGCCCTTGCACTAAAGTAAAAAAGTGAATAAATAATTGTTTCATGTAATGCTGTCTTTGTAGGGAATAAGGCTAAGACTAAGCTAAATGTCATTATTATTTAGCCTTAGCCTCAGCCTTTAAGAGGCATCATCCGGAGCTCTTTTATTCACTCTTTCTTTCCTACACTTAGTACAGCGGTGCAGGATCATCCATCCTTTTCCTGAACGATGATCAACTCCAACTGGTTCCATGAGACCGCTGCAACGCGATGCGCGGTCTCCCGGTCCCTTATCATCCATATGTTTGGAGTAGAGGCAAAAGGGGCAGTGATTGCGGTAGGATCCATTTTGTAAAGGATGCACCTCTGCACCGCAGTGTTCACAGGTAAACCGTTCCTGGCGGGCTATAAAGGGCATGGGTCACATACTACACTTACTCTGCTTCCTGCTCATTCTCCTCTTTACGAGAAACTGCTGTCCTATCTCGATCTATTTTCAGTATCCTTTCGATTCTCTCTGCTGCGCTTAATCGGATTTTACCTGTTTCCAGAGATTTCGCAATTTTTGCGGTCCAGGGTGTATTGGCTATTATGCGAGGCCTTTCCCAGGTCTTTTTATATCTCATACTGAAATAGTATTATAATTTTATTTTTATAAATAGCAAGAATTCTTCAGACATTGAACTTAAAGTGCATTATATCGCCATCCTGTACCAGATATTCCTTTCCTTCACTCCGCATCTTTCCCTTTTCCTTGGCGCCCTGTTCGCCTCCGCAGTCAACAAAGTCCCGGTAGGCGATGGTCTCTGCGCGTATGAATCCTTTTTCAAAATCGGTATGGATCACTCCGGCTGCTTGTGGTGCAGTGGAACCCCTGCGTACATTCCAGGCACGCACTTCCTGCGGTCCGGCGGTGAAGTACGTCATGTAACCGAGTGCATGGTAGGCAGCATGAATCAATTGATCGAGCCCGGAAGACTCCACACCCATCTCCCTGAGCATTTCCAGTCCTTCTTCCGGAGAGAGGTCCTGCAAGTCATCCTCTATTTTTGCACAGATGGCGATGACTTCTGCACTTTCCGGCAAGCCCAGTGTCTTACGCTGGGCTGCAGGATCTACATTCTTCATGGCTTCTTCGGTGATGTTGAGAGCATAGAGAATGGGTTTTGCACTGAGGAGGTTAAAGTGTCGGGAAAGTCGTTGTTCCTCATCTGTCATTTCTACCGTATTGGCCATCTTTCCGGAGGCCAGTGCTGCTTTCATTCTTTCCAGTACAGAGAGCTCTTTTTGTTTCATCTTATCTCCGCTGCGTGCCGCTCCTTCCGTCTTGTCTATCTGCTTATCTATGGACTCTAGGTCCGCAAGAATAAGTTCCATTTCTATAATTTCACAATCACGTTTAGGGTCCACGCTGCCGTCCACGTGGGTTACGTTGCCATCCTGAAATTCCCGTACCACATGGCAGATGGCATCGGATTCCCGTATGGCATGGAGGAACTGATTACCGAGTCCTTCTCCCTTGCTTGCTCCTTTTACAAGGCCGGCAATATCTTTGAATTCAATGGCAGCGGGGATTACCTTTTGGGGTTTCACCATCTCTGCCAGTTTCTGCAGGCGTTGGTCGGGTACTTCCACTATGCCAATATTGGGTTCTATGGTGCAGAAGGGATAGTTGGCTGCCTGTGCGCCTTTTGTACGTGTAAGTGCATTAAAGAGAGTGGATTTTCCCACGTTGGGGAGGCCGACGATGCCAATATGAAGCGCCATGCTGAGGGAGTATACGCACTATTCTTTTTCGTGCGTAAGAGAAGTGGCTATTTTGAAGACGGCGATACGCTCATTCCTCCGGAGGAGCGTAAGGTTGGGTATTGTTCGCAGGTGATTTAAGACTGCACTGCGGTTTGCACTCCACAGAACCAGAACGTCGGAGGGAACGTATTGTGTCAGTTCCCGGAGCCAGTTGTCCCAGTCCACAGCATCGGGCGTTTGGGTGCGTATGACACTGTAGAGATCTATGGAATGCGGAGAAACGAGGTAGTCGTACGAAGGATCCATTCCGCGTGTATAGAGCAGATCCGGTCGAACAGTGAAGAGCGCAGGGAAGAGATCCCAGTCCAGGTTGAGTACTCTGCTTTGTGGAGGTACTTCTTTGAAAGCATCTGCAAACTGCCCCAGGTTACGGTCTGCATCTGTACTCAAAAAAGTGAATTCTGTTTTTGCTATGTTTACAAAAATAATCAGTAGCAATACTGCCCATGCGAGTCGTTTTTTTAGAACTCTTTTCGGAAGAAGATATCGAGCTAACTCCGTTGGTAGCGAAGGGCAAAGCGAGAGTATTTGAGCCAGTAGCACGAGGAGCAGCGGCCACAGGAAGTCCAGCATACGTACCCACACCAGCATCCCCACTGTCATGAAGCCCACCAGTGTGCCTGTGAGCACTATTCCCCGTGCCATCATCTCTTCTTTGGTGGTTCTTCCCTGCATTCGCAAAATTCTGAGGAAGAGAGTGCATGCTCCAAGCAGCACCACTATGGGTGCCATTCTGTGTATACCAGATTGCATTTCCGTACCGGTAAAGAGCTGTACATTAAAGGGCACTTTCAGGAAAACTTCTGCAATGTAGTGCACATAGTTCAGGTTTTGCGGAATCAGCAGAAACGCGACCGAAACACCCAGTGCTGCATATACCATGCTACAGGAGGCTTTCCTGTACTCCCTCTGCAGCACAAACCAGAGGCTTCCCAGCAGGCAGAGGAACAGTGGAAATACAAAGAGATGCGAGAGGAGTGTTGCTATAGTCATCAGCGGTAACAACGGCCAGGTCTTCCGCTGAAGGAATGAGAGGAGTAACAGGAGTAGAAGGCTCACCATCATGAACACAGGGCGACCCAGCAGTAAGCGAAGCATCCACTGTACATTGCCGAGAAAGAGCACTAGTACGCATACACTCTGCATGCGTGAGGGAATTTTGAGTGAAGAGAGTATGAGCAGAAAAGAAGCTCCCACGGCAAAGCCTAGTATCAGAATGAAAATCTTCTGTGCGAGTACAGTATCCAGAGCACCAAGCGGTGTAATCAGCAGGTGTGTGAGGTACCACGGATCACTGGAGTGCAGACTGAAGTAACCCGAAGTAACAAAATCCCCCCAGCCTCCAAACTGTTTGCCTTGGTGCAAAATCTGTGCGAGCGCGAGGTGGCGTATGCCATCGCCCAGAGAAGTGGGATTTTGAAGAGGGGAGAGAATGAGAGCAAAGACAAACAGGCAAGTACACACGGTGCATACCGGTATGTAGGGAATCAGACGTCGGGGGAGTGTATTCACACGGGAAAAAGGAAAGTATGTGTACGTAGAGGATACCGTACTACAGAGCGTAAGAGCTAGCCGGTCGCATAGGGAGGAAGTTCATCAGGTTCCTTCAAAATCGCTATTGAAGACCATATTCTGCGCCCGTACTCCGCCTGAATACTTGACAAAATGTTTAAAAAGATTTACATTATGCACCTTTGTATGTCGAGGCGCTTTCTCCTCTTGTTGGCTCTTGTAGTGCTTGTGGGCATAGGCACCAAAGCATTTGCTGCCTCGTTTACGGATACAGAACAAACAGTATATGCAGAGGCTTTTGCGTACCTTTCGGAGAAGGGGATAGTCCGCGGATATAGTGACGGACTGGCGCGACCGCATCTCTTGTTAAACAGGGCAGAGGCATTAAAGGTTCTTCTGCTGGCACAGAAAAAATATGCAGAACGTGTGGCGTGGTATCAGCAAAATATGCCACCCTTGCCACTCTTTTCTGACATTCAGCAGAACCAATGGTACGCACCACTTGTGGAGACCGCGTTTGAATTGGAGATAGCAAGAGGCTACTCTGATGGAACTTTTCTGCCTGGCAGACTGCTTACAGCAGAAGAAGCAGTCGTTTTACTTACGCGGGCCTTTGGAGAAGAGGCTGATGCTTCTGCCGATGCGCAGACCTCTTCTGCCATAGAAAATAGGCCAAGGCAGTGGTATACATCCGCAATCAATACTGCCATCAATCGCAATCTTATTGTGCAGGAGTCTCGTCCATTGCAGCTTGGTCAGCCGGTCACACGAGGACAGTTCTTTGAGATGGTGTATCGCATGATGCGTGTGCGGGAAACCGGTGTGCTTGCTTTCCGTTCTGTGCCTGTTACAGCTTCTCCCAGTCTTACCCCCCAGCCTCCTCCGCAGACTACAGCGCAGGTGCTGCCTTCTAGTACTGCCTCACAGCCCTATGCTTCAGAACAATACTTTGCGGTTTCCATGCCGAGTCTTGGCATCCAGGATCTTACTATTACACACCCTATAGATCCGCTCTCTCAGGAAGGCGTACTTTCACCACTCAAAGACGGTGTAGGTCACCTCTTTAGCTACCCGGGTGCCGGAGGAAAAATTATGATTTATGGTCATTCCAGCGGGTACCCGTGGGATGTATCAAAATTTACGAAAATCTTTCGGAAGGTAAACCAGCTGCGCAATGGAGACAGAATCTTTATCACCTACTCCGGCATGCTGCATACGTACGAAGTGACCTTTGAAGAGACCATAGACGCCAGCGATACCAGCCCCTTTAATGATGATGGGAGCGGTGAAGAACTGCTGCTCTACACCTGCTGGCCGCCGGATTCTATTGCACAGCGGTATGTGGTACATGCACGACCGGTAGATTCCGTTGCCCTTCGTTAACAAGAAACTAGAAATGAGAACCTAGGTTGGATCTTTATCCTTTGGATTTTTGCTGTGGCAATAAGATAAGAAGCAATACTCCTTATCCCTAATCCCTAACCCCTAACCCCTAATCCCTAACCCCTAATCCCTATTACCCTATTCGTCTCAAGATTTCACGATCCACAAAATCTCTCGCTCTTCCGTAGGTGAGCCTCGAAAGCTGCTTGAAGGCTTCTGATGCCTGGTCGTCTCTGGGGTAGGTTTTATCCAGCCAGGGACGGGGAACTTCTATGGAGAAGGGGCGGGTGGGTTGGCCGTCCACACTCAGTTTCATGGCTCCCTTAAAGGCGTCTATATTCACCAGGTCTTGTTCGGTAAAGACCGGAGCCATTTCCTTGGCGCAAACTTCTGCATCCTGCGGGCCAATCTTGTAGAACATCATGGTTCCTACGTTTCCAAAAACAGCACCCTTCAGACTTACATTCCCGCTGAGCTTACTTTCCTTCTCGAGTTGGTCTAAGTACTGGTGGGCCAGAATAAGCCCGAGCCGGTACTTGCGGGCTTCGCTGAGTATGGACTCTATGGAAGGGGTTACGAAGTTTTGGAACTCATCAATGTAGAGGAAGAAATCCCTGCGCTCCTGACTGGTTTGCCGTTGCCTGCGCATGGCAGCCACCTGAATTTTACTCACAACAATCATACCCAGAAGCTGAGCGTTAATGTCTCCTACCAGACCTTTGCTTAAGTTCATCAGGAGGATTTTGCTGTTATTCATGCATTCAGAAATATCAAATGCACTCTTCGTCTGGCCGACAATGTTTCGGATGAGTGTATTGGTATAGAACTGACCGAATTTGGCAGCAAAGTAGGGGATCATCTCCTGCTTTTCGCGCTGGCCGGTTTGTGCCATCTGCTTTTCCCAAAAGGAGCGTACGATGGGATTTTTCACTTTGGATACCTTGTACTTCTGCCATTCCTCATCTGTAAAGAGCTTCACCAGGTCTGTAATGGCTCCGCCTTCATCTTCATCTTCCATAAGTGTAAGACAACCGTTTCTGAAGTAATCCTGAATACGCGGGCCGAAAATTTCTTCTCCGAACATCTTCACCATCATATTCATGGCATCCAGAGCGACTAAGTCCCGCTCTTCGGGTGTTTCTGCCTCCAGAAGGTTCAGACCCATAGGACGCTCGGTATCTGCAGGGTTAAAGTAAATGACATCGTCTGCACGCTCCCGCGGTATGTAGGGCAACAGGTCTTCTATGAGTGATCCGTGTGGGTCTACAATGCAGCATCCTTTTCCAGTCTGAAAGTCCTGACGCGCCATGAGCTGAATAATGGAAGACTTACCCGTACCGGTTTGTCCAATAATGTAAAAGTGGCGGAAACGGTCTTCCGTCTTCATGAAAATTTTCTTTTTCTCTCCACGGTACGTATTGGTTCCCAGGAATAATCCTTCCTGTGGAATACTCTTGGGAGCCGACTCCAGTTTAAAGTTCTGCCACTTAATGGTATCCACTTTGTTGTACTTATTGTTGGGGAAATGGAAGAAGCTTGTGAGCTCGGAGCATCCCAGGAGCATGAGTGGGCTTGTTGTGGCAGGCAGTATTCCTAGCCGGGGAGAGCGCCGTATAAAGCGCGCAATGACTGTGTTCTTTCCGGAAAGCTTGGACTTATCCAGACTGTTTCCACGTATTTCTTCAAACTGACTAAAGGCACTGCACACCTCCTGCAGAAGGTTTTGTGCTCGGGAGCTTGTATCTGCAGAGGTCACAACTCTCAGTACGGCTGTAAAGCCGGGGCCACTGGCTTTCTCATCAATAGACTTGCTGTACTCCTCCACCATTTGCGATACACGTTCTCCTGTAGGTTTATCCTGTTTTTCCAGATCTATCACATTATCACCGGTAGTGAACATGTTGAATATGGCACTCATCCATGTAAGTGGATTCCACCATTTGGCCCCTCTCTTTGTGGGATTAATTAAGTTATGCGCCTCCTTGTGAAGTTTGTTCTGCCACCCGGGTTTGGCAGGCCTAAGTACAAACTGCACAGCGGCCCCTTCGGTTTCCTTTAACTTAGAGAACGCATTAGTCATAGTGCTGAGCGGGTCGCTCTTTAGGCTTTGGTACGTCTTAAATGTTCTGCTGTATGGTTTTTTGGGTATGAGTGCCCGCGCAGAGACCACAGACTTGTCTGTGAAAATATTATAGTCTTCCACTTCGTCAATAATGATGTCGGGATAGAAGGAGGTAATGCGTTTTTCAATCACATGCATCAGACTCCGGGGACACACAATAAAGAAGAGAATTTCTCCCTGAAGCGCTGCGTATTCCAGGGAAAAGAATGCCTGGCCTTTCCACCATCTACTTATTCCTTCGTTATACAGTCCATGCAGTGACTGATACAAATGATCCATAATGCCCAAAATCTCCTTGAAGTCCTGTCCGGATGAGTAGCGTTCAGATTCTGTCTCTTTGTCTTCTTTACTCTCTTTCTTCGGCACCAAAATACGCAGGAAGACAACGTCACGTTCCCGGCTCCAGTCTGCAGCAAGACGAGCCAGCCAGAACAGAAGAAACGTACCAACAATGGTCGCAAGGATTCCTATCCCAATGAAAAGCAGGTTCACAGTGGACATATCTTACCATTCTATCATGAATAGTGCGCTAGTAATAGCTTCACTAGCGTTTTAGCGTTCTTAGCGTCGTTAGCTTCATTCGTTTGTGATCTATACCATTTTTGCTTTTCTCTATGTTTCTTTCGATATGGAAGAAAGAAGGTTCTTAAGAAAAAACCTAATACGCTAGTAAAGCTAGTAACGCTAGTAACGCTAAAACGCTAGTAACGCTAGTAACGCTAGTAACGCTAGCAAAGCTAGTGCGCTAGCAGGTCTAGCCCTTCGCCCAGTACTTCTTTGCCTGCATGAGATTTTCCACCATCTCCAGGAGCTTGCGCATGGTCATATCACTTTTAATGAAGTAGTCATTTGCACCCAGTTCTTCGCCCCGCGCCTTATTGCGCTCATCTGCAAAGTTGGTGAGCATGATGACGGGGAAGCTCCGCTGGTCCTTGGGGTACTTTTCCAGCACACCAAATCCGTCAATAATCGGCATATTGATATCCAGAAGCAGAAGATCGGGTGCCTGTTCCTCTATGGCGGCTATGGCCTCTTCCCCGTTTGCAGCTGTGCGAATAGTGTATCCCGAGATCGAGAATTTCTTTCTGTAGATTTCCCGGAGAACCGAGTCATCTTCTGCGACGAGAATGTTTCCATTTGGCATAAACGTTTAGTGTTGAAGAATGAGAAGAGAGGAATGCGTCACGCAGACGGAGCATAGCGACGTTCTACGTGGCGACGAGAATGTTTCCATTTGGCATAAACGTTTTGGGTGTTTCGTCTTTTGGACGGTTTGTATTAATATTATAGCATAAAACTTATTATAAGTGAAGCTCCAGATCTTTATCTATCTAAAAGCAGGTTTGCTACCTTCCTCATCCCTAGCCCTAATCCCTAACTCGCCCTCATCCCCATCAGCCCACCGCAACCCGCACATACGCTTCTATAGCTGCTCCCTCCAAATACTGCTCTATGGTCTTGCTGGGGTCCTTAACAAATTCCTGTGCAATGAGGGCATTTTCCTCTCTAAACTTCTTCTCCTTCCCCAGCATAATCTTTTCCATAATCTGTTCGGGTTTGCCCTCCTTGGCGAGTTGCTCCTTCCAAATAGCCTTTTCTGCCTCTACAGCTTCGGCAGACACATCTTCCGGACGAACGTAGAGGGGGTTCATAGCTGCCGCATGCATGGCAACATCCTTTGCAATTTCAGAACTTCCTCCGGTGAGGCCGACGACCACACCTATTTTTCCATTGGAGTGAATGTAGGTGCCAAGCGTACCGGCTTCTACCCTCTGCATTTCTCCCAGTGAAATATTTTCTCCCAGTTTCTGCACTGCTGCAGGAATTTTTTCTTCTGCAAGTTTGGCAGCGGCATCGGCTCCTGCGCTGAGAAGGGTTTGTGCTATCTCCTGACCGAGTGCCTTAAAGTTCTCGTCACGTGCTACAAAATCCGTTTCACATTTTAGAAAGACGATTGCAACGCTTCCGTCTCCCTCTGCAGCAAAAATGAGCCCTTCGGACTGGTCACGTTCTGCTTTTTTAGCAGCCTGTGCCATACCCCGCTTACGCAGAAATTCAATGGCTTTCTCTTCATCCCCACCGGCTTCTTCCAGTGCTTTCTTGCACTCCAGAATGGAAACGCCCGTGCGCTTGCGAAGGGAAGAGACGGCAGTTGCGGAGACGGCAGACATACAAGAAAGGGGGAAACAAATTACTGTGCGGAAACAAGATATTCTTTTACGGTACCAAGGATGAGCTGAAGGGATTTCATGGCATCATCGTTTGCCGGAACAAACAGGGTAAAGTTACTGGGTTGTGCGTTGCTGTCACAAATTCCATAGACGGGAATTTTGAGGGTATTGGCTTCGGCAATCGCTACAGAGTCCCGAACGGCATCTACAATGAATACGGCATCCGGTGGGCGTTTCATTTCGGATACACCGGAAAGTGCTGCATCGAGTTTGGTAAGTTTTTTACGTAGGGCAACCTGCTCCTTCTTGGTGTACTTCTCTACTTCACCACTTCGAAATGACTCCTTGAGGTCCAGGTAGTACTTGAGACGGTTTTTGATGGTATTCCAGTTTGTAAGCAGCCCCGGCATCCACTTTTTGGTGACTGTGGGCTGGTGGAGAGATTCTCCAATGTCCTCTATAAGGGGAATACTCTGCTGTTTTGTGGAAACAAACAGGATGGTTTTACCCTCAGTCTGAAGTTTTTTGAGGGCATCGCACACCTTTTCGAGGTGTTCGCGTGTCTGCGTAAGGTCGAAGATGTGGATCCCTTTGCGGCTGCCGTAAAGGTACTGTGCCATGCGGGGATTCCACTTATTGGTGGGGTGCCCCAAGTGACAGGCTGCATCGAGGAGTTCCTTTTCCGTTGCTATAGGCATAGAAAGAGTGAGAAGAGGGTGCCGATGGACCAGAAGTGGTCAATCCTTAGCTAACATCTGACGTCTTTTCGCCTGGGTGCGGAGGATACGCGATTGAGCTACACCAGCTTCCTCCTTCGCTCCTTTGGAGCTTCGGAGGACAAGCAGGGTGGCGCTTCGCGCCAGGACCGCAGCGATCGGTCAAATGTGAGTGCACAAGTTATACGGCAGAGAGAGTGCTTGTGCAAGGAAAATTCAATCTTTGATTCAAGGCCACAGAGGCGGTTTATTGTGCAAATTTTTTATACAAAAATCCACCATGCCACAGAAGTGCCGTGTGCCTAGTGACATCTTCCGGGGAGTACCTACACTGCGCATTCTTTCTCCTCTTCTATGGCTGTTTCTCCTCCGGTCGCAGATGCCCGCATACGGCAAATACGTGGCAAGATGCAGAGTGTAGAAGGCGATTTGGCAGAGCTGTTTGCCTATATGGATGACCTACCCGGTCACCAGCAGGAACAAGCCAGAGAAGCGCTGCAGAGAGCTTTTGAAATGGGCATTTCCCTGAGTGATTTAGACCGCATGCCGGGTGCTCCTTTGCTGGGGGAACAGGAGATGCACCTCCTTGGTCCGGAACTCCGGCGCCATATTCTTGAAACAAGGAAGGTCTACCAGGAAATTGCCGAACTCAAACAGGTGGCTCGTCATATGTTTGGGAGGAAGACGCTGCAGCATCTGCGGAGGTTTTTGAAGAGAAGAAGAGAGAGGTAACAGGGTGAGACGGACAACGCGCAGGAAAGCATCCTGCGCTGGTGGATAATAGATGAAACCACCAGCGCACATTGCCTATGTGCGCGTTGTCTATTACACGGGAGGCTTTGGTGCCTTTTCGCAAAGAAAAGCGAGGTACTTCTGGAGTAAATAACGGTCGTCTGGATCGGGACCATCGGGATGTTCTTTTTTATACTCATGCAAAAAGTCTTTTGGGAGGCCTTTTCCATAGCTGAGATTGACAATAATTCTGAATCTGATGTCAGCCGGGTCCATTGAAGCAATATGGAAGAAGTCATCGCACGGGGCTCTTCGGCGTATTCGACGGAATTCCCCGTCTTCCTCTACATCTACAGTGTGTTGAAACCACACGCTGCTTTCAGGAGGGTCAAAGCCACACGCAATAGTGCCGCCAACTATCTGGGCAACCTCCTCAGCTATAGCACTAATTTTCTCTGCTGCTTTACCCACTTTTTCTGCCCATTGCCTGTCTCGTTCCTCTTCCTCCGGTGTACGTTGACGTGGTGAATAGAACATTGGAATACACGGTAGTATGTATGGTTACTGTTTCCAGTGTTCTGCAATTTTTTCCCGCAATTTCCCCACCGGAATTCTTTCTTGTTTCAGCGTATCGCGGTCGCGGATGGTGACCGTATCGGCATCTCCCTGCTTAGCATCTTCACCGATGGTGCCGAAGTCCACGGTGACACAGAGCGGCGTTCCTATTTCATCCTGCCGCCGGTAGCGCTTTCCAATGGAGCCGGTCACATCAAAATCGATGTTGAGGCGTGTTTCTTTAAGGAGGGATGTGTGGATTTCTTTTGCTTTTTCTATAAGAGGTTCCTTTTTACTCAGAGGCAAAATGGTGACATCGACCGGAGCGAGGCGCTTGTCGAACTTCATTACTGTACGGACATCGCCGTTCTCGAGCTCCTCTTCTGTGTAGGCTTCAAGGAGGAAAGTAAGCACGGCGCGGTCGCATCCAAAACTTGGCTCCACCACGTGGGGCAGGAACTTCTTTTCGGGGTCGTTGGGATCTGTGTATTTCAGTTCTTGCCCTGAGAATTTTTCGTGCTGAGAGAGGTCGAAGTCGCCACGGCTGGCAAGTCCGAAGAGCTCTGCCCAACCCCAGGGAAAATTGTATTCGATATCCACGGTTTTTGAGCTGTAATGTGAGAGTTCCTCTGCACTGTGCTCTCGGATGCGGAGATGCTCTTCGTCTATACCGAGGCCGGTGTACCACTGCCATACTGCCTTTTGCCAGTTGTCGAATGCAGAATCTACCTCTGCAGGATCTACAAAGTACTCTATTTCCATTTGCTCAAATTCTCGAGTACGGAAAGTAAAGTTCCCAGGAGTAATTTCGTTCCGGAAGGCTTTTCCAATTTGTGCTATGCCGAAAGGGAGTCGAGGTCTTTGCGTCTGGAGAACATTCAGGAAATTCACGAAGATGCCCTGCGCTGTTTCGGGTCGGAGGAAGATGTCATCACCCTCATTGGCTACAACACCCTGCTTTGTTTTGAACATGAGGTTGAACTGCTTGGCTTCCGTCCAGTCCCTCTTTCCGCAGTTTGGACAGTTCACCTCTTCTGCATCGAGCATAGCTTTGACTTGGTCAAGCTTGAGAACCGCTGCAGCGTCTATGCCTAACTTTTCTTCAAGCAGCTTGTCTCCTCTAAACCGTTCTTTACAGCTTTTACAGTCCACCAGGGGATCGGTGAATGATGTGATGTGTCCGCTGGCTTCCCACACCTTAGGGTTCATGAAAATGGCACTGTCGAGGCCTACAACATCGGATCGGCTACGCACAAATGTGTCCCACCATTCTCGTTTCACTTTGTTCTTCAGTTCGGCACCGAGTGGGCCGTAGTCCCACGTATTGGCCAGTCCGCCGTAGATCTCTGATCCCGGGAAGACAAAGCCTCTGCGCTTACAGAGGGAGACGATCTGGTCGAGAGAACTGGCTGGCATAAAAGCGGGCTTACGGTAGCAGTCTCCGCGATCCAAAGCCAATTTCTGTATGAACAGATATTTCAATAAAGGTCAAAATATGGTATAATAAATTGAAAAACAAACATATGACTCTGCGCCTTCCACATCGTTCGGCTGGGCTCCTGCAAGGCCTTTGCATCGCTTTGCTCCCTGCAGCTGCGCATGCACAGGGAACGCAGGAAGTTCTGGAAGGGGATAATTCCATCACGGCAGCTATTTCCTTTATTGCCTTTGTGGTACTCAGTCTGGTCTTTAGCCGCCTTTGGCTGCATATACTGCAGGCAGTCTTCCGGCATCCGGAGGAGGCTGATGGAGAGGAGCCTCAGGCACCGCTTTCTCCCAAACAGGTTCTTGGCATTTTACTCGGTACGTACGGACTCTTTTTCCTGGCTCTGAACAATCTTGAGGAAGCATTTCCACTGGAAGGTCGCATGGGCGCACTCACTCTGGGTCTGCTCTTTGTCATTGCGGGCGGTGCGGCTTTGGCCGCTGAGCAGCGGTTTCGCACTGCGAAACAGTATGTGTTTGCTGCCATGATAGGTACGGCTCTTTCCATTCTTCTTCTGGGCTTACAGCAGTCACTGTTTACCGGGCATCTCACCAGTAACCCGTACCTCATGTCCCTCTTTGTACTCACCGCTGTGCTTGCATGGCGTTGTCTCTTTGGACCATGGAATGCGCACATTAAAGCAACGGTTCTGGGCACATTTCTCCTCTGGATAGGAGTGTATCTCACCGTCAATGATGCACCGGATATCCGTATGGCACGTATTCTTGCAGGAGTGGTAGCACTCATACCTGCAGTCATTTGGTGCAGTTTCTTCCTCAAGTACCACGCACAGCGTATGAGCGTAGTATGCCTGATGTTCTTTGCGGGCATGCTTTCTACCGCACCCATTCTGTTCTACGACAAGCTTGTGCGTTCCGGGGCCGAACTCCAGTTCTTCTTCTTCCGTATTGTGCCCGAAAACTTTAACCGTACTTCCAGCATATTCGTCTCGGGTAATCTTTCCGGTATTACGGGCGTGAAATCCACACTTCTTATCACGCTCCTCTCCTTTCTCTTTGTGGGAGTAGTGGAGGAGTGCAGTAAGTTCTGGGTAATGAAGAAGAGCGGAACGCAGTTCTTTTCGAGTATTGATGATGTCATGCAGCTCTCCATCATTGTAGCCATAGGCTTTGCCTTTGCAGAAAACATTATTAACCCCACATACTTCACAAGTTTTGTGCAGGATTTCCTCATTCGCAACGATCCGCAATGGGGTGGTTTTCTGGGCAATGTTATGGGGAGAGCTATTCTCACAAATATGGTGCACATTGTCTCCACCGGAGTACTTGGGTACTTCTTTGGATTAGCCCTCTTTGCAGGGCCTTACATTCGTGAGGTGCGCAGGAAAGGCAAAGTGCTGTGGCTTACGGAAGGTATACACACACTCCTGCGCTATCCCGCAAAACTCATTTTCCGCAGGCAGATGGTCTGTGTAGGTCTGCTCCTGGCTGTATTCCTCCATGGGCTCTTTAACTTCCTGGTGACCTTCCCCGATATTCTGCCGAGTCATCCTGCCACACTTGCAGATCTCTTTGGCCAGTCACATGGTTCACTTCTCAGCTTTGTACCTCTTCTGATGATTCCTTCACTCTTCTACGTAGTGGGCGGGTTCTGGCTTCTTACAGATCTCTTCTACAAGAAGGAAAATATGAAGGAACGTGGGCATCTTGTCACCACAGATACTTTCGTCAATGAGCAGGTGACGGCTTAGTCTAGTGTTGGTTATTGGTTATTCGTTATTGGTACATAGTAATGAGTCCTTTTATCATAAGAACTTTTCATAAGAACGTTCTAACTCCTACAGAAGAACACTTCCCACATTCAACGGTAGAAAAACATACAGCCAATAACAAATCACCAATAACCAATAACAAGAACCATCTCTTTGTGTTGCTTTCGCGCATCACGTACAATGCGCGAGATCTTTTTTCTTCTCACTGCTACATGCCCTGCTCACGTACTTCCCGTCAAATTGCTCTGTGGCTCCTTTTCTGCCCGTTTGTTTTTAGTTTGGGACTTTCTCCTGTGCAGGCAGCAGTCAACGATCCTCTTCGTATAGAGGATGATGCCGTGGTAAGTCGTGGTGATTTTATACGGGCAGCCGTGCGTGCGTTTGATTTGAATACCGAAGACGTAGATGCAGATCCTTTGCCCTACAGTCGCATACCCAATGCACTCATTCCCTTTCTGCGTGTTGCGCACGAGAACGGTGCGCTGAAGGTCTTTGGCAAAAACCTGCTTCTTGCACAGGGCATTACCAAAAGTGAAGCTCTCCAGGTTGCCGTGGCTCTGGGGGCATTGTCTCCACAGGGCAAACCAGACCATACGTTCCGCGATGTGCATACGGGTACTGCTCTGGAAAAAGCCGTTACTATAGCACTGGAACAAAATTGGATGGCACCTCTCAGTAGTTCCGTATTCGGAGCCAACAGGATGCTTGTGGGAAGAGATGGCAATCTTCTGTTGCGTAAAATTCGCGGGGATGATGTGTCGGAGCCTACTCGTAGGAATAATTCCACGCTGAGCCAGGTACCGACCATCAAAATCAATTTTTCTCCACAGGCACCTAGGCCACTCCCCAAGTCCGAAATACTGGAAACACTCTGGCAACTGGTGAATGAAGAGTACCTCTACGAGAACAAGATTCATCAGGATGATGCTGCGTACAGTGCCGCAGAAGCTCTCATGAAGAGTCTGGGAGATCCCTACACCACGTTTATGCGTCCGGTGAGTTCCCGTAGCTTCCAGACGCAAATTAACGGAGAAGTTTCCGGCATAGGTGCACAGGTGGAGTATATCGACGGCTACCTCACCATTGTAACTCCTCTTCCGGGTTCGCCTGCGGAAGCATCCGGTTTAAAGCCGGGTGACCAGGTTCTTGCTGTAGATGGATTCAGTATTGTAGATATTGGTTTTCTGGAGGCAGTGGAGCGTGTGCGTGGAGAGAAAGGGTCCACAGCCACACTGCATATTCGTCGCGCAGGCATAGAATTTGATGTGCAGGTCACACGCGATGTGATCAAGGTCTCGGAGATCGATATCAGTTGGCAGGGCAAGGTGGCCGTTGTCAAAATAGTCCAGTTCGGTCGTATAACCGAGAACGATCTGCGTGGGTTGCTGGAAGAGGTCAACCTCAAAAAGCCCACTGGACTTA
>Ga0066640_10001153_pt1 | contig 15799 bp, 17 predicted proteins | sample CryGeyCG2114_020_2_FD_59505 | JGI IMG/M metagenome (GOLD analysis project Ga0066640, IMG submission 59505) | Groundwater microbial communities from aquifer - Crystal Geyser CG11_big_fil_rev_8/21/14_0.20 | ecosystem: Environmental > Aquatic > Deep subsurface > Groundwater | place: USA: Utah... | reverse complement strand
GCTTACAGCTAACCCAACTCGTAAAGCATCAGGCGTTGTGGTTGAATCACGTGTTGATAAAAGCCGCGGTGTTATATCTACATTGCTTGTACAAAAAGGAACTTTAAATATAAGTGATATTGTAATCGTGGGCGAAGCCTTCGGTAAAGTTCGCGCAATGAGAAGTGATAGCGGACGTGAGGTGCAAAAAGCCACACCATCAATGCCGGTAGAGATACTGGGTCTTGATGAGGCTCCTGAGGCCGGCGTTGAGTTTCATGTGGTAGATAGTGAGAGACAGGCGCGTGAAATTAAAGAATACAGGCAAAAACGTAGCCGTGATCTTCGTGTTACTATTCAGCAGAAAAAAGGCACTTTGGAAGATTTGTTCTTAAGAGCGTCCTCTGCGGGAGTAAAAGAGCTTCCTTTAATTATAAAAGGTGACGTGCAGGGATCTGTTGAGGCTATCATCGGAAGTTTAGATAAACTTGCTACGGACGAAGTTGCTGTAAAAGTTCTTCACTCAGCGGTAGGTGGAATAACTACATCGGATATAACTTTAGCAGCTGCGTCAAACGCGATAATTTTAGCGTTTAATGTTCGCGCCGATTCTTCCGCAAAAGAACTTGCCGAAAAAGAGGGTGCTGATATTCGTTATTATTCAATTATTTATGATCTAATAGATGATATGAAAGCTATAATGGGTGGAATGCTTTCTCCTCATATACGCGAGAAATTTATCGGTGCGGCTGAAATACGTGACGTGTTTAATATTACCAAGTCAGGAAAAGTTGCAGGATGTTATGTAACGGATGGTATGATAAAACGTGGGGCAGGGGTGCGCTTATTGCGTGATAACGTTGTAATCCATGAAGGTAAACTTAAAACACTTAAGCGCTTCAAAGATGATGTAAAAGAAGTGGCCTCTAATTTTGAGTGTGGTATAGCCTTTGAAAATTATGAAGACATAAAAGCGGGCGATCAGATCGAAGCCTTTGAACTTATTGAAGAAAAGAGAAGTTTGTAGTATAATAGGTATGAGGAGATAGGAAAATGCACGGTAAAAAACCACCATCCCAAAGGCAGTTGCGCGTAGGTGAAGAGATTCGTCATGCATTATCTGATATTTTCTTGCAAGGTACATTATACGCACCTGCTCTTATTGGTGTTTCTGTTACAGTTCCGGAAGTTCGTATAAGCCCTGACCTTAAAAATGCTACTGCGTATGTTTTTCCACTAGGTGGCGATGCTCCGGAAGACTTCCTTAAAACTCTCAATACAATAGCACCGCAAATTTCTCATCAAATGGCAAAGAAGGTTAAGTTACGCTTTCTTCCTCGCTTATCGTTTAAAATTGATGATTCATTTGAGCGCGCCGATAAAATTGAGAGTATTTTGGAAAGTATAAGTGAATAATATCATATTGTAATATTTTTATTTTTCGTATATTTAAGACTAGCCCTTATATGTGGAAACATTTTAAATGAAAATATTACAGGATATTTACCCTTCTGCCATAGAACCACTACCGTTTAATATCGAAAAAATAGCAAGCGACCTGCAATTATTTCAATATTCATTGGCAAACAATGTCTTTAGTGATGATCTGCTTAACAAGCTTTATTCCGAAATATTTACGTTAAATAAAAACAGAAATTTAAAAATCGCTGCTGTTGGCAGAGGTGATGCTCATGTTTTGCGTAAATCTATCCGCACCGATAAAACAAAATGGATAGAGGGAAATAATCTGGCGCAATGCATGTTTTTAGCAAAACTTGAAGAGATCCGCTTGCAAATTAATAGACACCTAATGCTAGGGTTGTTTGATATTGAGGCTCATTACGCCGTATATAGACCGGGTGATTTTTATAAACGCCACCTAGATAGTTTTATTGGAGGTAATAACCGCCTTTTATCAATGGTAATCTATCTTAATAAAAGTTGGTTAATCGAAGATGGTGGTTTACTTAATTTGTATAAAGATGAAGGTACAATACCAATTATCTCGGTTATACCAAGCTGGGGAAATGTTGTTTTCTTCTTAAGCGAAACAGTGCCACATGAGGTTTTAGTTACTAATAAAGACAGATATAGTATCGCAGCCTGGTTCCGCTGTCGGCAGGAAATTTAAAAACTATGCCTTGCTTTCAATGCTGTAGCGAGTGTGCCGTCATCTAAATATTCAAGCTCACCACCAATGGGTATGCCATGTGCTATCTGAGTTATATGTAAATTAAGGTGTTTCAGCCTTTCCATGAGATAATGCGCAGTTGTTTGCCCCTCGACAGTTGCATTAGTTGCAAGGATTATCTCATTTACCGCATCGTTATTGGCTTTTTTTACTAGTTCTTCAATGCTAAGATCTTCCGGCCCACGACCATCTATCGCAGATAATGTTCCGCCTAATACGTGATATGTACCTCGAAATGTCTGGCTGCGCTCAATAGCCCAAAGGTCGGACACGTCTTCGACTACGCATATTATGTCATTTGTTCTTTTGTAATCACTGCATATATGACACGGGTCAATGCTATCAACATTGCCGCATGATGTGCAGATTTTTATAGAATTTACAGATCTTGCTATAGATTCTGCCAAAGGTTGCATTAAATTATCTTTATTTTGTACAAGATGAAGAACGGCTCGCCTTGCTGAGCGCTTACCAAGCCCCGGTAACTTGCTCAAAAGATAGATAAGCCTCTCAATGTCATTTTCCTGCATACAGTAATCCATATTATTTTATATGAATTATTATAGCAAAAAGGCCTGCTAATCCAGAAAATTAATTCCAGTCATAGGCAAAGTGCATCTGGCATTCTTTCTGATCTTTATATGTGGCGTCGTCAGCATTATAGGTTGATGCATTTCCGGTTCCGGAGTAGCAATTTTCAGCACCATATGAAGTGCCATTATAACTTCCGCTGCCACCTACAAGACCAAAATCAGGTATTCCGTCATCTAGTTTTTTATCAATACTTAAAGCATCTATAGGTGATATTGCGCCTATACGATAATCATCATTTAAATAAACGGAAAATACGACTAAATGATTATTAAAATCAAGTGTACGGGCATAATCAGTAGTACTGCAACATTTAGGATATAAAGAAACGCCATTTACAATATCAGGAACATTGCCGCTATCACCGACCACAAAGCCTGTGCCCCACAAGCCTGTAAAAGTTCCTTGTATTAATTCGGCAAGTTCTAATTGTTCTAAAGCTCTAAAAGGCTCGTCACTGGGTTCTGCATCAATTGTTCTATCGCCATCACCATTAGCAGAGCCCGACCAATATCTTGTCGCGGTTTTCATATCGCCCGGTATTGCGCTATATAACATTTCAAATTGAGTAAGCGCGGTTTTATATTGATCCACCCGAGATATAATAACTTTATTTTCTGAAGCGCGTATCATAGCCACGCCTGCCATAGTTCCGCCAACAATAAGACCTATGATAAGTAGTACAACTGACAACTCAACCAGTGTAAAACCTTGGATTGATTTATTCTTCATGTTTACCTCTACAAATAACATTGTATATTAATAATGTTTATAATTCATTAATATAATTTTATGCCATTATTTGAAAAAATAGCAATTATAGGGTTAGGCCTCATTGGGGGCTCTATTGCTAAAGCTGCCAAAAAAAATTTAGTCGTATCTAAAATTTCCGCGTCAAACCATTCGTATAAATCTATTAAATACGCAATAGAGCATAATATAATAGACGAGGGATTTATTGATCCGGAATCTGCCGTTATAGATGCTGACATGGTTATTTTATGCACACCGATTGGTAGTTATGCTGAAATAATAGATAAAATATCTCCAAAATTGAAAAAAGGAGCCATAATTACTGATGTAGGGTCTGTAAAATCATATGTTATAGAATCGGTTTTGCCGTTACTCGATGGTGAACAGAAAAAACACTTCATTCCCGGACACCCTATTGCCGGATCGGAAAAATCAGGCGTAGAAGCAAGCAGCGGCGATCTATATGTGGGTAAACAACAATTATTAACTCCATTAGAATTTTTAGATAAAGCATCTGTTGAGAAAGTGAAGCAATTTTGGGAAAAAATTGGTGCGGTAGTAAGTCTTATAGATGCAAATGAGCATGATAGAATTTATGCGGCCTCTTCCCATGTGCCGCATCTTATATCATTTTGTTATGCTAATCTTTTATATAAGCTACCAAAGGACGTTTTTGAATCTATTTTAAAAGAAAATAACAGGGAATTTAAAAAATTTCTTCGTCTTACAGGTTCAAATGCCAAGATGTGGAGTGATATTTTTATATATAATAAAGAGGCTATTTTAGAGATAGTTAGCGAGAACTTTTCATTCTCCGATATAAATGATTTTAACTATATTGAGAAGTTAGACAAGAGCAGGAGCAGGAGAGGGAGTCTTGGCGGTTTTTCTGACTGTAAAAATTATTCAAAAGATGTTTTGCCGTATATGGATTTTTTACCGCATATTATTGCGTGTAAAATCATAGAGTCGGTTGATGACTTCTCCCATGTTGGGGCGGGGTTTTTGGGTGTTACGGAGATTATATTCTCCGATATATCAACTCATTATGAGGAAGAGTTAATCCAAAAGATTAAGGGAGAAATAAAGTTAATAACTGACTATATTACAAGGTCTGATTCGGTAGAAATTATTAAGTATATTGGTAATTCTACAGAGGTTTATGATAAGTTTTGTAAATAGATAACTTCAGCCTTCAATCTTACTAAAATTAGCAACTTTATTTAATGACTGACGAAACTGGCCAAGTAATAATAGGCGGTTTTTGCGGACATTTTCATTGTCGGCATTTACCGTTACTTTTTCAAAAAACTGGTCGATAGGCTCGCGTAATTTTGCTAGCTCAAGCATAACCTTCTCGTATTGTTCATCTTTAAGGCTGCTTTCTATCAAGGGTTTTATTTGATGGAACAGGTCATATACTTTTTTCTCTTCCTCAGCCTCAAGCAGCTCTCGCTCAGGATCACCTTCATATTCAGTGTTATGCTTTTTCTCTTCGGCCATTACAATATTTGTAGCGCGTTTATAGGCGGCTGATAAATTTTGACCGTCTTTTTTATTAATAAAATCTGAAAGAGCGGTAACACGATTTACCAAGCGACCTATATCATCTTCACTACCACCGTCGAATACAGCCATAATAAGATCGTGGCGAATATCTTTTTCCTTAAGCAGGACTTTAATTCTGTCTGCAAAAAACTCCAATAATTCATTTATTATTTTATCTTGCCTGACTTTTGCGCTTTCTTTTCCTCGTATAGACAACAACTTCCGACCTTCTGCCTTCTTAGGCTTTAACAAAGATTTTGGATATTTGTTAATAGCTCTTTCAAACAGTAACTTAAGAGGGATTCTTAAGTTGTTTTCCAGTATTATTCTAATAACACCAAGTGCGGCGCGGCGTAAGGCGTAAGGATCCTTTGATCCGGTAGGCTTTTCATTTACTGCAAATAAACCGATGAGTGTATCTATTTTATCTGCAAGAGCAACCGCAACACTTACAGGTTCGGTAGGGCATTCATCATTTGGCCCCAATGGGCTATAATGCTCTTTTATTGCATCAGAAACTTCTTTTTTCTCACCACTTTCAATGGCGTAATAGCATCCCATAAGTCCTTGTAATTCAGGGAACTCTCCAACCATTTCAGTCACAAGGTCGGTTTTGCTTAGACGCGCCGCTCGTTCTACTGAAATTAAGTTTGCATGAGGAATCCATACAGATAAAATCTTAGCCAACTCCGACATGCGCTCGACTTTTTGCGCAACCGTTCCTAATTTCGCATGGAATACTATTTTTTCAAGATCAGGAATGCGAGATTCTAAGCTATTTCTTCTATCGGTATCCCAGAAAAACTTCGCATCCTCTAGGCGCGCGCGCAATACACGCTCATTTCCGTTTGTAATGCGAGCGCCGGAATCTTCTGATTTAATATTAGAAACTGTGATAAAATATGGAGCTAAATTTCCATGGGTATTAAGGAGTGAAAAATATTTTTGATGAGAACGCATTGCGGTTATTAAAACCTCCTGCGGTACAGACATAAATTTATCTTCAATTCTTCCCAGTAAAACTACAGGCCATTCAACTAAACCTGCGACTTCATCTAGTAAAGATTCATCGTTCTTAATCGTAAGACCGCAAGATTTAGCAAGCTTATCAGCATCTTCTTTTATTACTTCTTTGCGCTTTTGTGTGTCTAATATTACGAAGTTCTTCTCAAGTTTTTTCTCATAGTCAGCAAAATCTTTTACTTCAAATTCTTTGGGGGACAAGAATCTATGGCCGAAAGACTTATTATTTGCTTGTAAGTGCCCGAATTTAACAGGAATTTCTTTTTCATTAAAAATACATAAAATATTATGCAAAGGGCGAATCCAGCGAATGTTGTTTTCACCCCACTTCATTGATTTTGGCCATGTGAAATTGCATAGAATATCATGCAAAGCAGATTGTATTACATCCGATACTTCTCCGCCTTCTTTCTTTATAATAGCAAAGTAAAACTCACCTTTTTCAGTTTTGCGTTTTTCAAGATCTGAGATATTTAAACCGGTGGATTTGCAAAAACCTTCAAGCGCTTTTTCAGGAGCGTCAATTCGAGGGCCTCTTCGTTCTTCTTCCGAGTCATTAACGGCAGATTCCATGCCATCGACCACAACAGCTATTCGCCTGGGGGTGGCGTAGGCCGCGATTTTTTTAAAAGGAAGCCCATCAACGCTAAAACGCGCCGCAATAGCTTCTTTTAATTGTTCAGCCGCCCTTATTTGAAGGCCGGATGGAATCTCTTCACTAAATAACTCAAGCAGCAGCTGCGGCATAAGGTTTTACTCTATTATTTTCGTCAAGTAATACAACTTTCGGGGCGAAATTTCTGGCTTTTACTGCTTCCATGTGAGTGTAAGCGCAAATAATAACCAAATCATTTTTCTGCACAAGTCGTGCAGCCGCACCGTTTACACAAACAACCCCCGAACCTCTGGGCCCCGGAATTGTGTAAGTTGTAAAACGCTGACCATTGTTAATGTTAAGCACGTCCACTTGTTCATACACCAAGATTCCTGACGCGTCCAATAAATCTTCATCAACCGTAATAGAGCCTTCATAATCAAGATCGGCCTGAGTTACGGTTGCTCTGTGTAATTTTCCTTTTAGCATTGTAGTCATCATAGTTTCATCTCCCTTTTTAAACTGCCTCTATCCATTTTTCACAGCAGGCTTTAGCCAGCGTTCTTACACGCCCTATATAAGCGGCGCGCTCAGTTACACCTATTACGCCCCTTGCATCAAGCATATTAAGGTGGTGACTCGCTTTTAAAGCATAATCATACGCGGGTAGCGGCAGGTTATGCGCCAAAAGATCCATACATTGTTTCTCAAAATCATCAAAATGGCGAAATAGAATTTCAGTATCAGCGTATTCTAGCGCATAAGCGGAAAATTCCCGTTCATTTTGCTTGAATACATCTCCGTATAAAACGCCTTCATCGTTCCATCTTATATCGTATACGCTTTCTACTCCCTGAATATACATAGCAATACGCTCTAAGCCGTATGTCAGCTCGCCCGGAATAGGAGAGCAGTCAATGCCGCCCACTTGTTGCATGTATGTAAACTGAGATATTTCCATGCCATCGCACCAGACTTCCCAGCCTAAGCCCCAGGCTCCGACAGTCGGGTTTTCCCAGTCATCCTCTACAAATCTTACATCATGCAGCATAGGGTCAATTCCTAAGCGCTTAATGCTTTCTAAATATAATTCCTGAATATTGTCAGGTGAGGGTTTTAAAATAACCTGAAACTGATAATAATGTTGGAGGCGATTGGGGTTTTCGCCATAACGCCCGTCTTTAGGGCGGATCGAAGGTTGCACATATGCCACATTCCATGGTTTTGGGCCTAAAGCCCGTAAAACCGTATCAGGGTGCAATGTTCCTGCGCCAACTTCAGTATGATAAGGCTGTAATATTGTGCAACCCTTCTCGATCCAGAATTGTTGCAAAGCCATAATCATCCCCTGAAAAGACAGGGCTTGCGCCTCTTTTTTATCAGCCATTTTTTGCTATTTCCCTAAAGTCCAACGAGAATTTACCATAGCTTTTTATTGATGAAATTTCAAGATGGAAATAACAAATAATCAGGGCGAGCAATTAAAAAACCGGGCATGGCTCCCTTAGAAAAACCTCTTCTTCTTTAGTGGTTTGGCGGCCTAAAGGTTCATTTCTATGAGGGAAGCGCTTGAAGCGTAGTATAATTTCTTTGTGCCTGTGTGCAAAAGTAAGGCTGTTTTCATCATTTACCCTTGAGTATAGAGCGATTGATGTGCGCTGGTCTTTCAAATCCTCGCTATGCAGAAACGGCATATAAAGGAATTTCTTCTGATCGTTATTTAAAAAGCGGTCATATTTACGCCTCACAGCCTCTGAAGAAGCGGCAAGTGCGTATTTGTCGGTTTCAAAGGCTTCAGATGTGCCGCGAAACATATTTCTGGGAAATTGATCGAGCACAATAACTCTTGCCAAGGCCTCCTCCGGCGAATCTCCCAGCTTATAAGAGCGCTTTCCTTTCGCGTCTTTATATGTGGCAAGAAAGCGTTTCTTGATTTCTTTATCAAATTCCTCATCTTTAGCAAACCACTTTTGGCGCACCTCGTCTGAGAACCAGAAATCTAAAATTTCTTCGGTTGTCGCTATGGTCATTTTATTCCTATATATTAAAATTTTACGCATATTATCCACATGAAGCGAAGCTTGCAACTCTATAAATGGTTAAAATGCAGTTTTTTTCCACTTTTAAATAAAAATGTTGTATACTAGTTCAATTGCGGCTTAATTAAATGTTAATTTTTTCATAATATAGCGTTTCAAAGCACTTGCAATAGTTAATAAATTAATAAATGTCCTAATGGAAAGTATCCAACAGTTATTCGGCGTATGCGAAAGGTTGCATGACGGTTTTTGGCAAGAGCCTCTAAATGCGATTTCGAATTTAGCCTTTGTTTATGCGGCCTTCAGGCTATATCGCTTCTATCAACAGCATCCGGAAATTCAAAAATTAAGAACCATTGATATAAGAACTCTAATTTTCTTTATCGGAGCAATAGGTGTGGCAAGCTTCATCTTCCACACAACTCCTAATTATTATACAGAGCTATTAGACATAGTGTTTATAGTGGCATTTGTCTTGTTATATTTTTTTACGGTACTGGTGAGAGTTATCCATGCTCATTGGTTTGATATAATAATATGTACCACCGCTTATCTGGGCTTTACTTATGCGTTAGTAAATCAATTCCCTAATGCCTTAAATGACTCAATCGGCTATCTTTCAACTATGACATCTCTGGTCTTTCTGGCTATATATTTTAATATTCGTCAAAGACCGTCTGCGCAAAGCTATTTGCTGGCAGCGTTGATCGGCGTTATCTCTTTGTTTTTTAGATCAATAGATAATGCGGTTTGTGACCTTATTCCTATAGGGACTCACTTTCTGTGGCACACTTTAAACGCTATTTTAATGTATATTCTTACTCGTCAGTTAATTTTAAGCGCGGAAAGAAAGGCTAAACAATTTAAAAGCGAGCAGATGAAATCATCTGATTATACTATATGAGCGAGTCAACATTAAACTATCTTGATTCATATTGCGAAAGGGCAGGGAGCCTGATGCCCTTGGCTGAACCGGTTAATTTTTTAACTAACGCGGCATTTTTGATCGCTGCATATTTTGCCTATAATATATATAAAGAAAAAAGAATATCGTTTAAGTTCGGCTGGGATTATCTCGCTCTAATTATATTGCTGGCTTTAATCGGAATAGGAAGTGGAGTTTGGCACTTTGTTCCGGATGGCACTACCTTATTATTTGATGTAATTCCCATATTAATATTCATAAATCTTTTCTTTTTGAGCTTGCTGATCAGAATTTTTGGAATGAACTGGTGGCAAACATTGTTTTTATGGTTGGTCTTTCAGGGGTTAGGTTATGTTTTTGAAGTAAATTTCGATCGAGATGCTCTGGGTGGAACTATAATGTATATCCCTACCTATCTGACACTTTTATTTATAGCAATCGCATTGCATATAAAAGAAAGTAAAATGAAAAAATATGTTATCACTGCGGCTGTTTTCTGGACTTTTTCATTAATCCTTCGCACTTTCGATATGCAAATTTGCTCTATATTTCCGATCGGAACCCATTTTGCATGGCATTTATTAAACAGCATAGTTTTGTATCAGCTATTAAAAGGCCTGATGCTCTGCCAGAAGCCGCGCTATATAAGAAATTAATAATAATCCGCCGTTATAAGGTGTTTTCCGCTATCGAGGTTGATTAGCTCACCTGTCATGGATGGGCTTGAGATAATAAATTTTACAGCGTTGCATATCTCTTCAATGCCAGTTGCTACACCAAGCGGTGTTTTTGCTATTACTTCGTCAAATTTTCCTTGTTTTTCTTTGTTATTAATCATTGCATGACCAAGGCCGATAGCATTAACTCTTATGTTGGGAGCTAGCTGCTTTGCTATAATTTGAGTGGAGTTCCACATAGCGGCGCGGCTTATGGCGTGTGAGTTAAATTTATCCGGCAGTGATTTTACGCAGTAATCTAATATATTAATTATATTGCCGTTTTTAGAATATTTAGCAAAATATTGGCTAAGTAGGGTTGGGGCGTAGTAGTTTACTTGCATATTTTTATGCATAGATTCAGCCGACAAATTATCAATAGTGTCATTAGCAAAATATGATGCGTTATTTATCAGGCAATCTATATTGCCTAGTTTGCTTGCAGCCTCGTCAAATATTAATCTAACTTGTGAGCTGTTGGATAAATCACCCTGAATAATAAAAGCTTTTTGCCCCAACTCAACTGCCTCACTCGCGGTTTCTTTGGCTTCATTTAGCGAGCTATTGCAATGAATAGCGATATTCCAGCCATCTTTTGCCATCGATAGAGCTATATTTTTCCCTATTCGTTTGGCTGCTCCGGTTATAAGGGCGTTTTTTGTCATAATAATTGCTGATAAAATATTAAACATATGTTATTTTAAAGCTTCGAAACTTTCCAATGTATGGATTATATAATGCCTCACTTAGGATATCTACCACAAACTGTTATTTTGCTGTCTGCCGCAATTTTTATAGTTGCGCTTTTCAAGCGCCTTAACTTAAGCCCGGTGCTTGGTTATCTTGTAGCAGGAGCGGTTATCGGTGAGCATGGCCTTGATTATGTAAAATCTACCGATCTTACCGTTATATCTGAAATTGGCATAGTGTTTCTGCTTTTTGCTATTGGCCTTGAGCTTACAATCGAGCGTTTAATGGCTATGCGTAGCCATGTTTTCGGTTTTGGTACGGCACAATTGCTAATTACCGCCTCGCTAATCGGTACTGTGACTTATTTGTTAGGGCAAACTATTGAGGTTTCAATAATAATAGGTGGTTCACTGGCTTTATCATCCACCGCCATCGTGTTGAAGGTGATTGCTGATAATAACGCCAGTGCAACGCAAGTTGGAAGATTATCGCTCGCAAACTTGTTGTTGCAAGATTTGGCGGTTGTGCCATTGCTTGTGTTGGTTCCTCTGCTTGCTAAAGATAGTGGCAATATAATTACATCACTACTTGGAGCAACGGCAAAAGCGGCTATAGCGCTAGTGGTTATCTTCTTTTTAGGGCGAATGATAATACGCCCTCTTTTCGGCCTTATTGCATCGGTAAATAGTAATGATTTATTTGTAGCGGCTACATTATTTGTTGTGCTGGGGTCATCTCTGGCTACAGTTTCTTTGGGATTATCCTTGGCAATGGGGGCGTTTATCGCCGGCCTACTGGTTGCCGAGACGCAATATCAAAGTCAGGTTGAAGATAGTATAATGCAGTTTAAAGGCTTGCTCATGGGACTGTTCTTTATGACCGTGGGCATGACGATCAACCCTATAACCATCTATGAAAAGCTATTTATAATTGTTGGTCTTGCAACTGCTATTATTGCAGTTAAAGCGGTAATCATTATCTTGCTTGCCAGATTGTTTAAGTTTTCGTGGGGGCCTGCAATTCATGCCGGATTATTATTATCACAAGGCAGTGAGTTTGCCTTCATATTATTTGGTCATGCGTCAAAAGAATCGCTAGGGTTAATGGATAGTGAAACCGCGCAATTGCTCTTTACCGTTGTCACCCTTACAATGGCTCTTACTCCATTGTTATCTAAAATAGGCGATATGGTTTGCCGAGCAAAAGATGAGAAACAATATGAAGAAGGTGTTATTAAGGAAGTTTCAGATCTTAATAGACATGTCGTGATTTGTGGCTTCGGGCGAGTGGGGGAGATGGTTGCCCGTCTATTGTCCTCTAAAAAAGTTAGTTATGTTGCATTAGAAGCCGATATAAAAAGAGCCAAAAAATCTCGCGACAACGGTTTTTCGGTAAATCATGGCGATGCCAGTAAGATTCAGAGCCTGCGTGCAGTTGGTCTTGATCGCGCAAAGGCGGTCATTGTAACTATGGATGATGATGTTTACCTTAAAAAAACCGTACGTCTTATACATAAAGAATATCCCGATATCCCTATTGTAGTTCGCGCCGAAGATTTGAGAAATTTAAAAGCCTTAGAAAAGATTGGGGCAACGGTTGTTGTGCCTGAAAAATACGAAGCAGGTTTACAAATGGCCGGAGCCCTGCTAAAAGCCATCGGAGAAACTGAATATGAGGTCAGTAGACTTAAAAATCAGTTCAGAGCAGGCAATTATAAGATTGCAAAAGAGGTTATGCCGGTTGAAGAGGTGAAGTAAAATAATGTTTGGTGACAATCCCATCCGCGGCCTTGAAAAAGGTGACGGCAGCACTTTATTAATACAAAGTATATTCAAGACATTTCAAGGGGAGGGGCCTTTCGCGGGTTATCCGTCAATTTTTATCCGCCTTGGCGGTTGCAATTTAGCGTGTGATTTCTGCGATACCGAGTTTGAGTCATATGATGAAATGCAATTGCAGGAAGTGCTAAGCAAAACCGATGAATTGTCCGGCAAAAAAGCGAATGATTTTACTCATAAATTAGCTGTTATTACAGGCGGAGAACCGTTTCGTCAGAATATAGTGCCTTTATGCGACCGGTTGATTAATAATGGCTACACTGTTCAAATAGAAACCAATGGCACTCTTTACCGCGAATTAAATAAAGATGTGCATATAATATGTTCGCCGAAAAATACGGGTAAAGGATACCGAAAAATAAGAGATGATTTGCTAAAACGACTTGATGCTATAAAATTTATAGTATCGGCAACTCATGAGCTATACAAAGATGTTGCGCAAGTTGGCCAGAGTGATTATGATACGCCTGTTTACGTGCAGCCTATGGACGAATACTCAGTAGAAAAAAATAACCACAATATGAAACACGCAACTATTCTTGCGGAAAAATATGGTTATCGTCTGGGAATTCAAATGCATAAAATTTTAGGTATTGAATAAAATGTCCGAGAAAAAACCTTTTAATGTCTGGTTGCTTGATACCAAAGGATCAGTGTCAATTGTAAATGAAATAATAAAATGCCTTTCAAGCGATAAATACATAAAAACCAATGTTATTTCGGTTGATAAAAACTCCGCTGCAAAAAGATCATTTAATATAAGTTCTTTTCATATACTGGACTCCAACAAAGACGAATGGGTTGCGCAAATAAACTCCATAGTTAATGATAATGATATTAACGTTCTTCTTCCCTGCGAGGAGCCCGACGCATTATTCACCTTAGAAAATCATGATAAACTTTCTCAATATTTTAGCATCGCCTCACTGCCTGATGAAAGCAATTATAAAACAGGTATAAATAAATATAAACTGGCTGAATATATTAGGGATAAAGACATTCCTTGCCCTGATGAAGTGGCAAAACTAAATATTAATGACCTCAAATCCGAAGATTTCCCTATTATAGCAAAGCCCATTGACGGCTCGGGTGGAGTAGGGATAAAGAAGATTAATAATCATGATCAACTATCTCAATTGCAAGAAGAAATCCTGGGCGATGGCAACATTCTAATTCAGAAGTTTATGGGTGATTATGATATTGATTGCAGTGTTTTTTGCAAAGACGGGAAAATACTCGCGCACACGATCCAAAAAGGCTTGTTACCCGACAGTGATAATTTTAGTCCGCCACTTGCTATAACTTTTGTTGAAAATAATAAAGTTTATGAAGCTGCTGAAAAACTTATGGCGGCATTAAACTGGAGCGGAATAGCTCACATTGATATGCGTTATGATATAAAAACTGACACTGCATATATCATAGAAATTAGCGGCAGATACTGGGCGTCCGTCCTTGCATCATGCGTTGCCGGTGTCAATTTCCCCAAAATTGCCTGTTATGATGCAATCGGTCAAAATATATCAGATAATATCGATAAAAAGCAAATATCCTATGCAAAATACAGCAGCCTCCTTAAGCTTAGAAAAAGTGGAATTAAAGTTGATAAGACTAATTTTAGGCATGTTATAGCCGACCCCATACCGGAGATTAGCATCAAGCTAACAAAGTTATTTAAATAAAAGGTATTTTATGACTTCGAAAACAGTAGAAAATTCAGTTAGATTGGCCTTGTTGGGTGTTTCTTTGGATAAAAGAAAATCTCTTACAAAATACATAGAAAGCGCAATAGAGACTCATCCTGAATATAATGGAGTTTTATCCGTTATAGACAGCCCCGAGAGCAAAATATCTGAATTTATAAACCCATTAACTGTTGCTATGCTTTTATCAGATAGCTTCAGTAAAAGCGGAGTTGTAAAAAAGAAAAGATTTTTTTCATCAGATAAGCATATTCCATCGTCAGCACTTGAAAAGATTGATTGTTCAATAGACTCTTTTTACCAATCCCTAATTAAAACTAAAAAGCAAAATGACTCCTTCAGAGATTCCAAGTCATTTATAGAAAGATTAGAAAGCAAAGCCAGCCTCAAAACAAATATCCACTATGTTGATTTTACATAATATAAATTATCAAACTTTGTACTGTTGATGCAAAGATAGTAATGTGGCGCTCTAGCGAAGTTGCAAGAACTCACCTTTTAAAAGATGATGGCGAAGTAACAGACGTTGAAATTGTTGATTATCACTAAAATTGTAAAAATGAAGGTAGTAACATGGCTAAACTTAAAAATCCGCACCCTGGCGATATATTAAAATATGAGTTTCTTGATGAACTTGGCATGAGTCAGAACGCGCTTGCCAAAGCTATCGGCGTGCCTGCTAATCGTATCCATGCCATAGTAAACGGCACACGTGATATAACGGCAGATACTGATTTGCGTCTATGCCGCTTTTTCGGCATGTCGGAAGGCTTTTTCCAACGCCTGCAAATACTTTATGATACGCGCGAAGCCAAACGCAAATTAAAAGGCAAAATCGAACAAATCCAGCCTTATCAATATGATGTTGATAATCACGCCCACATTTAGGAAGCAAGACCATGAAAGCAGTAATATTTCCCACGTGTATCTAGCAAAGCTTAAATGCAGATTGATGCCTATATGGTTCCTGAAATTCTAGCGCTTGCAACCTACTGATAAATAACAAGAAAATGGTGGGCGGTAGAGAATTCGAATCTCCGACCTCTACGATGTCAAGGCAATCGGAAAACGTGAAATCTTTGTAATTCCGCGTTATTTTTTGCATCCTTTGTGCAATGATTACCCATATTTGTAAACCATTTCAGCAGAATCGTATCCCACGGGATCGGCGAGGTACGTTTTAGCATCATGCAAAAATTGCAGCAAAT
>Ga0066640_10001148_pt1 | contig 15878 bp, 20 predicted proteins | sample CryGeyCG2114_020_2_FD_59505 | JGI IMG/M metagenome (GOLD analysis project Ga0066640, IMG submission 59505) | Groundwater microbial communities from aquifer - Crystal Geyser CG11_big_fil_rev_8/21/14_0.20 | ecosystem: Environmental > Aquatic > Deep subsurface > Groundwater | place: USA: Utah... | reverse complement strand
GTGAATCTGTTGACAAAGAGCAAAAAGGAATGTATGATGTTTATTCGGAGGGCATAATGAAAAAGAACCTTAGGGAGATAGCTCAATTTTTGGGAGCGGAGCTTATCGGAGACGGCGCCGTCTCTATAGAGGCGGTCTCAAATCTGGATAATATAGCGCGAAATTCTATAACATTTGTCCAGACCGAAAAAGACCTCGCCCGGGCCGAGTCTTCGTCCGCGGCGGCGATAATAATCCCTTCGGCGTTAAGCACCTCCAAAAAATCCGCGATAAAGTCCGATAACCCCAAACTTTGTTTCGCCAAACTGCTCGGCCTATACATGCCCGCCGATAAGCCGAAGCCCGGAGTCCACAAGGCCGCCGTAATAGGTGCCGGTGCCGAAATAGCGAAAAGCGCCCATATCGGAGCATATGCGGTAATAGGGGAAGGTTCGAAGGTCGATTCGGGGGCCGTCATATCATCCGGGGTTATCATAGGCGAGAGTGTGTATATAGGTGAGGATACGGTCATAAATCCCAATGTAACTGTGTATAAAGGTGTTTCGATAGGTAAGCGCGTCATAATCCATGGCGGAGGCGTCATAGGCGGAGACGGCTTCGGATATGCCAAAGACGGGGATTCATACTATAAGGTCCCCCAGGTGGGCAACGTAGTCATAGAGGATGATGTAGAGATAGGGTCAAATGTTACGATAGACAGGGCTACCATAGGCTCTACGATCATAAAAAGGGGCACCAAAATAGATAACCTTGTTCAGATCGGGCATAACGATATAATCGGTGAAAATTCCGTCATCTGCGCCCAAACGGGCATCTCCGGAAGCTCGGTTGTGGGCCGTCGTTGCACCTTTGCCGGACAGGTCGGGGTATCCGATCATGTAAATATCGGAGAAAATGTTATAGTCGGAGCTCAGAGCGGAATACCATCGGATGTCGAAGGTAATCAGGTACTGCTGGGTTCTCCGGTCGTGCCTATCATGCAGGCAAAGAGACAATACGGCGCATTTGCCAAACTCCCCAAATTGATAATCAAGGTATCTCAGCTTATAAAACGCATAGATGATTTAGAGAAGAGACTTGCGGAGATAGATGGGCGTAAATAGGGAAAGGTTCAGTCCTCTATTTGGTAGGTGTATTCGCTTTCAAATGCATGTGAAAAATCATAACCGTTCTTGAAGTCTTCTATACTATCTTCCTCCGTCTTGCGCAGAAGCCCCGCATCCACAAGATTAAAGACTATATGGCCGAAATCCTCGGTCTTGGTTATCCCCCAGTGATCTAGCACCGATTTGGCCATAGGCCCGAACTGTAGCATGGCGTATTCTTTTATCCCTCCGAGCAGTTCTCCGCCGGAGACATGCCTGGGTTTTTTAAGTTTATCTACCGTGTGATTTAAAGCGGCCATGACAAAATTGTACGCCTCAAGCCTGTATCTATGATCCCTTTCCGCAAGGTCTTCCAGAAGGCGGAGATATGCCTTTACGCCTTTCACTTTGTTTCCCCTCCGTATATATGGCGCAGTGTTTTGGAATGAGCTATCCTTCTGGATACCGGAGGGTGATCATAGAAGAATGCCTCGGCGATCCTTCCGGGCGAAGGGTCTCTTAAATTGATGCCGGATAATTTATTCATAAGGGATTCGAAGCTGTCAAAGAGCCCCGTATGTTTCAGGGCGTATATATCGGCGGAGAGCTCCATGTGCCTTAGCAAGGCATTAGATGCCGGAGCGGTAAAGATGCCGAGGACGGTCAATGTCAGCGCTATTACGGGAAGGCTCGATATGTCATATATCTTGTCGAGCTGTAGATATTTGATCAAGCCGTCTGCGATTACGCTTACCAAATACAGCGTTAAGATGGTTTCTGCGGAGGCAAGAAGAAGGTTTTTGTAGATATGCATAAGCCTGTGATGGCCGAGCTCATGGGCGGTTACCACCTCTATCTCATCGTGGTTGAAGTCGGCCAAAAGGGTGTCGCTTAAGAGTATGCGCCTCGTCTTTCCCATTCCGGCGAGCCCCGCGTTCGCCTTTTTAGTGTCGCGGCTCAGGTCGATAATGAATATATCTTTTATATGCGCCCCACAGCGCCTCACAAGCTTCGTAAGCCTGTCTTTAAGTACCGCATCATCCAGGCCCCTCTGTTTATAAAAAAGAGGCATAATGACGACGGGGGCGAATTTACCTAATATGACGGCAAAGACTATCCATATCAGGGCCATAGTAAGCCACCAGTAGTTGGTATCGAGGCGCATGAGCGCATACATTAGTTCGCAGAATATGAGCATAAGCGGGAATATGATAGCCTGTTTTTTCAGCTCCCTCTTCTCCCATCCGAATATCGTCTGGTTAGATAGGCCGTATTTATGCTCTACCACGAAGGAGTCATAGAAATTCACGCACAATAAAATGAGGAAATGAGCTATATAGCATACGGAAAAATACAGGGCAACGACAAGATATGTGTTGCCGGTTATGCGGTATGCGAAATCCCTAAGCGCCATGGATGTGCCGGTGAGGATAAAGGCCGCTATCGCGGAAATCGATATAGCTACCCTTAAGAAGGCGTCGAGATATTTTGTTCTTGAGTAATCCTTCGACCTTTTCAGCGTTCCGCCGTCGATCTGCATTCTAATCTCCCGCTTTCCGTGTATAGATGCCTTATTTTATTAAATATCTCTATATATTCTGAAGATCTGTAATCCGGATAGGTGGTCTCCATAGGTACGAAAGAGCCGTCTTTGAAACGAAGGGTTATCTCCGCATAAACACCGTCCGCTATCCGGATTCTGTGAAAGTTATCTTTTCTTGATAGGAGAACGAGCTTGCCGCAGTTCAGGTAACCCGGGTCTATGTTTATGTTGCGCGATATACCGCCGGATACCATCTCATCCCTTCCCAGCCTTAACTCGATAGCAGAAGACACTTTCTTTATATCAGGCATCTTTTCTATTTCGATATCGTCGAGGAAGGATATGAATTTTCTTTTGAGCCCCCGGCCCAGCTCTTTTTCATAATAACGGGTGAAGTCGAAATCGATATACCCGCTTTCAAAATCTATCGCACCGAAATGCCCGGACAGGACCGCCTTCGCATCCTCGAAATAAGAAAACGATGCGCCGATAAGCCCAAATATCAGTTTGGCCTTACGGCCCTCATCTTGCCTCTGCATGCCTTTATGCATATACCGCATATCATATGCCCTATATGCGGCCTCCTTGAGAACTCTTTCAGTTTCTCCGCGCACCTCTGGGCGGAGAAGTCGCCGCTCTCATTTGTTATGGCGCCCGCCGGGCACGCCTTAACGCAGTTGTGGCAATCCCCGCAATTATCGTCCACGGGCCTATCCGTCTTAAGAGGCATGTCGGTAAGTATCGTTAGAAACCTGACGCGCGAACCGTAATAAGGGTTTACCAGAAGGGAGCTCCTTCCTATCCACCCGTGTCCCGCGAGATAGGCGATCAGCCGGTGCGGAAGATGGGCCTTTGATGTCTTCCAGTCTATGATCTGCGAAGACGGGATGGGCAGCGCATTATATCCCTCGCGCTGTATCTCTATAGTCAGCCTTATGGCTATATGGTCTAAAAAGGTGTTGACGCGCCTATAGTGATAGCTATATAACTCGGTCGGGTAATCTCCCATAGACTCCATAACCCTGTCCGAAAGCCGCATTCCCAGCGATATCGCAAGATTCAACCCCTCGGACACCTCCGCGGGCTCTATATTAAATGATGTTTTTACTGATACCACATCGCACACGCCGAATAGGTCACAGCCCTGTTCAAACGCAAGCCCCTTCAATCTTTCATAATTGTCTTCCTGAAAGAGCTCATCCAATTTTGAACCGATAGTCCGGTCTTCCGCCATCTCCCTCACCCTTCCTATTTCCGGGTTAATTCATCCCGGTAGCGTACACATATTCGAATATCTTGCTTATGTCGTGAGGCTCTATATCCGTGAACTTTACGCCGATACGGTATCTCTTCTTCTCTTCGCCGTGAGGCTCTCTTATCCACGAGACCTCTCCTCTGGCGCGAATAGGCGTATCATGCCCGGGAAGGAGTAGGCCGAGTTCGAGAGGGCTGCCTTTATCGATCTTCTTTTCGCAGAAAAAACGTACTCCTCCTCCGCTTATATCTCTTGTGAGCGTCTTGGTCCATTCCGCGTTCCCCGGCTCCTTATAGCTCAATTCAACGGAGGCGAATAGCCTTACAAACCTTCTTCTCTCTTTCATCTCTTACTCTTTTGCCGCGTCTTTGCCTTCGGCCGTTTTTGCCTTTGCTTTCTTCCAGCATCTCTTGCCGCAGTAGTAACTCCCCTCTCTATAGTAGAGCATGGTGGATTTCATCGGTTTATTGCATGATGTGCAATTTTTGGGAATATCCGCCGGCTTGCGTCTTGGGAGTTCTTTTTTTTCCGGTGCCGCCGCCTCCGGAGATTTCACTTCCGCGGGAACCTCATCCAACTTCTCTTCTTTTACATCCTTGTTCTTCTCTTCATTCATCTCTTCTGACATCCCTTCTCCTCGCTTTCATTCTCTATGAGATCTTTCGATAATCTTGCTATCTCTACGCCAAATAAGGACAATTTCTCTTTTTCCAGAAAGCCGTTTTTTACACAAAGCGAGATGGCCGGAATCATTCTTCCGGTAGCCCTAAACTCTATGCGCTTATAACCGCCGTTTTTGGAGAAATCGGTTATGTTCTCCATCAAGAGAGACCCTATCCCTTTCCGCCTTGAGGCCGCATCCACAAAAAATCTTCTGACTAGGCCCACATCGTCAGACTCTTTTGTAAGCCCTATGCCGCCCACTATCCGGCCATTCTCCTCGGCCACAAAGAATACGCCGTTATCTTCTCCGTACGTGCGCGCCATGTCCTCGAAGTCATCGACCGGGTAGACCTCTTGATTCAGGCCGATCTCATGTTCCATGGTCGCGGTAACCAGTTCCTTAATAACATTCACATCACCTTCTTTAAAAATCCTTATCTTCATATAGACCTCCGATCATGCCATTCTGTACGCGACGACCTTCTTTATCAATGCCGCGGCCACATTATCTACAAGCCTGACTCTGCCGATCGAGACGGGCAGGATGAAACGGCTCCTGCCGTCCGAAAATTTTTTATCATAAGATACCGAGCATAGTATGGAATCCAACCTAATTCCTTTGATTTTTACCGGTAGCCCAACATCCCTTATAAGTTTCTCAAGGCGGTCTCTTTCGCCGCCTTTAAACAGCCCCATTTCAACGGCGATATCCGCCGCAGATAACATGCCTATGGAAATGGCCTCGCCGTGAAGGTATCTCTTATAAGAAGCGGCGGACTCTATGGCATGCCCTATCGTATGTCCGAAATTGAGCTTCGCCCTTATACCCAGCTTATCGAATTCATCCCGTTCCACGATAGATGCCTTTATCGCCGCGCATTTTTTGACGACGTATCCCAACGATGCCGGGGAGGCGTTAAGGAGTTTTTTATGGTATCTGCCGATATACGCGAAGAGCCCATTATCCGTGATAACGGCGCATTTTATCGCCTCGGCCAGGCCGCACCTTATCTGCCGCGGCGGAAGCGACCTGATCACATCAGGGTCTATAAGGACGGCCTTCGGCTGATAGAATGCCCCCATAAGGTTTTTACCTGAAGAGGTGTCTATCCCGACCTTGCCTCCTATGCTTGAGTCCAGCTGCGCGAGAAGGGTCGTGGGTATCTGTATGAGCGGAAGGCCTCTTTTGCAGATACTCGCGACGAAACCGGCCAAGTCTCCGACAACTCCTCCTCCCAGTGCCACTACAACCGGATGCCTTGCCGTGAACGAACGCGTTATCGCCGTGTTTAGCCTTTCAACCTCTTTTAGCGATTTGCTCGTTTCGGCATCCGGCACGGTAAAGACCTTATATTTCAGGCCTGACGCGGCGAGCGACCGGGTAAGGCCTGAGCCGCATACGGAATAAATCTTTCTATTTGTTATTACGGCCACGCTGTCGTTTGAGCATAAATTTTTTATATACCTACCGGCCTTTTTTATGATGCCGGTATCTATATAAATGTTGTAGCTGTTTCTGCCCAAATCCAGATGAATTTTTTTCAGCATCTTATTTTTTGCCGGTAACCTTCTTTGTTTCGGGCCCGCCCGCCGGCGCCGGCGTCGAAGCCTTGACTTCGGCGCCCTCCTCTACCTTCTCTTTCTCTTTCTTAATCTTAATCTTCATCGATTTTACTTTCGGAAGGCCGAATAACGATTGTTCCTCCGACCACTTCTCCTTCTCTTTAAGGATGCTTATTCTTTCACGCCTCTTGAGAACGCTCCTATGGCGTTTTCCCTTGCCCGAAGCGCTCAAACTAGGATGTATCGACATGATCTATTCCCCCTCTCCTTTATTGTAAGACTTCACAAAGCAGTCTTTAAACCTTGCCCGGAAAGACTCAGCACCCTTTTCCGCCGAGCGCTTATCCGGATAACCTCCCACCAGTACCACAAAATACTTTCCGCTCTTTATGCTGAATGCATTATATCCGCCCGCCTTCAGCGCCTCCGTCTCTTTATCTGCCGTGATATTGGAGGTATGCGACGCCAGTTGTACGGCATACGCAGTTGTTACTCTACCGAGCGCCTCCGTCACGCTTGGCTCCGGGGCCTTATCCGGCTCGCGTTGCGGCACGGACTCGATCTTCGAGGTATCTTCGACAGCGGCGGCTTCCATTCTCGTAAGCTCTTTTGGTCCGGCCGTCATGTGCCTGCTACTGTTTATCCCCAAAACATATACGATGACAAGAAGCATAATGGCGCCCATCGCTATCAAGGCGGCCTTTTCATAAGTAAGCGCAAACACGATACGGCGATTGAACGGAAATGAATCGCTCTCTACAACCCTTTTTTTTCTGCCTGGTTTTACTTCAGGAAAAAGATCGCTTCCAAAATCGGACATCGTGCTCTCCGTTAGTAGGTTAAAACAGCGTTCAGCTTAAGCTGTCCCGTTGAAACCGTCACCTTTAAGTTGTCACTTGGGCCTTGGGCCTTTAACGCCAAGGCCGTCCACCCCGTACCGTCCTTATCGCCCATGCCGGGCAACGCGGATAATCCCTCGTTATTTATCCACACCCGCATATCGGAGCCTATGGAATACCCTTCTCCTTTTCGTTTTTGCGGAATATACGCTATATCTCCGTTCATTCTGTAACGGTCGCCTTGAGCGTCTATATTTTTTAACACGATCCCGTCCCTTCCGGCTATTATATCAAAAGTCAGCGTGTTAAAGAATATTTTATTTTTGTCATCGATGCGCAAGGTCTTATCAAGCGCGCCGAATATAAATAACCTCTCTCCATCGAACGAGATGTTATGCGCCGATACATTTAAACCTAAAGCACCCCGGAAGATGGGGCGGATGTCGAACCGGATATCGGTCCTTCCCCAGGTGCATATGCCTTCGCCGCCGGCTTTTCTTATCTCTGCCGTTTCGGCGGATATCCTACCCGGAGGCCATTTTTTTACCCCTTTAAATATCGCCACGTAATGAGTATGATGCGCGAATATTCCGCCTACGGCGGCATTCAATATGAAATCATTTACGCAGAGCGCCATAACAAGCGTTATCACGATAACGGACGCTGTTACAAGAATCAATCGAGGCCGCATTTTGATTCCAGGTATTCCGCCATTTTTTTTACCTTTTTGACATCGTGGATGTAACTATATGCCTTTGTCGAGCCATGGCCGTGGTAAATGACGACACCATCGTCCGCGAGTTGATTAAGTGCCGCGGCCACCTTAGACATGTCGGCATCTATCCATGTTGAAATGCCGCGCGGGGTATCTACGCTTGACCTGTTTTCATTGAAAAACTTCATTATCTTCAGTTTTAAGGAGCTGTTTAATATTTTATTCAGGTTCATCTCCGCTCGCCCTCCTTAAGAAGCTTCTTTATCTCGCCTCTCTCTTCAATCCTCAGGAATGCCTTCACGACATTCGGGTCGAACTGGGCCCCAGAGTTCATTTTTATCTCGGATGTAGCCTCGCTTACGGTCGCACAGTGCCTGTAAGGCCTTTTACATACCATGGCGTCGAATGCCGTGACAACGGCCATTATCCGTGCGCCTATAGGTATCTCATCGCCTTTTAGCCCGCTCGGATACCCTTTGCCGTCGTATCTCTCGTGATGATGAAGTATTATGGGTATAGCCGGAGTGAGGGCGTCCATAGGTTTTAAGATCTTCGCCGTTTCGATGGGATGTTTTCGTATAAGCGTATATTCTTTGTCGGAAAGCCTTGTTTTCTTTCTTAAGACCTCCTCCGGCATGCCCAATTTGCCGGCATCGTGAAGGAGCGCGGCGCAATATAGGCTATTCAATGCCTTGCGGGCCATCCCCATCTCTTTACCGAGGGCGATGGTAATATTCGGGAACGCCGGGCAATGGACGTATGTATTCGGGATCTTGGCATCGAGCATCATGGAAAGGGACTTTACGCTTCCTATGATGATACGCTCCTGCTCTTCATATAGTTGAGCGTTCTTTATGGCCGTTACGGTCTGCTCCGCAAGCGTAGTAAGTATCTCCAGGTCAAAGGCTGAAAACGGTTCTTTGTTAATCTTTTGAGACGCGCTTATGACACCCATAACGTCTTCGTCTATAAGAGGAACGCATATGTATGACGGCTTAAGAGACGCCTCCCCTTTTTCGGCGGCCCTTCCTTCTACCCCTCTTCCTATTTTGACCTTAGCTTTAAGCCCTGCCTTATCATCATCGATATCTATAAATGCTTTTGATGCCAGATATTTTTTTGTATCATCAAATAGCATTATATGGCAGCGCTTGGCTCTCAATACCTGAAGACATAGGCGGGCGACCTTTGGCAGCAGCTCATCCAGGTTGAGCGTGGAGCTTAGCACCCTGTGCACGGTGTGAATGGTGGAGAGGGCTATGGCCCTGGGCCTTATCGTATCGTATAATTTGGATAGCTCAAGCTCCTTTTTCACGTCATCCATAACGGCGCCGATAGATGACTTAAGCGGCGGCATCAGCGTTGACAATGCCTTGTTTTGAATATTACAGAGAGATATATACCCGAGTATCTTATCTCCCTGAATTAGAGGCATCACGACTCCGTCATGGCCATAGCCGCATTTGTACATTACCGTGTCGCGCTTTGCGCGCGCCCTCTTGACCGCTAGAAGTATACATTTGAGACACTTTGTGTTTTCGATGAGCGGCTTAGAAGACGGCGAGGAACACTTTTTCCCCTGCTTTACAGGCCTTCCGTCCTTTGGAACCGTAGGCTTCTTAAGGGCCCACCACGTGGGGTCACCGAGAATAGCCGAAAATCCGCTTACGAGGCCTTTAAGCTGTTCGTTGGATATGAATTTATTAAAGAATTGCGTCCGGTAATCTTCTTTTATAAATCTCATCTTTAAACTCTCTCGTATGGTTGAAACAGTTTTTTATATTCGTCAAGGGCGTATCTATCCGTCATGCCGGCTATATAGTCGCATATCACTCTGTGTTTCTCCTCTTCGCCTAACCTTTTTTTTGTGTCGGGGGGCAGTTGCGCGGGATCCTCTAGATAGGCATCGAAGATATCCCTAACAAACCTTCTGGCTTTTGTGGACATGCGCGCTACGCGGTAATGTTTATAAAGATTATCCGAGAGAAACTTCTTTAACGGTTCCTTCTCGGAGGCCGCTTCCCGGCTGAAGCCGATCAACCTCGCCGCGCATCCCCTAACGCCGCTAAGCGAAGATATGCGGTTATCCTTGATATTTTTTTCGGAATTATGTATGACGTCTGTCACCGCCTTATCGATAAGCATGCGGATGATGAGGCGGCGTATGAGCTTCTTATCGATACCCGTATTTCTTTTAAGGACATTTTTCTTGATATCGGACCATATCTCAAGGCCGTCCAGATCGGCCTCCCCTATAAGCCCGGACGCGAGGCCGTCGTCAAGGTCATGGTTATCATACGCTATCTCATCCGCGACATCTACTACCTGACTCTCAAGCGTTGGGGGCTCATCCGGAGATAGTTCAGGGCTTCTCTGGCCCCCGTCAAACGGTGTAGAGTGCTTATTTATCCCCTCCCTAACCTCCCAGGTGAGGTTCAATCCCTTAAAGTCCGGGTATCTCTCCTCCAGCATATCGACTATTCTCAACCCCTGTATATTATGGTTGAATCCCCCGAAATCTTTCATGATATCCATGAGCGCCTCCTCTCCGGCATGGCCGAACGGCGGGTGGCCTATATCATGCGCAAGGGCGAGCGTCTCCGCAAGGTCCTCATTTAATTTTAGCGCCCTTGCTATCGAGCGCGCTATCTGACATACCTCAAGCGTATGAGTCAGCCGTGTCCTGTAATGGTCCCCTTCATGGATGACAAAGACCTGTGTTTTATACTCAAGCCGCCTGAAAGCGGTAGAATGGATTATGCGGTCGCGGTCGCGCTGGAATATGGTCCTATAATCGTGCTCGGGTTCGTTGTGCGCCCTGCCGCGGCTCGAGGAGCTCTTTACGGCATAGGCCGCAAGCGTCTCCTCTTCCCGTTTTTCCATCTCTTTTCTTAGCAGCATTCGGACTGCCTCCTCAATCAGCATCTCTTGAGTTTATTATACAGGCTCTCGAGAGATTGCGATATCACCTTTGTTTCGGAGACGCTTGTCATAAAGTTAGTATCCCCGAACCATCTCGGTACGATATGTATATGTATGTGGCCGTCAAACCCGGCCCCTCCGGCCTTGCCTATATTCAACCCTATATTAAAGCCGTCCGGCTTAAGAGCTTTCTTTATCTTTTTTTTCGTATCTTTCATAAGACTCAAGAGCTCTAAAAGGTCTTTTTCGTTCAAGGCGTCTATATCCGATATGTGCTTATACGGCGCTACCATAACATGGCCGTTGTTGTAAGGATATATGTTAAGTATAGAAAAGCAGCTCCTTCTTCTTTCGAGTATGCTGTTTTTTTTATCGTTCTTTTGCTTGGGAAGAGCGCAGAATATACAGCGCTTATCTTTTAATTTTCTGAGATACCCAATTCTCCACGGAGCCCATAGCCTATCCACGTTCATTCTCCAGTTTTTTTCTCGCTTCCTCGAAGATGGGCTCGGCGAATGAAGTATTCCATGTTCTCTCTCCGAAATTTCTGGCCTTTACGGTCTCAAGAAAGCCCTTGAAATCGTTATGATATGAGCCGTATATATGGAAACTGTCGCTTATATCCACATATCTTCCGCATGATACCGGTTTCGATATATTGGCGGAGATTGTTTCCGCCATCACCTTCTGAAGTTCAGTCAGGGCAAAGATGTTCATGAAAGACGCTTTGTACGCGTCCCGTGAACGCCAATGGCTATTCATGTTGAGATATAGTTTTCCGGATGAATCCTTAGATATCCTGCACCACAGCCGCTGAAGGCACGGAGGGTCATAGCTTGACGGATCACAGCCCGCGTTCCAGGTAATCGCCTGGGCACGCCTTGAGTGGGGGTGCTTGGAGAGCTTGTCTATCGTATACGCGATCTGGTCTACAACCCTATCCTCTATTTTGTATGAGAAGAGGCGTTCGTGATAAGTATAAGTCCACTTGCCTTCCGAGGGGTTTATCCAGTGGTCATGGATCCCGTTTATGACCTCCTGTTTATATATCTCGAGGTCCTCAAGGCCGCCCGGGAATGCCCTGTGTATTCTTGGCTCATCCATGGGCGCCCGCACGACCATCATCATGGTACAGTCTCTGCTCGGAGGGTCGCCGGGCTTATCGTATTCAGTCGGCATCTCCGCGCCTTCATTCCATGTCTTTATAACCGCCTTCTCCCAGACCTCCGGTATCGTCCGGCCCTCTACGGTTATAGCGGGTATGGATATGTTTCCTGTCTTTTTGAGTTTTGTCTCCATTTTATTCAAGCCTTACGATTTTAGCGTCCAGTTTATCATTTATCTCTATGATCGCGCACGAATTATACGGGGAGAAGATTTTATCCGTCGGGCTTCCCGGATTTAAAAATAGCACCCCATCCTTATGTACTTTAAGCGGCGTGTGAGAATGGCCGAATACGATAACATCCACCTTGTCAGATTCAAATCTCTTTGCCACCCTCTCTAGCAGATGTTCCGGTGAGCCGCTTCCATGATATAGCCCTATGGCGAACCCTCCCAGATTTACTATATCCTTTTCGGGAAACCTTCTCTTTAAAATAGGCTCGTCCATATTGCCGCATACTGCCGTAACCGGCGCTATCCCCTCAAGAAGCGTTACGCCATCGGGTGTCGTTACGTCACCCACCAGTATGATCCTGTCAACGCCGCTAAAGGCCTTTACGAGCGCCTCCGGAAGGCCTTTCGAATAATTCGGTATATGCAGGTCGCTTACCACTCCTATCTTCATATTCAGAAGACCAGTTGAACCTTTCCGTATAAATCCATCAACGTATTTACGGTCTTTATGTCCCATATCCACATCTTGAATTCCTTGGCCATCAAAAGGGCGTTTATGTCTATCTCTCCAAGGTGAATGACGATCTTTCTGTTGACTTGTATCCCGTCACGGGAAGACAATTTATTGAAGTTAAGTATATCATCCTCGGAGATATCCCCCTCTTTAAGAAATATCGTCCAGGTGCTTTTGCTTGAGCTCGCAAAGATGAGATGCGTGTCTTTACCTACCTGCCTGAGCTCCGCGGCGTCGAATTTTAACATCTTTCTGGCCTTGTCTTTTATGGAGACTACTTCATTGTCGAAATAATTCAGAAGCCCCACTATCTTCTCCGCGGACGGTTTATCGCATTCCGCGATGAACGACTCAAGTTCCTTTTGTATCTCATCTTTAAATGAAAGGGACATGAACGGCGGGTTCGACGAAAACGCCGTCCGCTTTCTGTAATATGAAGATTTGAGCCAGAACCTCATGAGCTTATCGTCGAATCTGTACATAGACCCTATTTTGGATATCAGGTCTTCGTTGATAAGAAGCCGTAGCTTCTCCTTTATTTTGTGTTTCGGCATCAGTGATACTCTATGCGCGTCCTCCCTCATCGCCCTTCCGTTTGTCATGGCAAGGAGAGAAAGGGCGTAGTCCTTTCCCGATGGGTCCAGAAGAAATGATTCCATATGTTTCGCGAAATACTGATTAAGGAGGCCCTTTGTCTCAAATATCGTGATATTCAATACATCGGCCAGCATCGTGTACGGGTCATCTACGGCGATACCCTTCACATCCATGCGTTCGGAGAGCTTTTCCAGTATCGCTGAGAGATAGAACGGATTTCCGTCCGTAAAATAGAATAAGAATTTTTTGTATTTATCGTTAAGGGCTTTATCTCCCAGGCGTTCCCTAATCAGGCCTACCGCCTCAAGATATGATAGAGGGCCTATGTCTATGATCTCGAAATTTCCGAAGAGCATGGAGAATTCGTTTTTAAGGACCTTCTTCGAATATATGCAGGCCGAGCTTGTCATTATGAACATAATATTGCGCATGACCATTATAGATTCACCGAACCTCCTAAAAGGTTCCCTTAAGCCGAATTTCGATATCTTATGGAATTCATCCAGCATTATTATGCACTTACCTTTCAAGTCGGATTCAAGCTTTGCCAGGGCGGTCAGAAGGTTTTCGAATATCCTCTCCCCCTCCCACGCCTTTATCTTGGGAAGGACCGTCTTTAAGAAAGGAACCGTCTCGCGGAGAGGCCCTTCCGCCATCTCTAGAAGGATATCCATATTCTCTACCGGTTCATTACCGGCTGCTTTTACCGAGTAATATAATATAGCCCCGATAAATCTTCTGGCAAAAGAACGTATGTCTTCATCCTTGAGCTCTACATAGATCACTACCGGATTGGCTTCTTTATTGGTTTCCAATATCTTGCGGAGTATGGTTGATTTGCCGCAGCCCTCCTTGCCTATCAACGCGATATTCTGCCTGTAGCCTTCCGTAAGGCTCAAGATCCGGCGATTTATTACGGCCATGATATCCTTACGGCCGCACATGCTGTTATTAACGTCTTCTGTTTTCATATTTAAGGCAGATAATAAAACGGATTTTCCGGCTTATGCCTCTTTCTTATCTCAAAGTGGAGGAGCGGCGCATCCGCCCTTCCGGAGGAGCCGGCCTTCGCTATGACCTGGCGTTTTGCTATGTTATCCCCGACCTTTGCGAGTATCTTTGAGTTGTACGCGTATACGGTTGAAAAGCCGTCGCCATGGTCTACGATTATCGTCTCGCCGTATCCCTCGAAATCTTCATCTATAAACGAGACCGTTCCGGCCCTTGAAGATCGCACATCCTCGCCGGGCTCTACAATGATATCTACGCCCTTGTTTACCATATCATAATGACGAGAGCCGAAGGTCAATAGTACTTTTCCGTTTACCGGCCAGGTGAATGCCCCATCGTCTCCGCGAGCTTCTGTGTATGCAGGCATTTTTTTGGAACTTTTCAAGCCGGGTATAAATATCTTCTGTCCGGCGCTTATTCTCGATACATCCGTTATCCTGTTAAGGGCAAGTAGCTCATCGAGATCCGCGCCGTATAATTTGGATATGCCCCATAATGTCTGTCCGCGCTCAATCGTATGATAGACGCCTCTATTCTCCGGGGCATCATAAGTTGCCGTGGCCGGTATATAAGCCGTAGGGGCCGCGCAACCCGCCAAAAACAATAAAAGAACGGCGAATCCGGCGAAACCCATACCATCAATAATATGCGAAGAGCGAAACCTGACGGAGCGAGCGAGCGGAATCGAACCGCCGTCACGAGCTTGGGAAGCTCGGGTATTGCCACTATACGACGCTCGCTTTAGAATTTTACGCATGAGTCAAAAGCCCTCATCCTCCCCCGGATCTCTTTTGAGCTTAAACCGTCAAATCTCTCCGTTCCGAATTTTTCAACGCCGAAAGAAGCCACCATGGTCCCGCATATAACCGCTTTTCGTAATGTCTGCTTATCGCACCTTCCGCTTTGGCTCAGATAACCCATAAAACCTCCGGCAAAACTATCGCCGGCGCCCGTCGGGTCATATATGGCCTCGAGAGGATATGCGGGGCTTATGAATATGGATTTTCCGTAACGCATCAGGCTTCCGTGCTCTCCCTTTTTTATTATGACCGTTTTGGGCCCCATGGAGCATATAGATCTTGCCGCCTTAAAGAGATTCGGCTCTCCGCTCAACTGCCTGGATTCGGCGTCGTTTAATATGAAGACATCTACTTTCTTCAGTAACTTTTTGAGACTCGGTTTTTTGGATGCTATCCAGTAGTTCATCGTATCGCATGCTACGAGGCGGGGGGATCTAACCTGTTTTAACACATCGAGCTGCAGGTCCGGGTCTATATTCGCGAGAAACACGTATCGGCTGTCTCTGTACCCTTTCGGGATATCGGGCCTGAAATCCTTGAAGACATTGAGTTCGGTAGAGAGCGTATGCGCTTCGTTCAGGGAAAATTCATACTTGCCGGACCATCTGAAGGTCTTTCCATCCACTACCTTAAGCCCTTCTATATCTATCCCCTTGGAGGCGAGACGAGTCAGGTGCCTTTTGGGAAAGTCACTGCCCACGACGCCCACCACCCTCGTCTTTGTGAAGATGCTCGATGCGAGAGAGAAATAGACGGCGGAACCGCCCAACGCATTATTCACACTGCCAAACGGGGTTTTTATGGTATCCAGCGCTACCGAGCCCACTACCAGTAAAGACATTCTATCTCCGTTATTATGAATTTCGGATGAGGTCCAGTTTATTCAGATTTTTTATTGAACAATAGTCCGAACACATCGTGCATACGTCCTCTGACTTCGGATTATGCCTTTTCCTATAGAGGGAGGCCTTCTCCTTGTCTATGGAGAGCTCTATCTGCTTATTCCAATCGAGGGCCTTTCTTGCGCCGGATA
>Ga0066640_10001132_pt1 | contig 15986 bp, 15 predicted proteins | sample CryGeyCG2114_020_2_FD_59505 | JGI IMG/M metagenome (GOLD analysis project Ga0066640, IMG submission 59505) | Groundwater microbial communities from aquifer - Crystal Geyser CG11_big_fil_rev_8/21/14_0.20 | ecosystem: Environmental > Aquatic > Deep subsurface > Groundwater | place: USA: Utah... | reverse complement strand
AACACCTCGGGACGGTTCCCGTCCAACGCCATGTTCGCCGAAAAGATCTCCCCGCCCCGGCCGCCGATCGACAACCAGAGGTACGGGGCCGGATGACTTCCCTCCACCCGGTAATCGATCCAAAGGGTCAAGCCCTCTCCGGGCCGGAAGGTGGTGGTCGTTTCCCCCGCCTCGTTCTGCAGCAGAACCCGCTCCACCTGAAACGGTCCGGTCCCCCGGCTTTCCAGGGAACCGTCGGTGACCGCCTCCAGATACCGGCCGATCATCTCGGTCGGATCCCCCAGCCCCCGCAGCCGGCCCCCATCCATCCAGGCGACCCGATCGCACAGATGCTCGACCGCCCCCAGGTTGTGGCTCACGAAGAGCACCGTCCGCCCGGAGCGGGCCACCTGCTCCATCTTCCCCAGGCACTTCTTCTGGAAGGCCGCGTCCCCGACCGCGAGCACCTCATCCACCAGCAGAATCTCCGGCTCCAGGTGCGCCGCGACCGCGAAGGCGAGCCGGACAAACATCCCGCTCGAGTACCGCTTCACCGGCGTGTCGATGAACGGCTCCACGCCGGAGAAGGCGACGATCGGGTCAAACTTCTTTCGGATCTCCGAACGCCGCATCCCGAGGATCGCCCCGTTCAGGAAGATGTTCTCCCGCCCGGTCAACTCAGGATGAAACCCGGTCCCCACCTCCAGCAGGGAGCCCAACCGGCCCCTCACCCGGGCGACCCCTTCGGTCGGCTCGGTGATCCGGGAGAGGATCTTGAGCAAAGTCGTTTTCCCCGCTCCATTGCGGCCAATCACCCCCAGGACCTGCCCGGCCGGGACCTCGAGAGAAACTCCCTTCAGCGCCCAGATCCAGTTAGGCTCGGGCCGTTTCCCCCGCAGGCGGCGCAGCGGGGCGGCCGCCAACTCCACCAGGGCGTCCCGGAAATTCCGGTACGGTTCGGGGCGGCCGATGCGGTATCGCTTGCCGAGCCCCTCGGTCCGAATCCTCCAATCAGCGGACATCGGCGTCACACCTCATCGGCGAAGGTCCGTTCCATCTTCCGGAAATAGATCAGCCCCCCGACGCCGATCACCGCCACGACCGCGGCGGAAACGAAGATCAGCGGGTCGGGCGGTCCCTGCTTTCCCAGGAGGGCCCACCGGAATCCCTCCACGACCCCCGCCATCGGATTGAGCCCATACAGGAGGCGCCACTTCTCCGGAACCAGGGTGCTGGGGTAAGCAATCGGGGTCACGAAGAGCCAAAACTGCGTCAGGAAGGGGATCGTGTAGCGCACATCCCGGTAGCGGACATTCAGCGCCGACAGCCAGAAGCCGACCGCCAGCGCGGTCCCAACCGCCAGCGCCAGAAACAGCGGCAGGGTCACCACGGCCCGGGTGGGAACGATGCCGTAGAACCCCATCAAGCCCAGCAGGATCACGAAGGCGATGAAGAAATCCACCAGCCCCGCGAGGACCGCCGAGGCCGGGATCAGCAAACGCGGAAAGTACACCTTTTTGACCAGCTGCTGGTTGGCGACCAGGCTGTTGCCCGACTGGGTGACCGCGTAGATGAACAGCTGCCACGGGAGCAGGCCGGTGTAGCTGAAGACCGGATACGGGATGCCGTCGGACGGCATCTGCGCCAACCGCCCGAAGAAAACCGTGAAAACCAGCATCGCGAGAACCGGCTGCAGAACCGCCCAGAAAACCCCCAGCGCGGTCTGCTTGTAGCGGACCTGAATGTCCCGCCAGACCAGAAAACCGAGCAGCTCCCGGTAGGCCCAAAGCTCCCGGAAATTGAAGCGCAGCTTCCCGGAGGTGGACTCGATCCGAAGTTCCACCGGAGCCGATTCCGCCCCCAGCGCCGCTTCAGCCGTCGACATGGCTCAGGACCTCCTCCAGGCGGGTCTGCCGCGGCCGCTCCCCGTTGGAGCGAAGCAGTTGGATCCCACGGTGCTTGTTGGGAAAACGGCGGATGAACCCCTTCCGCTCCAGAGCGTTGAGCCGATCCACAGCCGATTTGTAGGAGCTGATCCGGCACCCCTCCTGCACTTCCCGAATCAAGGGGGGCGTTTTTTTCTCAGCAATGAAGATCCGGAGGAACTCCAGGACCTTCCGCTGTTTCTCCGTGAGCTTGGTCAAAAAATCTCCTTGGAAACCTGAATGGGTGTGTATTGGGAACAGATAAAAATTACCATACTTGAGGAGGACCGTCAACCAGGAAAGGGGCCGGAACTCCCTATAAAATCAGGTGGTTAGAACTGTCGGGGGCCTTCTTGTGCTATTCTGTCCCCACGATGAAACCGGATGCCGAAATCACGGTGGTCGGAGGGGGGATCGTTGGGTTGGCAACCGCCGACGCCCTCCTGCAGGCCCACCCCGGGCTCTCCCTCCTATTGATCGAAAAGGAGTCCGAACTGGCCTCCCACCAGACCGGCCACAACAGCGGCGTCCTCCATTCTGGGATCTATTACCCGCCCGGCTCCCTCAAGGCTCGGCTGACCGTCGAAGGCAACCGAGCGCTCCGGACCTTCTGCGACGCCGAGAAGATTCCGTATCAGAGCTGCGGAAAAGTGATCGTGGCAACGGCCCCGGAGGAGATCCCCCAGCTGCAGGAGCTGGAGCGCCGAGGGACCGCCAACGGGGTCCCCGGCCTGGAGCGACTGACCCCCGCCCGCCTGCGGGAGCTGGAGCCCCATGCCGCGGGCCTGGCGGCGCTGCGGGTCCCCACCACCGCCATTCTGGACTTCAGCCGGGTGGCGGCCGCCCTGGCTCGCCGGATCACCGCCGCCGGCGGACAAATCCAAACCGGATCCGAAATCGTCCGAATCCGGCTGGAAATCAATGGGTTGCGGCTCGAGACCGCCCGGGAAAGCCGGCGGACCCGTCACCTGATCACCTGCGGCGGACTGCAGGCCGATCGGCTGGCCAGGATGAACGGCGTCCCGCCGCCGGCCCGGATCATCCCCTTCCGGGGGGAATATTTTGAACTGATCCCCGAACGGCGCCCCTGGGTCCGGGGACTGATCTACCCGGTGCCGAACCCCGCCTTCCCTTTTCTCGGCGTTCATCTGACTCGAATGATTGACGGCCGGGTCAAGGCTGGTCCCAACGCCCTCCTGGCGTTCGCGAGGGAAGGTTATCAAGCTGGATCGTTTTGCTGGCGGGATGCGGCGGCGCTGGCCGGCTTCGGAGGGTTCTGGAAAATGCTGTGGCGTTATCGGGGAATCGGCCGCTCGGAATGGCTTCGAGCCGCTTCCAAGTCCGTTTTCCTTCGCCAGGCTCGGCGGCTGATGCCGGAGCTTCGACCGGAAGACCTGACGCCGGGCCCCGGCGGCATCCGGGCCCAAACTGTTGATTCAGCGGGCCGGCTGAGCGATGATTTTTTGATCGCGGAAGGGCCGGCGGCGGTTCACCTGATCAACGCCCCTTCCCCGGCCGCTTCCGCCTGCCTCCCGCTCGGGAGACTGCTGGCCGAGCGGGCTTGCGCCCGCTTCGGATGGGGCGGCGGGAAGCCGAACAAAATCTCCGAATAACCGAACAGATCCGCCGCAATTCCCCCTCCGTCATCTCCGGATAAAGCGGAAGGGCCAGCATCTCCCGGGCCGCCCGATCGGTTTCGGGGAGCCGGACCGCCGCCGCCCGGCGCCGGTGAAGCGGCTGCCGATGAACCGGAGGATCGTAATAAACCTGCGCGCCGATGCCGGCAGCCTGCAGCGCCGAACGGAGGGCTGCCCGGCGGGGCGTTCGGATCACGAACAATCCATAGGCGTGCCGGGCGCCCGATTGCTCGACGGGACAAACGATCTCCGGAAGAGCGGAGAGCCGGCGGCGGTAGCCGGCGGCCAGCTTCCGCCGGCGGGCCACCCAGCCCGAAAGCCGGGAAAGCTTGACCCCCAAGATGGCCGCCTGCAGCCCGTCCAAGCGACTGTTCCGCCCCAAGGCGGATTGCCGGCCCTGCCGGTCGCGGCCGTGAATCCGAATCCGGCGCAGCACGCCGTCGATCCGGGCCGAGTCGGTGACGATCGCCCCCCCGTCCCCGAAAGCGCCGAGATTCTTGGAAGGGAAGAAGCTGAAGCAGCCGGCCGTCCCCCAGCCGCCGACCGGCCGATTGCGCCATCGGGCGCCGGCCGCCTGCGCGGCGTCCTCGATGACCGCCAGCCGGTACCGGCGGGCCAACCGGCCGATCGCGGTCATGTCGCAGGGATGACCGAACAGGTGGACCGGGATCACCGCCCGAACCCGTCGCCGAGCCGCCGGCGACAAGGCCCGCAGCCGCCGCTCCAGATCGGCCGGATCCATCGTGCAGGTCGCCGGATCGATGTCCACCCAAAGGGGCTCGGCCCCCACATGCAGAATCGCATCCACGGTCGCCACGAAGGTGAAGGAGACGGTCGCGACCCGGTCTCCCGGCCCGACGCCGGCGGCCCGCAGCGCCAATTCCAGCGCGTCGGTTCCGGAGGCCACCCCCACCGCAAACCGGGTGCGGCAGAAGCGGGCCCAGGCCCCTTCGAACCGCTCCACTTCCGGCCCCAGAATGAACCGGCTGCCCCGCAGCAGGCGGCGGATCGCCGGCCCCAGGGCCGGCATCAGGCCGGCGGTCTGCCGGCTCAAATCAATCAGTGGAATTCGGTTCGACAACCGGCTCCTCCTTCAGCAGCGGAGCCAAAGCGGCCCTCAAGCGATCGGCCGCTTCCCGATGTCCCGCCGCGTTGAAATGAATGGCGTCCTCCAGCAGCGCCGGATTCGTTCCCAGATCATTGAGCTCGATCAAGGGGACCCCCCAGGCGTCCAGCCAGCTTCGCAGCGCCGCCTCATCCTCCGGCTGGCCGGGATGAAAAGTCACGACCGCCCAGCGGGCGCCGATTCGATCGGCGGTCTGCCGAATCGATGCCAGCGCCGCATGGGTCTTCTCCCGCGCCTCGGCCATCCGGTCCTCGCCAAGCCGCCGGTTCCAATAGCGGTATCGGACCAACCCGCTCCGATCCGCCGGCCCGCTCTCCGCCTCGGAGGAGGCGCCGGCAACCTTTAGATCCCCCCGCAGCGACCACTGCACCAAACGGTTCCCCAGCCAACGGTAAAGGGCGCTGTGCCGCAGCCATTGCTTGACGCCGGAGCGGGGCTGGAACAGCAGCGTGTCCTCAAAATCATTCCAGTAAAAAAATTGCAGCAGGATCCAATCCGGATGATAGGCGACTCCCTCCAGCCTCAGGCGATCGGCCGCCTGCGCGGTGCCGTAACCGCCGACCGCCCCGTTGATCACCCGCGCCGGCCGGTCGGCGGCCATCAACCGCTCCAGTTCCTCCGGATAACCGTTCCGGCCTCCGGAAATCGAATCCCCGAGGACCAGTAGGCGCAGCTCCCCCGGCTGCGGGAGACCGACCGGATCGTTAAAAAACCCCCGCTCGTCGGTGATGTAGCGGGGGTCGGCCCGGTAATTCGATTTCGGCGCCCATCCCAACGCCGGATGATCCCGGCAAACCCCGTTGAAAAGGGTCTCCCGATAAGTCCAGCGCAGACCGAGCTCCCAGCCCCCCAGGAACAGGAGGGCCAACGCCAATCCAACCCAAAGGGGACGGACCCGACTCACGCCGTCAACCGCTTCGAAAACCAGGCGATCGTCCGAACCAGACCGGTTTCGAAATCAACGGTCGGCCGATAACGGAGAACCCTCCGGGCCAGGCGGACATCGGCCTTGGAATCCCGAACATCCCCCGCCCGCTCGGGGCCGAACCGGGGCCGGATCGGCGAGCCCATCAGGCGGGCCAGGGTTCGGGCCAATCCCACCACCGAGTGGGGCTTCCCGGTCGCGATGTTGAAGATCCGGCCGGGCGCCCCGGCGGCCGTCGCAGCCCGCAGGTTCGCCTGGACGACATTCTCAACGAAGGTGAAGTCGCGCGATTGAAACCCGTCGCCGTGGATCGGCGGACGCTCCCCCCGCAAGATTGAAGCGATGAACTTCGGCACCACAACCGCGTAGGCGCTTTCAAGGGACTGGCGGGGACCGAAGACATTGAAATAACGCAGCGCGACGGTCTCCAACCCATGGAGGCGATGGACCATCTGGCAATAGGCCTCTCCCGCCAGCTTGGAGACCGCGTAGGGAGAGAGGGGAGCCGGCGACAGGGTCTCCCGATGGGGCGGCCGGGTCTCGCCGTAGACCGAGCTGGAGGAGGCGAAGATAAACCGCCGAACCCCCGCCTTCCGGCTCACCTCCAGCATCTGCAGGGTTCCCCCCACATTGATCGCGTCGTAGGTCAGGGGGGCGACGACGGATTCCGGCACCGAGCGGGCCGCCGCCTCATGGAAAACCACATCCACCCCCGCGACCGCCCGCCGGACCGTCTGCCGGGTCCGGATGTCCCCCCGAATCCACTGAATCCGGCCCCGCAAACCGCGCAGGTTGTCGAGGGAACCGGTCGACAGGTTGTCCAGCACCCGAACCCGGAACCCCCGCCTCAGCAGCGCTTCGGCCAGATGAGAGCCGATGAAACCGGCTCCGCCGGTGACCAGGGCCGTCTTGACGGCCGATCGTTTTTTCATCTCAAAACAGCGTGTAAATGAACGGCGCGATCGCGCTCTGCTGCGCGAAAATCAGCAGCATCCCCAAAATCAACAGGACGAAGATCAACGGCGCCATCCACCAAAGCCGCTGCTTCCAGAGAAAACGAAACAGCGATCCCACCACGCCGAACCGACCACAAAAGGCATCCCATCCACTCCCCATCCGCCCGCCTCCTCAGTTAGGAACCCTTCAGAACGAGACAATCCTCAAGCACCAGCGCATCCATCTCCGAACGGCTGAAGGTCGAATACGCCTCGGCCGGCGTGTTGACCATCGCCTCCCCCTTCAGGTTGAAGGAGGTGTTGAGCACCACCGGAACGCCGGTGGCCCGGCCGAACCGCTCAATCAGGGCCGCGTAACGGGGATTGGTCTGGGGATTCACGACCTGAAGGCGGCCGGTGCCGTCCACATGGGTCACCGCCGGGATCGCCGAGCGTTTCTCCGGCCGGACCGGCGGAACGACGAGCATGAAGCCGGCCGCGTGATCGGCGGCGGTCGGCAGGTCGAAGAAATCCCGGGCCGCCGGACCGTAAACCGACGGAGCGAACGGCCGAAACGGTTCTCGAAATTTGATCTTCCGGTTCACCACCTCCTTCATCTCCCCGTTCCGGGGGTCGGCCAGGATCGAGCGGTTCCCGAGGGCTCGGGGCCCCCACTCGAACCGGCCTTGAAGCCAGCCGACCACCTTCCCCCGCGCCAGCAGCTCCACGACCCGGTCCAGCAGAGGTCCCTCCTGGTCGAACCGCTGGTGCGGGATGTCGTCGGCCCGCAGGAAATCAACGATCCGGTCGTTGGAATGCCGCTCCCCCCAATAGGCGTGGTCCATCACGAACCGGCGGGGCCGGCCGAACAGCGCGTGCGCGGCGTACAAAGCCGCCCCCAGCGCCCCGCCCGAATCCCCCGCCGCCGGCTGGACATACAACGACTCGACCGGAGTTTCCTGAATGACCCGCCAATTGGCGACGGAATTGAGCGCCACCCCCCCGGCCATGCAGAGGTTCTTCAGGCCCGTGCTTTTGACCGCGTGCCGGGCCATCGTCACGACGATCTCCTCGGTCACCTTCTGGATGCTGGCGGCCACATCGCAGTAGTGGGGCTCCAGCGCGTCGGCCTCCCTCGGGTCCCGGGGCGCGCCGAACAAATCGGAAAACTTCCGGCTGAAACTCTTGGTCGCGGAGCGATGAAAATCGAAGTAGCTCAGGTCCAGCCAAAGGGAGCCGTCGGGGTAGATCCGGACCACCTTTTTGACCTCCTCCACATAGCGGGGGGTGCCGTACGGCGCCATCCCCATGACCTTGTACTCCCCCTCATTGACCTGAAAACCGAGGAAGGCAGTGAAGGCGCTGTACAAAAGCCCCAGAGAGTGAGGGAACCGGATTTCGTGAGACAGCTTGAGATGGGAACCCCGACCGACCCCGATCGTGCCGCAGCTCCATTCCCCGACGCCGTCGATCGTCAGGACCGCCGCCTCCGTAAACGGCGAGCAGTAAAAGGCGCTGGCCGCGTGGGAGAGATGGTGGTCCGAAAAAAGGATTTTCTTCCGGTCGATCCCCAAATCCCGCCGGATCGTCTCCTCGATCCAAAGCTTGTCGGTCATCCAGCCCCGCATCGCCTCCTGAAAAACCCGGACCGACCGCGGAACCGTCTGCAGGGTGTTCTTGATGATCCGTTCGAACTTGGTGAACGGCTTCTCGTAGAAGACGACTGCGTCCAGATCCCTGGCGGAGATCCCGCCGGTCCGGAGGCAGAAATCGATCGACCGCTTTGGGTAGCCGTTGTCGTGCTTCTTGCGGGAAAAGCGCTCCTCCTCGGCCGCCGCCACAAGCTGATCCTCCCGGAGCAGAACCGCGGCGGCGTCGTGGTAATGGCAGGAGATCCCGAGGATGTTCATCAGAACGGCTCCCGGAGCTGCTCCGGGGAATCCCAATGGACCGGCCGGGGAAACCAGCCCGACTCCGGCATCGGCCGGCGGTGCAGCCAGTCGGCGCACAGCCAGGTCACGATGCCGACCGGAAGCCAAAGCAGGACGTAGATGATCGTCAGCAGGACCGTGGACTGGAAGTGACCGATCCGCATGAGAATCGGCCGAAGGCGCCCCTTCCAGAAGCCGCGAAACCGCCGAATCACAACCAGATGACTTTCTTGGAGGCGGTCTTCAGCCGGCGCAGGGCATTCCGGGTATCCAGGATCATCGCCGCGTGGCGGAGAATGCCGCGGTAGTCCAGCGCGTCGTGATGGGTCAGGATCACCGCGCAGTCGGCCCCCTTCAAACGGGCCGGCGTCAGCGGAATCGAGTTCAGCTTCTTCTCGCCCAGGCGAAAGGCCGGCACATGGGGATCGTGATAGCGGACCTCCGCCCCATTCTCCAGCAGGTCCTGAATCACCTCCAGCGCCGGAGATTCCCGCATGTCCCCGACATTCGGCTTATAGGCGACCCCGAGCACGAGGATCTTCGCCCCCTTGAGCGCCTTGCGCCGGTCGTTCAGCGCCTGGGCGATCCGATCCACAATGTGGTGCGGCATCCCGGCATTGACCTGGGACGCCAACTCGATGAAGCGGGTCTCGAAACCGTGCAGCTTCGCCTTCCAGGAAAGATAGAGCGGATCCACCGGGATGCAGTGTCCGCCCAAGCCCGGCCCCGGATAAAAGGGCATGAACCCGAATGGCTTGGTCTTGGCCGCCTCGATCACCTCCCAGACATCCACACCCAACCGATGGCACATCAGCGCCAACTCATTGACCAGGCCGATGTTGACCGAGCGAAAGGTGTTCTCCAGCAGCTTGACCATCTCCCCGACCCGGGTGGAGGAGACCGGATGGACCTCCCGCATCACCTGCCCATACAGGGCCTGGATCACCCGGCAGCAGGCCGGGGTGACGCCGCTGACCACCTTCGGGATCGTGGCCGCGGTGTAGTCGGCATTCCCGGGGTCGATCCGTTCCGGCGAGAAACCGAGATGGAAATCCCGGCCCACCTTGAGCCCGGTCGCCTCCAGCATCGGCAGAATCACCTCTTCGGTGGTGCCCGGATAGGTCGTGGACTCCAGGATGATCACCTGCCCCCGGTGGAGGTGCTTGGCCAGCGCCTCGGCCGCCCCCAGGATGAAGGACATGTCGGGATCCCGGGACTTGCGCAACGGTGTCGGCACGCAAATCATCACGCCGTCCAACTCCCGCAGGACCGCGTAGCGGTTGGAACCGCTCAGCCGCTTCGAACGCACCAGCGGCGCCAGTTCCGCCGTCGGAACATCGGTGATGTAGGAGCGGCCGGCGTTCAGCTGGCGGACCCGGCGAACATCGGTGTCGATCCCGGTCACCCGAAACCCCTGCTTGGCGAACTCCACCGCCAAAGGCAGCCCCACATACCCCAAGCCGATAACCCCCAGCCGGAACGAACGGTTCCGGATTCGGGCCACCAAGATTGAGACGGTTTTCCCAGGCATTGGTTGAACCACCCCTTTCAAGAGCGGGTTTTTTCTTCCCGCGCGTACGCTTCCAGCGCAGCCTCCCAACCTCGGATCGGACCGACCAGCGCCTCGGCCCTCGACAGGTCCCAGGCGGTCGCCGCCGGCCGGCGGGCGGGCCGGCGAAGCGCCTCCCAAGTCGTCAACTGAAGACGAATCCGCTCCTTCGGAATCGAAAGAGCCCGGGCCAACGCCCGAACCAGATCGGGCCGGCGGGCCGCCCCCTTGTTGGAGAGGTGCAGGCGCCCCCCGAAGCCGACCGGTCCGGAACGCTCCAGAACCGATCGCGACAGTTTAGCAAGATTTTCAGCCAAGTCCAAGCTGTACGAAGGGCAGTTCAGCTGGTCGGCAGCCACCGGAACCGGCTGACCGGCCCGCAGCCGATCGGCCGCCCCGGAGAGAAAAGTGGGGCGTCCCGGACCGAACAAAGCGGAGACCCGGACCACGAGCCCTTTGGGATGGGCCGCCAGCCCCCGCTCCTCCCCCTCCCATTTGGAGCGGCCGTAACAGCTCAGCGGATTCGGAAGGTCTTCCTCCCGGTACGGCTCCCCTTTGCGGCCGTCAAAGACATAGTCGGTGCTGATCCCGATCCAGGCCGCCCCAGCGGCCCGGGCCGCTTCCGCGGTGTGACCGGCCCCTTCCCGGTTGACGGCGAAAGCGGCCTCTGGTTCTCGCTCGCATCGGTCCAAATCGGTGAGCGCGGCGGCATTCAACAGAAGGTCGGGACGGAAGGTCCTGACGCCCCGCGCGATCGCGCCGGCGTCTGTGACATCCACCGAAAGAAGATCAGGATCGGAGGAAGAAACATGACGGGCCCAGCCCTGAACGATCCAGTCCCGACCCCGAAAAACCGGCAGAAGGGCCCTCCCCAGCAAACCGGTCGCCCCGGTGACGATGACCCGCCGAGGCCTCACGAGGGAAGGATCAAGCCCGGGCGCGGGCGGCCCGCCACCAATCGGCGTGGTCCCGGTACCAGCCGATCGTCTGCTCCAGGCCCGCTTCGAAGCTGTGCCTCGGCTTCCAGCCGAGCGCCCGAATCTTCGCGGAGCGGATCGCATAGCGGCGGTCATGGCCCGGCCGGTCGGTCACATGCTGAAGCAGCGATTCCGGCTTGCCGAGGGTCTTCAGGATCCGCCGGGCCACCTCCAGATTGATCCGGTGGTCCTCCGATCCGATGTTATACACCTCGCCGACGGCCCCCCGCTCCATCAGAAGGCGGATCCCCTCGCAGAAATCCTCGACGAAGAGCCATTCCCGCGCGTAGAGACCGTCCCCGTAGATCGGCAGCGGCTTGTCCTGAAGCGCGTTGGTGATCATCAGGGGGAGGAACTTCTCGGGGAACTGATGGGGACCGTAGTTGTTGCTGGCCCGGACGATCAGGACCGGCAGGCCGTAGGTGATCCGCTGGGCGTTGACCAGGTGGTCGCCGGCCGTCTTGCTGGCGGCGTACGGGCTGCTGGGATTCAGGGGCGCCGATTCGTCGGCCGCCCCCTCGGCGACCGGCCCGTACACTTCATCGGTCGAGATCTGAATGTACCGCTTCACCCCCGCCTGCCGGGCCGCTTCCAGAACGGTTTGGGTTCCCAACACATTGGTCCTCAGGAAGGCGGTGGCATCCCGGATCGACCGGTCCACATGGGTCTCGGCGGCAAAATGGACCACTTGATCGCAGCCGGCAACCGCCTCCGCGACCGCCCGGGGATCGGCCACATCCCCCTGAATGAAACGATGCCGTTTCTCCCCCGACAGATCAGCGAGGTTGTCCCGACTTCCGGCATAAGTAAGGTTATCCAGATTGACGATCTGATCCGCCGAATCGGACCGGAGAAGGGATCGAACGAAATGGGAACCGATGAAACCGGCCCCGCCGGTGACCAGAACGGTCATGACCGCCGGCGGCCCGGTTTCGGGATCGACGGGTCGCGGGCCACCAGCTGTCCGGCCCGCAGGAGCGATTCGAAGGTGCCGGAATCGGTCCACCAGCCCGGCAGGATATCGCAGGTCATCCGGCCGGCCCGGATATAGGCGTTGTTGACATCGGTGATCTCCAGCTCCCCCCGCCCCGACGGCTTGAGGGTCTTGACGATCCTGAAGACCTCGGCGTCGTACATGTAGATGCCGGTGACGATGTAGGCAGAGTCGGGCCGCTTCGGCTTCTCGGTGACCTTGAGGACCTTTTTCCCTTTGAAGGAAACCACCCCGAAGCGCTGCGGGTCGGCGACCTTTTGAATCAGAATTTTGGCTCCCGATTTCTGTCGCTTGAAGGAATCGACGAACGGCTTGAGGGAACGCTCGAAGATGTTGTCTCCCAGCACCACAGCAATCTTCTCCCCGCCGGAAAAATGCTCGGCCAACCCCAGCGCTTCGGCGATCCCCCCCTCCCCCTTCTGGTAGGTGTAGTTGATGTGCTTCAGGCCGAAGGCGGCCCCGTTTCCGATCAATTTCAGGAAATCGCCGGCGTTGTTGCCGCCGGTCACGATCAGGATGTCCCGGATGCCGGCCTCCACCAAGGCCCGCAGCGGGTAGAAGATCATCGGGCGATCGTAAATCGGCAGCAGGTGCTTGTTGGTCACCTGCGTCAACGGATTCAGCCGGGTGCCGAGCCCCCCTGCCAGGATCACCCCCTTCATCCGTTATGCCTCGAGCGCAGATTCATTGCCGGCAGACAAATCGAAGTGTCATGGGGCCATCCGATTCCAGTCGAACCGGATCGCCGGAGCCTGCCAGTCGGCCCGATATTCGTCCGGCGTCTCGTAGTTGTAAACCACCGTTGGGAGGTTCATGATCATCGTCTCCCCGCCGGCCGGATCGCACCCCTTGAAGCCGTGGAAAACGCCGATCGGGATCTTCAGCAGAAAGGGGTCCTGCGGCATCATCCAGAACTCCTCGATCCTCCCCTGGGTCGGGGAACCGTCCCGGGCGTCGTACAGCCCGACCAGCGCCTGACCGAACAGGCAGACCCAGTGATCGGCCTGCAGTTTGTGGTAATGCCAGGCCTTGACGACGCCGGCCTTCGCGGTCGTCACATAGACCTGTCCGAATTTTTCGAAGAGGGAATCGTCCGACCGGAGGATCTCCATCAACCGGCCCCGCTCATCCGGGATCACCTTGAGCTGCTTGATCCGGACGCCATCGATCCGGGGGGTCGGAGCGTTCATGCGTCCGCCCCGTTGCCCATCCCGACATACCGGAAGCCGAAGCGGCGGATCTGCGCCGGATCGTACAGGTTCCGGCCGTCCGCCAGGACAGCCCGCCGCATCGCCCGCTTGATCCGGCGGAAATCCAACTCCTTGAACTCATTCCATTCGGTGATCAGGGCCAAACAGTCGCACCCCTCGGCCAACCGGTACGGATCGGGGGCCAGGAGCACCCCGGGCAGCAGCGGGCCGGCCTCGGTCATCGCCTGCGGGTCATAGGCCCGGACCCGGGCGCCCCCCTTCCGCAGCGCCCGGACGATCGAAATCGCGGGGGCAAAACGCATGTCGTCGGTGTCCGGCTTGAAGGCCAGCCCCAACAACCCGATCGTCCGGCCCCGCAATCCGCCGAGCGCTTTTCGGATCTTCCCGACAAACAGCTCCGGCATCCGCCGATTGATCCCCTGCACCGCCTTGAGCAGCTTCGGGTCCACCCCCCGGCGCTTAGCGATGTGAATGAACGCCTCCAGATCCTTGGGGAAACAGAAGCCGCCGAAGCCGATCCCGGCGTTCAGAAAAGCCGGCCCGATCCGGGGATCCAGCCCCATCCCGGCGGCCACTTGCCGGACATCGGCCCCGACTTGACCGCACAGCTCCCCGACCGCGTTGATGAAGGAGATCTTGGTGGAGAGAAAAGCGTTGGAGGCGTGCTTGATCAGCTCGGCGCTCCCAATGTCGGTCACCAGGAGCTTCGCCCGGAACGGTTTGTACAGCTCTTCCAGAAGGCGCCGGGCTCGGGCCGATTCGACACCGACCACGATCCGGTCCGGCTCCAGGAAGTCCCGAACCGCCGATCCCTCTCGGAGAAACTCCGGATTGGAAGCGACATCGAAGGGGACCCCGCGCGGCGCCGATCCCCGCAGCACCCGCTTGAGCCAGCGGCCGGTCTCCACCGGAACGGTGGACTTTTCAACGATCAGGCGGTGCGATAGCATCGCCCGGCCGATCGAGCGGACCACCTTCCCGACCGTCGAAAGGTCCGCACTGCCGTCCGGCTTGGGGGGCGTCCCCACCGCGATGAAGATCACCCGGCCGTGCCGGACCCCCGCCGCCAGATCGGAATCGAAACGAAGCCGTCCCCGGGACGCGTTCTCGGTCACCAAGACCTGCAGGCGGGGCTCATAAAATGGGATCCGAGCGGCCTGAAGCCCCTTGACCCGCTCCAGGTCGTTGTCCACGCAAAGGACTGTGTGGCCCAGCTCCGCGAAACAGGCCCCGGTCACCAAGCCCACATGCCCGGCTCCGACGACGGTGATTTTCATGGGGCGTATTCTATCATCATTGTTTGGGGAAGTTCCGGCCGGCCTTCGGCTGGTGGTATCCCTTCTGGAACTCGAACGGCATGTCCGGGAAAGCCTTCAGCCGGAACAGCAGCAGCAGCGTCTCCCCCTCCTGCCGCTCAATACCGTAGATCAATTCGGCGGTCCATTCGTGAAAATCCCGCCGGATGCGGAACTGCTGATCAGCGAAATCGTAGATCTTCTTGACCACCCGGCTGTCGGTCGGAGAGGTTTCGGTCACGAACCGCTTCACATCGAGGGCATGGTAATAGCCGATCCGCCACTTGGGCCCCAAATCAAATTCCGTGCTCATCGTCAACTGGGAGCTGGTGTTCCGGGTGTAGCGCCAGCCCAGCCCCAGTACCCAGGGCAGCTCATTGTATTGGTTGTCCTTCCCGCTGTATTCCCCCGCGGAGATCGCCGAGGTTGTCAGCCCTCCGACATTCGGCCGGAAGACCAAATCGGCATTGAACGCCGTCATCTTCCCGATATGGGGATCGATTGTGGCGTCCGATTCGACCCGAAGCCAGTCGTAGGGAACCGCCTCGAGATCCATCGTCAGGTCGTTCCACTCCCCCCCGACCCCGTCGGCCCCCTCCAAATCGTATCGAATTTCGGTGATGAAGCGGGCCAGGTCCACCTTCTGCCACTCCCCGTCCACGAGCCGTTTGGTCTGAAACTTCTGCTCAATGCTGGGCCGGACCGTGTTGGATTTTTCCAGCGTGGAGCCCCGCAGTTGGGCGGAATCAATCGTCGGCTTCCCCTGATAAGAATAGGTGACGGCCGGCGTGATGATGTGCCGCAGCTTGTGGATGTTGAGCCCCAGCCAGTTGGTCTCGATCGGAAAAACGCGGAACAGCCGGGTGTTCAATTCGATCCCCCCGCCGCCGGCCTGTCGGAACTGGGGCGCCTGCTGTTGGGCCCCCTTGGAATAGGCGGTATGCCGGAATTGGGCGAAGGGCCTTAAGTTCAGCCAATTGAACCAGCGCATCGGGTGGTACAGCTCCTGGGTCATGTCGAAGACATGGAGGGAGTTCTCGGTCCCATCCACTGCGTCCTTGGTGTTGGAATGCTCGTAGATCCAGTCGGACTGGTAATACCAGGATTCCTGACGGTCCAGGGTGCCGGCCGGATCGGCAGGGGCCGCGGCAGCGGCCTGTTTTCCTGAAAGACCGCCGAACCAATCCAGGATTGCGGTCCGGGAGGGGATCCAACCGACCTCCCGAGGTCGGATGTTGAGATTGATCTGCGGCAGCGACTGCGCCTTGGATTCGAACCGGTTGCTGCGCCAACTGGTGAAGACATTCAGCCCATACCAGGAGGTGGAGCGAACGAACTCGGCGAAGGTGTCTCCCGGGCCATTCTGCGCCTCGAACTCCTTTTCGAAGAAGTCCTGCAGGAAGCTGGGGTCCTTGGTCCGGTTGATCTCCAGATTAAAGCGGCCGACATCCTCAATGTCCCAGCGATGTCTCAACTGGAAACGATACCGTTCCTTCTCGGTC
>Ga0066640_10001130_pt1 | contig 16008 bp, 19 predicted proteins | sample CryGeyCG2114_020_2_FD_59505 | JGI IMG/M metagenome (GOLD analysis project Ga0066640, IMG submission 59505) | Groundwater microbial communities from aquifer - Crystal Geyser CG11_big_fil_rev_8/21/14_0.20 | ecosystem: Environmental > Aquatic > Deep subsurface > Groundwater | place: USA: Utah... | reverse complement strand
TGCGCCGGATCCACGGTGCGGCTGAGCGCGGCGAAGTCCACAGATACCTCAGGAGAAACGTTGCAGTATGCCTGGGACTTGGGTGACGGAACGACGGCAGAAGGCGCGGAGGTAACCCATACCTATGCCCGCGGCGGCGCCTATCCGATCAAGCTCATGGTGGATGACGGCCAGGGAACCGCCTGTTCGCGAGTGCAGGCCGTCGGGGCGATTCGTGTGAACGCTTCACCGATCGCCAAGGCGAATGACGCCATCGTGATGTGCGCCCGCAGTGCCGAAGAGCCGCAGGCGGTGACGTTCAGCGCCGCCGGTTCTCTCGACCCGGACAACAACAAGCTCACCTACCGGTGGGACTTCGGAGACGGAGCGACCGGCGAGGGGGCGAAAGTCAACCATGCCTATAAAAAAGGCGGCCACTATACAGCAAAACTCTCAGTCGATGATGGCTCAGGAACGGGTTGCGCCCTCTCGACTGCCAGCGTGCCCGTCACGATCAACCACGCGCCTCTTGCGCGTGTGAACCAACAAGAAGTGACGACCTGCGGAGGAGAGGCGCTCACGTTCGATGCCGGGAGCTCCTCGGATCCCGATGGCGATGTTCTCGCCTACCGCTGGGACTTCGGAGACGGCGAAACCGGTACCGGAGCCAAGGTCTCGCACCGGTATGCGAAGGGTGGGACGTACCGCGTCAGTGTCGTGGTGGATGATGGCAGCGGCCTGGCCTGCGCGCTCAGTAGCGCGAATGTCATCGCCCGAGCCAATACCCCGCCACGTGCGGTGATGAGCGCCAAGGCGCAGGGCTGTGTGAATCAGGCCCTGTCTTTCGATGCGACGAACTCGAGTGATCCTGAAGGCCAGCGGCTGACCTATCGTTGGGACTTCGGAGACGGCGCGACCGCCGAAGGGGCCAAAGCGCAACATACCTATGCCAAGGGCGGCAAGTACCCGGTCGCACTAACGGTGGATGACGGCCAGGAAACGGCTTGCGATCTCGCCGTCGCCAAGGGCGAAGCCAGTATCAACACCCCGCCGAAGGCACACGCGGGTCCTAACTCGGTGTGCTGTCTCAATGCCGTCACCGCGTTCGATGCCTCCCAGTCCACTGATGCTGACGGTGACCAACTGACCTACCGTTGGGACTTCGGCGATGGGACCACGGCCGAGGGAGCCAAGGGGCAACACGTCTACAAGAAAATCGGCATCTACCAGGTGCGCGTGCTTGCCAGCGACAACAGCAGCGGCGCCTGCAGCGTCTCCTCAGCCGGATTTTTCGCAAAGGTGGAAGCGAAACCGGTGGCCAATATGGAGATCAGCAGCGAAGGGAAAGGTATCACTCCTACCGCAGGGGAACTGGCGGCTGATCTGAAGCAGAATCGCTGAAGGTTCTTATCCAGTCGCCCCAAGCTATGCTTGGGGCGACTGGCGAACCTCGTGCAGGTCCGTAACGTGAGTGAGCAACACGATTGGAGAGGACTATGAACAAGGGCGTGAGAGGGTTGTTGGTGGCAGTGGCGATTGCCAGCGTGGGGGTCATGGCTGGGTGTGCCAAACAGGCGGCCTCCTCGTCAGAGGCGATTCAGCATGCCAAGACCTTGAAGGCGCCTGAGCAGCAAACCGACTATTTAGTAAGCCAGGCCCAGGCGTTCATGAATTCGAAGGACTACCAAGAAGCGATCAAAACCGCGCAATACGTGTTGTCAAGCGTCGATGTCCGCTCCCAAGCGGCCACGGATCTGTTGGGACAGGCCAAAGCGAAGCTGGCTACGGATGCCCAAGCGGTCATTGGTAATACGAAGAAGCAGAAGGGACTGTAAACGGACGTGCTGTGAATTAAGCGGAGGTCAACGATGGGTGGTCTTGCGGGGTTGCTCGTGCTGGTGCTGGACGTGATCGCGATCGTCGATGTCGTGAAGAGTGCGGCACCCACTAACCAGAAGGCGCTCTGGGTCATCCTGATTCTCGTGCTGCCCGTCATCGGCATGGTGCTGTACTTTCTGATCGGCAAGAAGCAGTGAGCGGAAACATTCAGGTACCGCGCATGACGGAGCGACCAAGGATCGGGAGGACGGCGAGCGATGTCTTACAGGTTAGACCTTCCTGTGGGCGCGGCGGAACTCAAGCAGCTGCAGCGAGATCACGCAATGATACGGGCAACGCTTCAACAGTTGAAGTCCACGCTCAACGGAGGGTCTTCCTACCTACCCGAAGACGGGACAAGAGCTCAACAGGAGACGCGGCAACTCTGCGCCGTGCTCGCCAGGCAGTTGAGAGCCCATAAGCTTGAAGCATCAGATGGATGCCCAAGAAGCGGACCTGTTTCCCTTCATGGAGCGAGCCTTGGCGGTCAATGGCCACAGCAACGGGGCAGTCCGGATGGAAGGAGGTCGTGGAATGAAGCGGGAGGAAGCATGGGAACGACCGGTTGCGAGTCGAGAATCGGCGACGGGTGTGATTGACGCACCATGAGCACTTGAGTGCCCAGGGGTGCAAACGAAAGCAACGAAGGAGACACAAATGGAAAACCTCGTGTGGTTTCTCTTGATCGGTTTGGTCGTTGGGTGGTTGGCAGGGCTCATTATGAAGGGCCGCGGGTTTGGGATCTTCGGCGACATCGTGGTCGGGGTGGTCGGGGCTATGTTGGGCGGGTGGTTGGCCGGCGTGACGGGGCTCGTTTCCTACAGCGCGCTTGGCGGCTTTGTGACAGCACTCATCGGCGCGGTGGTCTTGGTAGGCCTCATTGGTCTGGTCCAACGAGCCTGATCCGTGCAGAGGCTATGCTGAGAAACGTGGGCGGATGGTTGCCACGCGTGTGAATCGGTTCACAGGAACCATCCGCTCGAGTTTCTTATAGAACGCGAAACTCGCTCACGAGCAGGTCAATATGAAAAGCGCGAGAATTCTTTTAGCTGTCGTGTCCGTCATGGTATTAGGGCGCATGTCATACGCTCAGAACAGCACGGCGGTGCTGGCCCCTTCTTCTCAATCGGCGATTGATTTCAGGCTTGCCTTACGAGCGCTCTGGCAGTACCAAGTCACCTGGACGAGGAGCTATGTCGTTAGCGTGCTGTCTAACCTCGACGACGCCGATTCAGTAGAACGCAAGCTCGTGAAGAACCAGGAGCAGATCGGCAATGTCATCAAGCCGTATTATGGCGGCCTGGCGGGTAACCGGCTGGCCGTATTGCTCAGAGAGCACATCGTGATCGCCGTCGAAATCGTCAGGGCGATCAAGGCGAACGATCAGGACGCGCTACGCAACGCGCAGGCAACGGGCCGTGAGAACGCCAACGCTATTGCGAATTTGTTAAGCAGAGCCAAAAACCCTCTGTGGGACAGGCATTCATTAGAACAGGTATTCTACAAGCATCTGGAGTACGTCACCATGCAGGTTGACTATCGGCTCAAGCAGGATTGGGCCTCGGAAATCAGCGCCTATGATGCCGGGCTTCAGCATGTGCTGCTGCTCGCGGATATTTTGGCGGAGGGCGTCGTACGGCAATTTCCTGAGAAGTTTACGGAGTAGGACAAAACCGTGGAAGGGAGGTGAGCACAATGGCAAAGAAAAGCCGAGGGGGTCGAATAACCGCAGCGAAGCGGCGGGCCGCTAAGGCGCCCGGTGGGCGCGGAAGCGTGAAGAATCGTCGAGCTGGACGAACGATTATGGCCACGTAGAAACATCGGAGGATAGAAATGAACAAACAATTCCTTGCACTGGTGGTGCTGGGTGCGCTGGCTGCAGGATGCACCAGTGAGTTCTGGAAAGGCGGAGGCGCGGGCGCCGCGGCAGGGGTCGTCGGTACCGGTGCCGGCTATGAGCTTCGAGCGCGGCAGCAAATGCAACAGCTCGAAGCGGATTATAAAGCCGGACGTATCAACCAACACGACTATGAAACTCGGAAAGACCAGATCCAAAAAGGCTCAGTCTTCTATAACTAACGTCGGAAACCGCATCACATATGCGCGGAGCAGTTGATGGAGGGTCCCTGGATAAAAACCATCCTGACCGTCTTTGGCGTCCTCTTCGCGATCGGTGGCGCCGTCGGCGCCTTCCTGCAGGCCAAGTGGCTGCTTGATCAGCGCAGGACCTTGCGAGGGATTCTGGACGTATTGCAAGCCATGCGGGTCGACGGCATCAAGAGGCGGGTCATCTCGAATCCGGTGACGCCATCCCCGATGTTCAAGGATTGAGCTACGACGCGTCTGATGGCTCCAGAGTTCGAAGGGAAACGACTGGCGTAAGAATCGGTGAATGGGGGAACATGAACTGGAGGTCTGAGATGAGACCGAAGATCTTATTTGGGATGATACTGCTCGTTGTCGGGATTGCGGCATTGGCGTACCAGGGTATTACGTATACCACCAGAGAAAAGGCTCTCGACCTTGGCTCCGTCCAGGTGACGACTGAAACAACCAAAAATATTCCTTTCTCGCCGGTTGTCGGAGTGATCGCGCTGGTCGGTGGCATCGCGTTGCTGACCCTGAACACCAGGAAGGCCTGACATCGTGTCGCCGGCGTGCCTGAATAGCAACGGGAGGGCGAGATGGATAGAGCAGAATTAGAGATGCTCGTAGGCGCACAGGATGATGACCTGTTTGGCTCAGCACCCACCGAAACTACGGTCGTATTAGCACGCAGAGACGGGTCGTTAATGACACCGCTTGGGTTGGCGGCGGGAGAAGTGTTGATTGAGATTGAGTGGTCGGGAGCCGCGACGTTGCGTCAGCTCATCCGGAAATTGGACCGGCCAGTGTATCTGGTCATGATGGCGGTGGGGGTCCTCATCCGGCAAGGTTTGGTGCGGGCCACGCAGCGGGAGCTGGAGGTGCTCGTTGAGCCAATACTGGAATGGGTCAGAGTACCCCGGGTCAACGCCATGGCATCTCAGGCGTAGAACCGTGGAATACAGCCAAGGGTTTCTCTTGGGCAGACCGAGCTGACATGCTCCGCAGCCGGATCGCATGGTGGGCTGTGCGGTGGCTCGCCCGTTCGCAGGGGTTCCTCGATCCCGTTTCAGTGCTGAAGCAGCTGGAACAATTTGGGCAACCCGCTGACGTGCTAGCCCCCGGGGAACTGCTTCGGGCTGGTGCGGTGATGCATGCCCGGGGCATGATGAACACCCAGGCCATTCAGCATAACCTGGATTGGGTGTGGCCCTATTGGGTGGTCCGGCAGTTTGATCCCGCGGACCCCGCGTTTGTGCCGCGGGCTTTCTCGTTAACGCATATCAACCTGACCCATCGGAATTGGACCGCCGTCGGTCTGCCGGATGTCCCTGAGCTTCCCATCGTTGATCCGCGCGGCCTGGTGACCCCCTGGCTTGCCGGCTGGTCGTTGGATGGATGGATCGTGACGCATGACCGCCGGGCGCTCTTCCCCTCGCAGACGCTGACGGGATCTCAGCGATTGCTCCACGAAGGTAGGTTGACCGTGGTCACGGAGACGTGTCAGGGAGCCCTCACCCTGCGCTCGATGGCGGAGGTGATCGATGTGGGGGGCGTGCCCACCTGCCAGATCCGCCTGCTTGGATGGGCGGACACCGCCGGGTGGCTTGTGGCGGCCCTGCGCCCGTATAACCCGGAGGGCGTCAGCCCGATCCACCGCATTGACGTCGTATCGGATCGCACCGGCTGGATCGTGAATGGGCAACATCCGGTCGCATTTGCCGCCCCGCCGCAGCGCTTTGTTTCTTCCCATTACCGATTGGGCGATGTTGCCACCCAGCTTTCGATGACGAAGGAAGAGCCTCGAACCGAGTGTCCTGTCGGGTTGGCCACGGCAGCGGCGCTCTTTCCACTGGTGCCCGGGACCCCGGTAGAGGTCACGATCCATGTCCCACTGGTGGAGTCTCGCAAGCACGCGCACACCACCGCACACCCCATCGGCACGCTCTCCTCATGGGACCACGCGCTGGCCGGGCATTGCCTGTTGCAGGTGCCGGATGCTCACTGGCAGTTTTTGTATGAAACGGCGGTACGCACGCTGATTCTTCATGGGCCGGGAGATGTCTATGCCGGGCCGTACACCTACAAGCGCTTTTGGTTTCGCGATGCCGCGTTTATTATCCACGCGATGCTCTGCGCGGGGTTGACGCACCGCGCCGAACGCGCCCTGGACCGGTTTCCAAGCCGCCAGACCCCGCTGGGCTATTTCCGGTCGCAAGAGGGGGAATGGGATTCAAACGGCCAAGCCCTGTGGATCTTGCAGCGCTTCTGCGAGATGACGGCTCGTCCGCCGAAGCCGCAATGGTCGCACGCCATCGCCCGGGCCGGACGGTGGATTCAACGCAAACGGCTCTCCCCGCGCCTCACCCATCCACACGCCGGGTTGCTCCCAGCCGGCTTCAGCGCAGAACACCTGGGTCCGAATGACTACTACTATTGGGATGATTTCTGGGCGGTGGCCGGGCTGCGAGCGGCGGCATCGCTGACCGAGGCCGATCACCAGCCTTCGCTGGCCGACTCGTTTCGACGCGAGGCCGATGACCTGCTGACGTGTATTGATCGCAGTCTTGAGTTTGTCCGGCACCGCCTGAGTCATCTCGCCGTCCCCGCCTCCGTGTATCGGCGGATGGACGCTGGAGCCGTGGGATCATTGGCCGCCAGCTACCCACTCCAGCTGTGGGCGCCGGATGACTCCCGGATACAGACAACGGTCAATTTCCTGCTGACGAACTGTTTCTTCAAAGGCGGGTTCTTCCACAGCATCAGCCACTCCGGCATCAATCCGTATCTCACGCTCCATGTCGCCCAGGTGCTGCTGCGCTCAGCAGATCTGCGGCACCAGGAGGTAATGCGGGCGATCACCGAGCTGGCGAGTCCGACCGGCCAATGGCCCGAGGCCGTGCATCCCACAACGCGGGGTGGCTGCATGGGCGATGGCCAGCATGTTTGGGCCGCGGCGGAATGGCTGCTGATGGTCAGGAATAGCTTCGTTCGTGAAGAAGGGCGCGATCGCCTGGTGTTGTGTTCAGGTCTTCCGCCGGCTTGGTGTGATCAGCCGGCGACGTTCTCCTTCGGACCGGCTCCGACGTCCCATGGGACCGTGTCGGTCTCCGTACGCGCGGACGGCCAGACCATTGTGGTGTCGTGGAGCGGTCAATGGCATGCGTCCGTTCCGGCGATTGACGTGCACCTGCCCGGCTACCCGTGCATGGCCGCTCGGAGCCATCAGAGCGAAATGACCATCAAGCGGAACGCCCTCCAGGTGGGGGGATGAATATCCTGATGATGTCCAACACCTACACGCCGCTGGCCGGCGGCTTAGAGCGATCCATCAAGAGCTTTGCGACGGCCTACCGCAAGCGCGGCCACCGGGTCCTCCTGGTTGCTCCAGCGTTTGATCGCATGCCTCGCCGGGAGCAGGGCGTGCTTCGTGTCGCGGCTATTCCGCGCATTGGGGGCAGTGCCTTTTCCGCCCGCTTGCCGATCCCGGGCTTGCTGGAGCATGTGTCGGAAGTATTTCAGCCGGACGTCGTCCACGCACATCATCCGTTTCTCATGGGCGACACCGCGTTGCGAATCGCTTCTCTGAGACAGGTTCCACTGGTCTTTACGCACCATGTCTTATTCGAACAGTACACGCGGTGTCTGCTCCCTCTGCGCACAAACGTCGCTCAGCGGTTTGTAATCGATTTGGCTACCGGGTTCTCGAATCTGTGCGATCAGATCTTCGCCCCAAGCCAGAGCGTGGCCGAGTTGTTGCACAAAAGGGGGGTGACCGCGCCGGTTGACGTGGTGCCCACCGGTGTCGATCTGGCCCGCTTCAGGGGAGGAAACCGCGCACAACTGCGCAAGGCGGCCAACCTTCCGGCCGATGCCTTCGTCGTGGGGCACTTGGGCCGGCTGGCCCTGGAGAAGAATCTGCGCTTTCTGGCCACGGCAGTGGCTTCGTTTCTCCGCGAGGAACCGCGCGGGTGGTTTATCATCGGCGGTCAAGGGCCGGGCGAAGCGATGATTCGCCAGGTCTGCCGGGATGCTGGGGTGGATGGCCGATTGCGTGTGTTGGGAGAGCTCAAGGGCCACTGGCTCGCGGATGCCTATCATCTGATGGATGTTTTCGTGTTCGCCTCGCAGAGCGAAACCCAAGGCTTAGTCCTCGTTGAGGCGATGTCGGCCGGCGTGCCCGTGGTGGCCGTGGACGCGCCTGGGGTGCGCGATGTCGTCATCGACGGGCACAACGGACGGCTGTTGCCAACAGAGAACAGCCGCCAGTTTGCCGCAGCACTGCACGGGATAAGCGCTCTGACGGTCGGGCAGCGGGACGCGATGCTCCGGAACGTCTATGCCACCGCAAAACAACTGTCGATGACGCTCTGCGCGGAGCGGGCCCTCAAGTTCTACTCGGTGCTAATTGCCAGATCCCACAAGAGGCGTATCAAAGATGTGCGGTACTGGGCTCGGGTCAAGCGCAGTTTGCACACCGAGATGCTGATTCTGAAGAAGACCGTTCATGCCACACAGGTCCTGATCGAGGAGGCGTGCGCGCATGCGTAAGGGCCGCAACGGGTTTCTCAGATAGTGCTGAGGTTGCATGGTGGCATTTCTGGTAAATTGTGAAGTAATTGTCTATCATGAGGACAAAATAAGGCTGCTCACCGGCCTCCTCCAGCTCGGGGTCCCAGACGAAAGAGGCTTGCTGGAGGTTGAGTCTGGTCAGGGACTCTAATTTTTTGCCACCATCTTTCAGCTTCCATGCATCGACTTCTTGCGATAAACCAACCTAAAGATATCCCCGCCGCCTATCGCCGCAATGCCATCGGACGGCTGCTGGAGTATCACAACCTCGGCAGACCGTTCGAAACGTACTCCCAGGCCCAGCTCCTCATCGGCATGTGCATGGATAACCGCAAGCATCTGCGCATCCCGGATAACTTCGCCTTCATCCTTCGTGCGGGAGGCGCCAATTTACGCTACAGCGAGTTCAAAGTTTCCTATGCCATCGCCGTGGGCGACGTGTCGTCCATCGCGCTCATCGGACACACCAATTGCGGGATGGTCAATCTGGAGTCCAGGAAGAGCCTGTTTATTCAAGGCCTGATCAAACGGGGCGGCTGGAAGAAAAAGGACGCCAAAGAGCACTTTGCCAAGTTCTCGATGATGTTTGAGATCGGCAGCGAGACCGACTTCATCTTGAGCGAAGTGAAGCGCTTGCGCCGGCGCTACCCGAAAGTCACCCTCGCGCCGATGCTCTACAAGGTCGAGGATAATCGGCTGTATTTGTTAAAGGAAAAATAGAACCGTCCCCAATTTTTCTGCATAGCCTCTAATGTTGACCAACTTCAAGCGGCTTCGGCAGGTCCCGCGCGTGGTAGGCGAATGGTTCAGCCAGAGCGAATGGATGGTGCGGCTGCTGAACCTCTCGCGGGCCGAGGAGCCGCGCACCGAACGCGGCCTTGTGCTTATCCAAATCGACGGGCTGGGATTTGCCGAGTTCCGCCGCGGGTTGCAAAAGGGTGACTTGCCGTTCTTAAAGTGGCTAGGCTACAAGCAGCAAGGCTATGTCAGCGCCCCGCACTATTCCGGCCTGCCTTCGAATACCCCGGGCGTCCAAGGCGAGCTGTTCTACGGCGTCAAAACGTGCGTGCCGGCTTTCAGCTTTGTGGACCGCGCCACCCACCGCGTCTGCCATATGTTTGAGCCGGCCGCTGCCGCAGCCGTCGAGGCGCGCCTCGAGAAAGCCGGCGAGCCGCTGCTTGCTGCCGGCAGCTCCTATGGCAACATCTTTTCCGGCGGGGCCAAAGCTGCGCATTTCTGCTCGACGTCGATGGGCTGGACCGGTTTTCTGAAGGCGCTTAATCCCGTATCGTTATCGCTGGCCATCGTGCTGAACCTGCACATTGTCATTCGTGCGGCACTCCTGGCCGTCCTGGAGCTCGTGCTGGCGGTGGTGGACTGCGCGCGCGGGATGCTGACCAGCCAGCGCCTGCTGAAGGAGCTGGGTTTTATTCCGCTGCGTGTGGCTATCTGCATCGTGCTGCGCGAGGTCGTGACGGTGGCTGTGAAGGTGGATATCGCGCGCGGGCTGCGCATCATCCACGTGAACCTGGCAGGCTACGATGAGCAGGCCCACCATCGCGGGCCCCACTCGGGGCTGGCCCGGTGGTCACTGAAGGGAATCGACGGCACCATCCGCCGGATCTGGAAGGCGGCCCGCCGTGCCAGCCGGCGCGAGTACGAGGTGTGGATCTATTCCGACCATGGCCAGGAAAACACGCTGCCGTATGCGAAAGAGCATGGCCGCTCGATCCAGGCCGCGGTGACCGCGGTATTCGAGGGCCAGCTCAAAGAGCGGGGTTGGGGCATCGAGCATCCCCAGGGCGCGTCGCACTGGCGGGCGAACCTGCTGTGGACGTCGAAATTGGCGACGCCGGGACCCGAAACGGGAGAAAGTGTCGCGCCGCGCGTCATTGTGGCTGCCATGGGACCGATCGGGCACATCTACGCGCCTGAAGAGGTCTCTGCCGAGGCTCAGCATCAGCTCGCCGAAGCACTAGTGCGCGAGGCCAAGATCCCCCTCGTGATGGCTGCGGCAGCCCCCGGCCGGGCGCGTGCCTGGACCGTGGAGGGGACTTTTGAGCTTCCCAACGAGGCGCACAAAGTGATGGGCGAGGATCATCCGTATTTGACTGAGGTTGCCGATGACCTGGTGAGCCTATGCCACCATCCGGATGCCGGGACGTTTGTCATTTTCGCCTGGCGCGCGCGCACGCCGGGTACTTTTCCGATGGAATTCGGCTCGCATGCCGGACCAGGGCCTGAGGAGACAAACGGGTTTGCGCATTTGCCGGCGGACGCCGTCACCTTACCGAAGGATCGCGCATACGTGCGCAACGATGATTTGCGCAAAGCGGCCCGCCGCATCCTGGTGCACGCGTCATGACGACGACCGTTGACTGCCCATACTGCGGGGAGTCGCTTGAGATCACCGTGGACACATCAGTGCGCCAGCAGGACTATATCGAAGATTGCCAGGTGTGCTGCAAGCCGATTCAGTTCCGGATTCACGTGGACGCAGACGGCCAAGCGCGCATTGACGTGCGTAGCGAGGATGAATAATGACTGAAATGCTATCCAAAACCTTTGCTGAGCGGGTGGCGGCCAGTATCGAGCTGCTGGAAGCGATCAAGGCCGACCGCGGGTTGCTGGCGCAGCTGCCAGAGGAGACGGTAATTCGATTCCTCACCGCCGCCGGGCAAATCGCGAGACCGGATCGGGTAGGGCAAGAGCAACTGTGGAAAGCGCGGCAGCTGAGAAAACAAGTAAAGCGCCGCGCGCAGTTCGAGGCCCTTCAGCGCCAGCTCGACAAGACAGGGATCCGCCGGCAACGGCAACAGCAAGTCTTCCCGACACCATCCCCCACAGCGGCAATTCCAGCCCCCACACCACCCATCGAACTCAGCGAGCCGGTGGACTGCTACATCTGCAAATACCCCTACCGCCAGGCGCATTCTTTCTATGACTGGCTCTGCCCATCCTGCGCGGAGTTCAATTGGCAAAAGCGGCATCAAACCGCGGACCTGTCCGGCCGCGTCGCCCTCATCACTGGGGCGCGTGTGAAGATCGGCTACCAGGCGGCCATTAAGCTGCTGCGGGCCGGAGCGCGGGTCATTGCGCTCACACGGTTTCCCAAAGATGCCGTGGCGCGCTATGCCAAGGAGCCGGATTTTGGCGTCTGGGGAGATCGCCTTGAGGTGTATGGGCTTGATTTGCGCCATACCCCGAGTGTCGAGGTCTTTGCCGCGCATGTGAAGACGGTCTATGACCGCCTGGACTTCCTCTTCAATAACGCCTGTCAAACAGTGCGCCGCCCGCCGGATTTCTATCAGCATCTCATGGATGGGGAAACCCAGTCGCTGGAAGCACTGCCAAGCGTTGCGCGTCGAGTGCTGGCCAACCATGAGATCCTGCGCAGCCAGAGCCGGGTCCTGGCACCTGAGGCGCGGACCCGAGGGTTGCAACATTCGGCGGCGCTCTCTCAGCTGCCTTTGCTCGAGGGGGAAGGCGAGCGGGGCAATCAACTGTTTCCCGCCGGCCAACTCGATGCGGATTTGCAGCAGATCGATTTGCGCAAGCATAACAGCTGGCGGTTGCCCCTAGCTGAAGTATCGGCTATTGAGCTGCTCGAGGTGCATCTGGTGAATGCGGTTGCGCCGTTCATCCTGAACGCGCGGCTAAAACCGCTGATGCTGCGGTATCCTTCCAAGGATAAGCACATCGTCAATGTCTCGGCCATGGAAGGGCAGTTTTATCGCACTCGCAAGACGGATAAGCACCCCCATACGAACATGGCCAAGGCGGCGCTAAATATGATGACGCGCACCTCAGCGGCGGATTATATCAACGATGGGATTCACATGAACAGCGTGGATACCGGATGGATCACGGATGAAGACCCGGCTGAGCTAGCGGAGCGCAAACGGGTGACGCAGGGGTTTCACCCGCCGCTGGACCATGTGGACGCTGCGGCCCGGATATGCGACCCGATCTTTTCCGGATTTCTTACCGGGCAGCATGTGTGGGGGCAATTCTTGAAAGACTACCAGCCCGCACGGTGGTAGGATTTCATGTACGGAGGGGGATATGTATCGACTCTCGTTAGCTTGCTCAACGCTGTGTGTTGCCCTCGTGGTCTTACTTCTAGGGCGGGTGGAGGCAGCGAGCGACTGGCCCAGTCACAATATTCTCGACTACCCGGATCGCATGACCCAGGAGGGCATCACAACAGCTGGGAAGATCCTCACCTCTGGGGAGGTTGAGAAGCTCTTTGGCGCTCCTTTGAAAGGGAGCGTTGCCAAGATGGCCTGGATTGTCGTCCAGAGCGATGGCGACGACTCGTTCAGAATTGCGGAGGTGGAAGGGAAGACTTCGATTTGGAATGTTGCTGTCGCGCTTTCTCGAGGTCAACCAAGGAAGGCGGGTGGAGGCTTGTGGAGCGTGCTTGCCATTCCACGCAAGGTTATCGGGGCGCCATTTATCGGCATCGGTGGGATCGCATGGTTATTCGCCGGAGGTCCGTCGGACAGCTCAGCTCCATCATTCGGCAAGGGCATCGCATTGGTCTTGAGCCCATTCGCGATATTAGGAGACTGGATCTACCCCGATGATGCTTCAAGGTTAGCCAGCGCGGCGCTAGACAAGCAATTGACAGGGTTCGCGATTGACCATTCCGCTGACAAGGAGTATCCGGCCCATTCCAGCACCCACGGGATGGCGTATCTGGCACCAACAACCGAGCAGGTTGTCTTGCAGATCGTCACTGGATCAGGGAAGCGCCTGACATTTAGAGTCATGCCAAAATAGGGGACGGTTCTGAGAAGGTTGCGGCGGGTCGGGCTACTAGAAGTTGAGAGTGGAATTGAAGGCGTTCATGGAGTCCCCGACGGCCTGCAGCATGCGCATCGTGAGTTGAATCAGTAGGACGGTGTAAACGACCGCAACGAGCGTGAGGGCGATTTGGATCCCTCGAGACAGCCGGGGGTTCTTCCAGACCAGGGGCAGTGCGAAGGGGCCTAAGACGAAGAACAGCATGAAGAGGACGACCCACACGTTGTGGTACCATTTTGGGTTCTGTGAGGCAGGGATGGCGTGCGTCCGGTTCAGTGGGGCTCCGCACTGGCCGCAGTAGTTCGCGCCTGGTGCAGCAACCGCCTCGCACATGAAGCAGATTCTCGATGTGACCGGTTCATCCATGATGCCTTCCATTGTACGCCATGAATCAGCTATCTCGATACAATGACTGACTCTAACCCGGAAGTTCTCACGCTTGAGGAAGTCAACGAGGCGCTGCCGCAGGTGATTCCGATCCTGGAGCGGCTGCAGAAACTGCAGCGGGCGATTATCGAGGGAGAGGAAGGCAACGGCCACACCCGGGTTGCCGTGACGGCGCGGCAGGATCAGCTCGTGGCCGAAGCCCAGGAGACTTTCAATCAGCTCACGAGTTTCGGCGCCATGCTCAAGGATATGGACAGCGGCCTGGTGGATTTTTACGGGGAGCGTGACGGCCAGCTCATCTTGCTGTGCTGGCGGCTTGGGGAAGAGCCGCGCATCCGGTTTTGGCACGCGCTCGAGGGCGGGTTTACCGGCCGCCGGCCGGTAGATGAACTGATCCGATAGCGAAGAAAATTCCGGTGACGCCGTGCCGCCGCCAGTTTGTTTCGCTTGATCCGGCGCATCGTCTCCGATAGAATTAGGATCACAACTCGTTTTGCCAAAGGGTTCGGGCGCCTGCCGCCCGAAGGGTCTTTTTGGTGGTCGGGCCGCCATCTCGCATCAGCTGGATGGCGGTCCGTTTTTTTGTGGCCGGCGAAGGAGTGGCACGGCGTGATCCTCGAGGACGGTTCTGACGAAAGCGAGCTGCCGCTGGAAGAGCCGGAGTCCTGGCGGCCGCCGGTGGCCTGTCCCCAGTGCCGGCAAACCGACACGCGGTTTGTCTCGATGCGGTATGAGGTCTTGGTGTACGAATGCGCGTTGTGCGAGATCCAATTCGAGGTAGAGCCCTAGGGGATGAGGAGATTGTGCGTTCCATGGTGAAGCGGTCTTACGTGGAGGTGCGGGATGGATATTGAATCACCGGAGGACATTCTCCGTCAGGGCAACCAGCTGATGCGCCGGCTGCCGAAGATGATTCTCCCGGCGGTCCTGGCGGCGGCGGGTCTGTGGCTGGCCACAGGGTTCTATATGGTCAGCCCTGGCGAGGTCGGGGTGGTCCGCCAGTTCGGCAAGGAGGTGCGGCGCACGGAGCCGGGGCTGCGCTACCGCCTGCCGGTGCCCATCGAGCAGGTCAATATCGTCAATGTCGAGCGCATCCAGCGCGCGGAAATCGGCTTCCGGACGGATGACCGCGGCGGCCGATCCGGGGTGCGGCGCGTCTCCCAGGAAGCGCTCATGCTCACCGGCGATGAGAACATCGTCGAAGCGCAGCTCATCGTCCAGTACCAGGTGAAAGACCCCTCACTCTACCTGTTCCGCGTGTACAATCCGGATGAGGTGCTGGGTTCCTCCACCGAAGTGGCCCTGCGCAGCATGGTGGGCAATGCCACGATCGACGACCTCCTGACCGTCGGGCGGGAGAAAGTGCAAATCGAAACGCGCGACTTCCTCCAGCGGCTGCTGGACGCGTACAACACCGGGCTGCGGGTCACCGAGGTGCGCCTGCAGGTAGTCGACCCGCCCGAGCAGGTCAAGGACGCTTTTCACGAAGTGGTGCGGGCGCGGGAGGATCGCGAGCGACTCATCAACCAGGCGCAGGGCTACCAGGAGGACATCATCCCCAAGGCCCGCGGCCGCGCGGAACAGATGATCCGCGAGGCTGAGGCGTTCAAGGAGGAGCGCGTCCTGCGGGCCCAGGGAGATGCGGCGCGCTTCACGGCGCTCCTCACGGAGTACCGCAAGGCCAAGGAGGTCACGCGCACGCGCCTCTACCTCGAGGCGCTGGAGCGGACCTTGCAGCCCATCAAGAAAATCATCATCGATCCGCGAGCGACGGGCGGGATTGCGCCGCTCCTGCCGCTCGCCCCCTTGCAGATCGGCGAGATCAAGTAACCCCACGGGAGACTGTCCATGATGCGAGCGGTCCTGTCTCTGCTGCCCATCCTGGCGGTGCTGGGCATCCTGCTCACACCGCAGGTGTGCTTCATTGTCAACGAAACCGACCATGTGATCATTACGCAGTTCGGCGAGTACAAGCGGACGATTCAGCAGCCCGGGCTGTACTTCAAGCAGCCGGTCGTGCAGGCGGTGCACCGCTTCGAGCGTCGGATCCTCTCGAGCGACGCCACTCCGGCGGAGTACCTGACCCTGGACAAGAAACGGATGGTGGTCGACCACGTCACCCGCTGGCGGATCACCGATCCCCTAATGTTCTTCAAGACGGTGCGCGACCTCTACGGCGCGCGGGCGCGGCTGGATGACGTGGTCTTCTCCGAGCTGCGGCGGGCCATCGCCGAGCGGGAATTCGTCAATCTCATCTCCTCGAAGCGCGAGCCGGTGATGGAGGCGGTCGCCAAGAGC
>Ga0066640_10001119_pt1 | contig 16054 bp, 12 predicted proteins | sample CryGeyCG2114_020_2_FD_59505 | JGI IMG/M metagenome (GOLD analysis project Ga0066640, IMG submission 59505) | Groundwater microbial communities from aquifer - Crystal Geyser CG11_big_fil_rev_8/21/14_0.20 | ecosystem: Environmental > Aquatic > Deep subsurface > Groundwater | place: USA: Utah... | reverse complement strand
CGTCGCTGGCGAGGACCAGTTTCCCGGGGAAATCCCGCGAGACGGTGGTGCGGATCTCATCCAGGTCGCAGGGAGGATAGAAGTGGGTGAGGCACAGGGTTTTGCACGCCGCTTCCCGGGCCAGTTTGGCGGCCCAGGTGGGACTCAGGTGGCCGTCGGTTTTTTCCGCGTCGGGCCAGGCGCATTCGAGGATCATCAGGTCCGCTCCCCTTCCCAGCTCGATCATCCCCGCGCAGTAATCGGTGTCTCCGGAGATGGCGGCCACCCGGCCCCCCGGGTCGGTCACCCGGTATCCCCGGCTGAGGTCGATGTGTTTCACCTTTCCGGACGTGACGAGGAGCCCGTCGTACTCCCGCGTCTCCTCGTCCTGCTCGATGAACCGGATGGCGTACTCGGTCGGCTGGAGCCAATGGCCGAACGCTCCCGTCACCTGATCGAAGAAGGATTTGAATCCGGGAGCGGCCACGATTTCCAGGGGCTTTCGGCGCGGGTCCAGGTAATAGCGCGATCCGAAAAGGAAGGGAATGAGATCGCACATGTGATCGGGATGATGGTGGGTGAAGAACACCCGGTCGAGATCGTGGTAGGTGATCCCCAGCTTCAACAACGCCTTGAGCGTGCCGTACCCGAAATCGAAGAGATGGTTGATCCCGTCCTGCTGAACGAGGATCCCCGTTGAATTGCGTTCCAGCGAGGGAACGGCCGTGCCCGATCCGAGAATGACGACCCGCATCGCGTCAGGCGGGTTGGGGGGCACGGAAAATGCCGAACGAACTGGTGTAGCCGTGGAGGAAGGTGGTTGTCCCGACGGGTCCGATTTCTCCGTTGCAGAAAAAACCGCCCAGCGGCACACGCCCTATTCTTTTCCGGAACAGGTCGGAATCGTGGTTGGGCTTGCCATACAGGTACTGGCCCCGGCCGAGACAGGAGAACAACAGCGCCCCCTTCACCTCGCCCGGCGATTTTTCCTCGTTGTACCGGGTGAGAACCATGTCCAGATCTTCCGCGGACATGTCCTTGTCGCGCAGATGAAACTGCACCAACTGGCCCACGCGCAGGTATGCGCCGATGGCCAGGGACCCCGTTTCACGGTCGGCGCCCATCAAATTGCGAATGAGGAAATCGCCCTGCTTGGGGTTATCCTTGAGCGGATTCATCTCGATACCCAGAAATAGCGAGGTCTGCACCAGCTCCTGGTCTTTCTCGTTCAGGGTCTCGTAGAGTTCCTGAAGTACCTGAAGCGGGGGTTCCCCGTCGAGCGTGCGGATCATGGAACCGTCGCATTCGGTGATGTTCATGGTTTTGCCGATCGGGCGGCACCCCTGGGCCACGATGGTATCGACCTCGATATTGCCGCTGAGCGCGACCCCGACCAGGCCCTGGTTGTATATTTTATCATCCAGGTAAAGCGAGTTCCCCCCTGGCCCCCGGGCTCCGCTGGCCAGCCCGCCCACCTTCGGACTTCCCGGGTAGGCGAAGTCCAGTCCCGCCAGAAACTCCTCGCCGCGGAACGAAAAAGGGTCGGCCAGGAAAATGAAATGCGGGTTTTTCTCCGGGTTGACTCCCAACCATTCGGTCCACACCTTGGGCGTCGTGTCCTGGTTGGGAAGCTCCATCGTATTGGAATGGATGGGAACGATCTCCACGTCCGGCAGGCTGGCGCAGGTGACGCTGAGCGCGGGACTCTGCTCCACCTCCACCCCGTTGCCGATGATGCCTCCGCCGGAACAGCCCAGGACCATTCCGGGATTCATTTTTTGCCGAAGCAGGCCGGGCACGCGGGAGTATTGCGAAGAAAAATGCGGCGAAACAAAAATCACCGACAAATGCGTTTCCAGATCGCCCAGGCGGGACTTCAAATCGACAATGCATTCGTCAACCGCCGCTTCCAGGTTTTCGTTGGTGGATATCGCCGAGGCCCACTTCATGTGTCTTCTCCTATCGTCAAAAAATCTGTTTAGTGTTTAGATGCAAATCGAGTTGCGAGGGTTTGAATCGCGGCGATGGACACCTCAAATAGTTTTTCCGCAACCCGCCAAATACTCGATCAGCGCCTCCGCCGACCGGGTCCCGTTCTGCACACAGTCGGGAATACCGATTCCGGTGTAGGCGCTCCCGGCCAGGAACAATCCGGGAGCCGACTCGATGGACTTCTGGATGGACGCCACCAGTTCCGCATGTCCGACCTGGTATTGGACGTTGGCCTTCCGGTTATGGAACACCCGGATGAACACCGGCTCACGGTCGATGCCCATGATGTCGCGCAACTCTCCCTGGATCATGTCGGCGATTTCGCCCTCTTCCTGTTCCGCCAGACTTTCCTGCAGAGCCCCGCCGACAAAACAGCGGAGCAGAACGTAACCCTCGGGCACGCGCTGGGGAAATTTGGATGACGTCCAGGTGCAGGCGAGGATCTTGCGCCCCTCGGTTTTGGGGACGACGAAGCCGAATCCGTCCAGAGGATGCGGGAACCCCTCCTTTTTATAGGCGATGGAAACCGTCGCGGTGGACACATAGCGGATCCGCTTGAGCAGTTCCGCGGTGACGGGGACGGCCGCTTCGGCCATGCGAGCCGTCACCCCGGCGGGAGTGGCGCAAATGACGGCATCGCCTTCCAGCGTCTGTCCGTCGTCCAGATGCACCCGCCAGCCTTGATCGCTTCGAGCCAGGTCGCGGACATGGATGTTCGAATGAAACCGGACGTCGGGACACTTTTGGATGATGCCCTCCACCATTTCCCCCAAGCCGTTTTTCAAAGTCATGAACAGGGTGAAGGGCGAGGGACGGTTATTGTGTTCCTTCCGGGCCGCGGCCCGGCGTTTCTGGTCGAGCATGCCCAAGATCAGCGAGCGGTGTTTCTGTTCGGTCATGAAAAACAGGGGGAACGTGCTTTTGATGCTCATCGTTTCCGGATCCGAGGCGTAAATTCCGGCGAGCATGGGTTCCGCCATTTTGTCGAGGGCTTCCTCGCCCAGCCGCCGCCGGATAAAAGATGCCAGGCTCTCGTCCGCCGAATCGCTCTTTTTCGGGAGCAGGAGGTCCATCCCCATCCGAATTTTCCCGCGCAGGCTGAACAACGGGCTCAACGCGAAAGGCATGAACTTGGTGGGGATCATGAGGCTCAATCCGTCCGGCATGGTGACTAGGCGCTTGCCCGTATAGACGAAGGTGCGGGTCTGCTCCGGATTGGTCCCCACCAGCCGGTCGCCGAGCCCGATTTTTTTGCACAACTCGATGGCCCAGGGTTTCTGGGAGATGAACGAGTCCGGCCCGCGCTCGACCAGGAACCCGTCGAACCGCTGAGTGAAAATTTTTCCCCCGAAGTGATGCGTGCCTTCCAGAACGGTGCATTGGAGCGAAGCTCCCCGGAAAATTTCTTCCTGGATCCGGTACGCCGCCGCCAGGCCCGCGATCCCGCCGCCGATGATATAAATTTTTTTCATGGAATCCATTATGTCAGGTTTGAAGCGGGGCCGCAATCCATTGACGTTCTCCGCGCGGATAAGTGGGACGCCTCGCCAGGCCGCCTTTTGTATGCGGTCGTTCCGAGGAGCGTCGGCGACGAGAAATCTTGCTTCGATCCGGGACGGAGCGTGTGTCTTCCCCGCCCCGGCAAGATCCCTCGCCATTGGCTCGGGTGACGCATAAAAATACGCCCCGGGATGACAAACCGACCGTGCGAAGGCGCCGGGAGGGCAAAAGGAAAATGGGGGCGTGGGAGAACGAGGCGGTCCCCGTTTCCGTTTTATATTCCGCCACCGGGCCGTTTTCCGCGTCCGGCAATCGTTCGCCGCGCCCGGTTGGCCCATTGCCGGACCAGGACATACTCGCAGGTGAGCAGGGCCAACACGCCGGGGATCGCCACCGCCGGCGAACCGGGGAGGAGGATGACGGCGATTCCCCCGAGGATCGCCCCCGAACCCATGAGGAGAAAGACGATCCGACGCACCGCACCCTCGTTGAGCGCGGCCTGGTCTTCGGGATCCGGGAACGGTGAAGACTCCGGGTGAGGATGCGGCGGTCCCGGAGCCAGCATCGACGCCAGGACCCCAACCGCAAGGATTCCCAGAATCACCGCCAGGGAAAACAGGATGGGAATATGGAAATGATGCGTCAAAACCATCTTGATGCCCACAAAAGCCAGGAGAAACACCAGGCTGAGTTTCAGGTACCTGAACTTGTCCATCACCGCCGCGAGGGCGAAGTACAGCGAGCGGAGCCCGAGAATGGCAAACACGTTCGACGTGAATACGATGAACGGATCCAGCGTGATGGCGAAAATTGCGGGAATGGAGTCCACCGCAAACATCACGTCGGAGGTTTCGACCAGCGCCAGCACCACGAACAGCGGCGTCGCCGCCCGCTTGCCGTGCTCCATGACGAAAAACTTCGAACCGTGATATTTCGCCGTCACCGGGTACCAGCGCCGCACCAGCCGAACCGACAGCGCGGTATCGGGATCCAGCGGTTCCTCCGACGACACCAGCATCTTGGCGGCGGTGAACAGCAGAAATCCCCCGAACACGTAAACGATCCAGTCGATGCGGTTGATCAGCCAGACGCCCGATCCGATCATGATCCCGCGCAGGACCAGAGCCCCCAGGATGCCCCAGAACAGCACACGGTGCTGGAACCGCAACGGAACCTTGAAGCTGGAAAAAATGAGCGCGATGACAAAGATGTTGTCGAGACTCAGGGATTCCTCGACAAGATACCCGGTCAAAAACTGGAGCGCCGCTTCCTTGCCTGACAGGTCGTGGCCGATGCGGACGCCGATCCCCAGCCAATGGTTTTCGTACATGTAATAGACTGCCACGTTGAACGCCAGCGAGAGGGAGACCCACAGCGCGGTCAGGGACAGAGCTTCCCCGGTGGAGATGGGATGCGGGTCGCGGTGAAGAATGCCCAAATCCAGGGCAAGCAAAAAAAGCACGAGGAGGATGAACCCCGTCCAAATCAGGATTTCCATACTGCTTTACATTCTCCGCAAAAGTGTGGTTCTCGCTCCGGAAAGGGAAAATCCGCACCCTCCGTCCCGGAAAGTATTCCTGTCATCGGTCGATCTCAATCGGTCACGGGTTCCTTGCGCCCGGAGACGGCGCTACCGGCGAGGAAGGTTTTATCGACGAAGTTTTCACCGAAATAATAAAAGAGGTCCCGGTAATCGGAGGTTTTGAGCAAAAGAAAATCGGCCCGCTGGCCGGGTCGCAATCCCCCCATCTCCCGGTGGCGATCCAGGGCGCGCGCGCCCCCGTAGGTGGCGGCGACCAGGGCCTGTTCGGGAGTCAAGCGGTACATGGCCGTGGCGAGGGTGAGGATCGTCTGCATATTGTACGTGGGACAGCTTCCGGGATTACAGTCGGTCGCCAGAGCGAGGGGCACGCCCGAGTCGAGCAGGGTGTGCACCAGAGGCAGTTTGCTCCCGCCGAGAAAGTGGGTCACGCCGGGCAGGAGCACGCCCACGGTTCCCGCCACCGCCATCCCGCGGATGTCGTGCGGACGGGCGTGTTCGAGATGATCGCAGGAAATCGCCCCCAGCCGCGCCGCCTCGTAACACCCGCCCTGCAGGGTAAACTCCTCCACGTGGGCGCGAAGCTGGAACCCCAGAAGTTTCGCCTGCAGGAACAGCCGCTTCAGGTCGGCTACCGTGAACGCCCCGCGCTCACAGAAAATATCCACCCCGTCGGCCAGTTCCCGGAACTCCGGCAGGTATCGCAGAACGAAATCGAAATAATCCTTTTTCTTCACCCCCTCGGGAACCGCGTGCGCCCCGAGGTAGGTGAGGGTGACATGCACCTTGAGATCGGCGGCCAGCCTGCGCCCCACGCGCAGGATCTTTTTTTCGGTTTCGAGATCGAGCCCGTATCCCGACTTGATCTCGAATGCGGTGGTGCCGAGGGCGATCATGCGTTTCATCCGCTCGCGCGCCGAGCGGTAAAGCATTTCCTCGCTGGCCTTGCGGGTGGCGTTCACGGTGCTCAGGATGCCTCCGCCGTTTTTCAGGATCTCCAGGTAATCGTCCCCGGCGGCGCGCATTTCCATCTCGGCTTTCCGGTCGCCCCCGTAAACCATGTGGGTGTGCGGGTCGATGAAACCGGGAATCACCGCCCGGCCCTTCAGATCCACCACCCGGGCGTAGTCGGAAGCGCGGATGCCCGTATCCCGAAACACCTTCTCCACCCGGCCGCCCGAGACGACCAGCGCGCAATTGCGATAGACCTTCAGGCGCGGGGGATCGGTATCCTGGACCTGGACCAGTTGCCCGATGTTTTTAAAACAGATTTTTTTCGCTTTCATGTTCATTTCCCCGGAAGGCCAACCTTGCGTGCACGGGCGACCTGGCGGGCCTCTGCATAACCGGCGTCGACGTGCCGGGCGACGCCAAGACCGGGATCGTTGGTGAGAACCCGGTCGAGCCGCCGCGCCCGGGCGGGGGTGCCGTCGGCGACCACCACCATCCCCGCATGCAGGGAATTGCCGATGCCCACCCCCCCGCCGTGATGGAAACTGACCCAGCTCGCCCCGGATACCGCGTTGACCACAAAGTTGAGGAGCGGCCAGTCGGCCACCGCGTCGCTCCCGTCAAGCATGTTCTCCGTTTCCCGGTTGGGGGAAGCCACGCTCCCGCAATCGAGATGATCGCGGCCAATCACGATCGGGGCGGAGACGATGCCCTTCCTCACCAGCCGGTTCATCACCTGCCCCATCCGGGCGCGTTCTCCATAACCCAGCCAGCACACCCGGGTGGGAAGCCCCAGCACGGGGACCTGGGCCTGCGCTTTCTGGATCCACCGGCGCAGTGCGGGTTTCTCGGGAAAGGTGTCCATCACCGCCTGGTCCACCGCATGGAGATCTTTCTTCTTCCCCGAAAGCAGGGCCCAGCGAAACGGTCCCTGACCTTCGCAGAACAAGGGACGAATGTACGCGGGGACAAATCCGGGATAAACGAACGTTCCGTCCTTTTGCCGCACGTCGAGCCCCCCCGACTCGGCTTGTCCTCGCAGGTTGTTGCCATAATCGAACACCACCGCGCCCCGTTCCTGGAATTCGATCAGTGCCGAGGTGTGACGGACCATCGTGGCGAGCGACCGTTTCCGGTACTCTTCCGGATCGCGCGAACGCAGTTGCATCATTTCGGCGAAATCCCCGCCGTCGGGGACATAATTCATCACATCGTGCGCCGAGGTCTGGTCGGTCACCAGGTCGGGAACGCGGCCCCGGCGAAGCAGATCCCGCGCGGCCGCCGCGCCGTTGGCGACGAGCCCCACGCTGACCGGCCGGTTCCGCGCCAGCCCTTCGTCGATCCACTTGAGCGCCTGCTCGGGGGAACCCGTGGCCCGGTCGAGATAGCCTTCCTTCAATCGCCGCCGAACCTGGGCCGGGTTGACCTCGGCCACGAGAATGCAGGCCTCGTTCATGGTTCCGGCCAGGGGTTGGGCGCTTCCCATCGCCCCGAGCCCGGAGGTGAAGATCCACTTCCCCGCAAGGCTCGCGGACCGGAAATGTACCCGTCCGGCGGCGCCGAAGGTTTCGTAGGTTCCCTGCAAAATGCCCTGGGTCCCGATGTAGATCCAGCTTCCCGCCGTCATCTGGCCGTACATGATGAGGCCCAGCCGGTCGAGGCGGTCGAAATATTCCTGCGTGGCCCAGGCCGGAACCAGATTGGAATTGGCAATCACCACACGGGGCGCATCGGGATGGGTCCGGGCGACGTAAACGGGTTTGCCGGACTGCACGCAGAGGGTCTCGTCCGATTTGAGCCGCTTGAGTTCGGCGACCAGGCGGCGGTATTCCTTCCAGTTCCTCGCGGCGCGCCCGCTCCCGCCATAAACGATGAGTTGCTTCCAGTCGAGGGCCACCCGCTCGTCGAGGTTGTTTTCCAGCATGCGGAGCGCGGCCTCCGTATCCCAGCCGCCACAGCGGAGCTTGCGGGAGGTGGAGGCGCGGGGCGGCCGCTTCGGCCTCAATTCCATATACATGGGCCGGCCGGCGGAACCGGACGAGGAGCGTTGTGTCACGACTTTTTTTCCCGCATGGCGAAACCGAGGCAGAAGTGGTAAAACACCGCCGCGGCCAGGCGGCCGGTGCGTTCGTCCTCGATGGCCGGATTGTACTCGGATAAATCGAACAGGGAAACCAGGAGATGAAGCCCGGAAAAATAAGCGATCATGAGGGCATCGTGGGCCTTCAAACCCTGGACGCCGGGGCAGGACACGCCTGGGGCGTCGCACGCGGCCACGGAATCGAGATCGAAACTGACAAACAAACTCTGACATTGCCAGGTGAGTTTCCCCAGCGCGTTCCGGAAGGAATCGACGGCTCCCTCGTGCCGCTGAACCTCGTCCAACCAGAGGATGCGGGCTTTCCTGTTTTGAATGTATTCCGCGTGTTCGGCACTGCATTGCGCCCCCTGGGTGGCAAATTCGATGAAATTCCCCCCGTCGAACGCGGGATCTTCCAAAAGTTGGCGGAATGAGGACCCGCTATGCGCCCGGCCCGCGATTAAAGGACGCACATCCAGATGCGCGTCCACGTTGATGACGCCCCCCGGCCGGCCGCCAAGGTGATTCAGAAGCGCCCGGGCGTTGGGATAGGACTGGTCGTTACCGCCTCCGACGACAAAGGGAATGCCCCCGGCGGCGAGAATGTTCTCCGTCGCGCGGGTGAGCGCGGCATGTCCCTCTTCCAGCGTCTGGCAGGGAGGGATGTCTCCCGCATCGGAAACGGAAATTCCGGACAGGTCCACTTTCCATTGAGGGTTGCGGACGGTCCCATACCGCTTCAACCAATACCGGAACCGCTCCGGACCGGTTTTCGCCCCTTCCCGTCCGCCATTGCGGGCCACCCCTTCGTCGAAGGGAAAACCCAGGATCACAATCTGGCCCCCCGTTCCCGTCGTAATCAGATCTGCAAGTCGTCGATCGGTCATAATGTTCTTATAGGCCCTAACCGTCTATTTGTAAAGCAGGCTGTTGTTGTTGAAAAACAGGGCTCCGGCGAGTTCCGGATCGGGCCGGGGGCCGTCCAAATCCGGAAAAAATTTCATCCGTCGCCCCCCCCGGTCTGCTCTTGTGCCTCCCCCACGGTTTTGGTAATCTTGTCTTTAAATTCCCTTAATATTCCCGATTTGAAAGGAGTCAAAAATGTCAGACGCCATAGCCGCCCTCAAGGATGCGATCGAATTCGAGAAGAAGGCGCTTGAGAAATATAAGGAGGCCTTAAGCCAGATCGAGCACAAGGAAACCCGCGACGCGATCGAAAAAATGGCCCAGGATAAAAATCAGCAAATCGATTCCCTGCATTGGATGGTCATGGCAGAATCGGGAGCCTTGGAGCCGGAAGAAACCGCGCAGGAGGAAAAACCCAAAACCTCCGCCGGCAAGTGCCCCTTCTCCGGTCAGTTCGCGGCCATGGGCCTGGATATGTCCAAAATGGGGGACATGATGGGGGATCCATCTAAAATGGCTGAAATGATGGAAAAAATGAAAGGCAACTCCGGTTCCTGAAAACATCCAACACTCTAATTTTAAAGAGGCGGACATGGAATCCAGCTATCCCCGAAAACTTTTCATTGAATGCCCGGCGTGTGGAATCAGCAATATGATCGATGGGTTTACCCCCGAGAAACCCGTGATCTGCAACCAATGCCGCGAGCGCATGATCGAACCCACACTCAATGAAACTCATAGCGAAATCCTCTGCGAAGACTGCGGGCTGACCCTGCTGTTGCTCAAGGAAACGGAGTTCGTGGAAGGAGAATCGACCTGCCGGTGCGGAAGCACCCATCTGAGCTTGTTTGAGGAGTCCACCATCGCGGAGGACGCGGAGGAGGCTGGAGCTTTCGATCTGGAGGATGAGTCCTTCGAAGACAAGGAAGACGAGGATGATGGTTTGAGTTGGATCCGGTCCGACTCCGACTTGGATCACGATGAAGATTATAATGACATGTTCGACCGTGACCCCGGCTGAATCGACGGTTTAATTCAGGACCCCCTCCACCCCCTTTCAACCCCCGGGTGAAAAACGATAACCCTTTCATACGTTTGAAAAGAGGTTGTCATATCCTCCCAATTCCTTTTATAATAAACAATTGCATAATAAATCAGCGTTTGTCCTACACTGGCCAATTCGCAATTCAACTCATTGAAAGTGAAGCATGACGCAAAAATCTCCCATCGTCGGGGACGAGTGGAATCGCAATCGCGCCCATGCGATTGAATTGTTGAAAAATAAAACTTCTTTCCTTTTCGCCGGAGACATCGATCCCGATTCGGTCGGTTCCATGCTCTCGCTCGGGTTATTTTTACGCCTGCAGGGAAAGCGGGTCTATATGGTGATCTCCAACTCGCTCGGGGAGAACCTGGACTATTTCCAGAATATCATCGAATTCAACCAGATCCATGTGGTGCGCAAGGCGGATGAGCTGATCCCTCTCAAAGGCAAAATCGATGTGATCATCTTTTGCGATACGGCCAATACCAAACTGGTTCCGTTTTACAGCGAACTGGTGACACAAATCCTTGTCGACAATCCGGATGTGATCGAGATCGATCATCATTTTGGAGCGGACAGCGAAAAAGTCACCTCGAACGGAGTGCAACTGTTCCGGAAAGCCAATGCCAACACCGAGATCATCGGCGAGCTTCTGGACCAGTTGACCGAGAAGGGATCGGAGTTGCCCAATCCCTTCAACCAGCGCAATATTTTGTTGGCCCTCATTACCGGACTGTTGGGAGACACGGTGGGAGGCAAGGTGGTCCACTACCGGGAAGACTACGATTTCTGGATCAAGCGCCTGGGAGACCAACTCGAAAAACACACCCGCTGGCGGGATGCCACAGAGACCCGGCCTGCCGACAGCCGTCAAACCAAATTCGGGAATCCGTTTCAGTTGCTCCAACACCTCAACCGTCTGAACCCGGAACAGGACGCGTGCCTTAATTTCCTCACCGATCGTGTGTTTAAAAACCACGGGATCGGCTTGCTCAACCTGATGAATTCCACCTATCCCGAGGTGGGCCATGTCTGCCAGCCTTATCAGTCGGACTGGTTTCAGGACATCCTGGGATTTCTGGTCAATCTCGTTCCCGAGCAGGCGGGCAAGGTGGGGATTCTGCTGTTTCACGGCAAAAACGCCGAAGGGAAAGACTGCATCTTCATCAAGATCCGGCGGGCGGTGGATTATGATGGGATCGACCTCCGGCGGGTGGAAGACCATATCCGGTCCGCCTTCGATGGAAAGTACATGGGGGGCGGCGGTCATCCCGGCGCGGTCTCGTTCCGCATCCATCCCGACGAGGAAGATGAAGTCCTCGCCCGGTTCCATCAGGTCACCGAGTTCCTCCGGGAAAACATGACCTGACCCTCAGCCCCTGTCGCTTTTGCTCCGCGCAACGGCGCCTTCGCGATTTTCCCCGCCCCGATCCAGCCAGATTTTTTTCAGGTAAAAAATTTCCAGCGCGTTCAGTTCCAGTCCCTTCACATAGGGTTGGACCAGCATATTGAGGGCCGAGACGAAGAGGGGAATCATCGGCACCTCCGTCCCGGTGAGGAGGATCTGCGCCTCATCGTAAATGGCCTGGCGGGCTTTGGGGTCGCGCTCCATCGCGCCGCGCGCCACCAGTTCATCGTAGCGGGGATTGGCCCAGCGCAGACGGTTGTTGCCGCTGTTGGAAATAAACAGGTTCATGAAATTATCCGGATCGGGGAAATCGGCCCCCCATCCGAGACGGAACAACTGCGGAGGATCCATCTGCAGGTGGTTCAGAAAGACTTTCCACTCCTGACTGTCCATGTCCACGTTCACCCCCAGGTGCTCCTTCCATTGCGCCTGTAGAAACTCAGCGATCAGACGGTTGGTGTCGGTGGTGTTGTACACGGCGGTCACGGGAGAAAGACCCCGGCCTCCGGGAAACCCGGCCTCGGCCAGCAACGCCCGCGCTTTTTCGGGATCGAATTTCGCCCCGATGTCCGGATTGTATCCAAACATGCCCTTGGGGATCCAGGAAGTGGCCGGGAGCTCGCCGCCCTGCAGGATGACCGGGATCCGCGACCGGTCCACGGCGTGGGCAAACGCGCGCCGCACGCGGGCATCGTCGAAGGGAGGCTTTTCCACATTAAACCCGTAATAATACCCGCGAAGCTGGGGCAGGTTCCGGTATTCCGGCCGGTTCCGATAATGCGGAATGGCCACCGGAGGCAGGTCCACCACATCCAGCTCCCCCGTCTCATACAACGTGAGGGCGGTGGTCACCTCCTCCACCACATAAACGAGCACGGTGGCGATTTTGGGAGGCGGACCGTAATACCGGGGATTGGCCCGGAGCGCCAGTTTGTATTCGTGCCGCCACTCGTCCAGCACGAAGGGCCCGTTGGTCACGATATTTCCCGGTTCGGTCCAGCGGTCGCCGTATTTCTCCACGATGTCCTGGCGCTGGGGAAAGGTGACCATGAAGGTCGTGATGCTGGGAAAGTAGACCACCGGTTTTTTGAGCCGCACCTCCAGCACGCGCGGGGACACGGCGCGGACCCCCACGAGCGAGGGGTCGGTAATTTCTCCGGTGTTGTATTCGTAGGCGTTCTCGATATCGAACAGGAAATAGGCATACTGCGCCGCCGACTTCGGGTCGAGAAGCCGCTTCCAGGAGTACTCGAAATCCTGGGCCGTCACCGGGACCCCGTCGGTCCAGGTGGCCTCGGCCCGCAGGTAAAACCGGAGCGTGCGCCCGTCCTCCGAGGTTTCCCACCGCTCGGCCAGGGCGGGAACCGGTTCGAGGTTGGCGTTGTATTCCGTCAAACCCTCCATGATGTTGGTGAGGATCTGGAACGAAACGCTGTCGGTGGCCAGGGTCCAATCGAGGGTGGGCGGTTCGGCGCGGATGGAGAGGCGAAACGACGTCTCTCCCTGCCCGGGCCCCGCACCGGAACAAGCCATCAGGGTCCAGGCGCACATCGCCAAACCCAGGTAGAATTCACGAAAATCCGGCCGATTCATGGATTCAAGCATAACATACCCTCCCCTGCCGCACGCCCGGGAAGCGCCAATATAGTCCTTTACTTTTCAAGTGACATCGCTAGAATAAAAGTTTTCATCCAAAAGCGAACCACATGGCCAAAGGCAGACAAGCACCCGACCTTTCCTATATCCGGCGCTGGCTCAAGCGCGGGCTGAGCAAGGACCAGAAAGTCCTCGACCTTTCCCACCGGGATATCGGAAACGAAATCTGTTTCGACCTCGCGGAAAATCTCACCATCGAGGGAATCGAGGTGTTGTTTCTGCACAACAACCGGATCAAGGGCGCGGGCCTGGAAGAACTATTGAACGCCCCGTTCTTCGAAGGATTGCGCGAACTCTGGCTGTATGACAACCTGATCGGCGATGACGGCATAGCCGCTCTCGCCAACGCTTCCAGCATGCGGCGGCTTAAATACCTGAGCCTCTACACCAACCGCGTCGTCGACGAGGGGGCCGTGGCCCTGGCGGAATCGGAAAACCTGAACCGCCTGGAAACGCTGGACCTGTCCTTCAACCGCATCGGCGACCGGGGGGCGGCGGCCCTGGCCCATTCTCCCAATCTCCCGCAACTGAAAACCCTGCATCTCGACTCCAACCGGATCGGAGCGGCAGGCATGGAAGCCTTCGCCCGGCGCACAGGGCTGGAGCGGCTGGAAACCCTGCATCTCCTCTATAACAAACTGGAACCCAACGGACTGCTGGCGCTCCGGGAATCGCAAAGCCTCGCAAAGCTTCAAGCCTTCAAGTGCGACCTCTATCCTCCCATCCCGGAAGGTGAATGACCCCAATATGACCGCCAACGAACGGGATCGATATATCGTCCGCCTTCTGCGCGACAAGTACGAAAGCTTCCAGGGCCTGCTGGACCTGAGCTACGAGCGGCTCGGCAACGAGGGGCTTGCCCTGCTTGTCCGGACCCGGGATCTTTCCCACGTGCGGCACCTCAACTTATCGTGGAACGAACTCACCTGCCGGGGAGCGGCCGAACTGGCCGGATGCGGGACGCTCGGCAACCTCCGCCACCTCGTGCTCGACGCCAACCACATCGGCGACAAGGGAGCCCGGGCGCTGGCCGAATCGGCCAACCTGCCCGCACTCCAGACGATCACTCTCGTCAACAACCGGCTGGGGGATGAGGGGGCATTGCGGCTCATCAAGTCGGCCTCCCTGAAACAACTGGATCGCCTGGACCTGGAAATGAACCGGATCGGCGAAGCGGAGATCACCACCTTCCCCGACGGCCCCGCCGCGCTCACCCTCCGGCACCTCAGCCTGAGACGCAACCGCATCGGCGACAAAACTCTCGCCGACTGGCTCCAGACCGGCGCCTTCGTTCCCCTCCACCATCTCAACCTCGGATGGAACCGCATCGGCGATGCCGGCGCAAAAGCCATGGCCAACTCGGCCACGCTCCGGAATCTGGGACAGATCATCCTGGACTCCAACTGCATAGGAAACGCCGGGGCCACGGCGCTGGCCCGGTCGAAGCACCTTTCCAATCTCGCCGATCTGTTCATGGGCGACAACGATTTCGACCGCAAGGGAGAAGACCTTCTTCTCGACTTGCACACGCGCATCCTGATTCAGAAACACCTCAAGGGATCCGTTCTCAACCTCGCCGAGCAGAACCTGGGCAACAAGAGCATCCGGGCTCTGGCCCGCTCCGAGCGATTGAAAGACGTGGAGGCCCTGAACCTGCGCGGCAACCACATCGACTTCCTGGGACTCCTCGCCCTGTCCGAGTGCCCGCACCTGGACCGGTTGAAATCCCTCAACCTGATGGACAACAGCATCCGGTCCAAAGGCGCGGTGATCCTTGCGGAATCCCCGGTCTTCACGGGACTTCGATCGCTGAACCTTGAGAATTGCGGGATCACCCCGCCGGGGCTTCTCGCCATCGCCCGCTCGCAGACCTTGACCGGACTTGAAGAGTTGAACCTGAACGCCAACGATGTGAATGAGAAGGGGATGACATTTATCGCCGCCTCGGCGAATTTCGCCCGGCTCAAGGTCCTCAAGGTGGGGGATACCTTCATGGGCGACGCAGGACTGGAAGCCCTGGCCGGTTCGAAGCACCTGGCGGCGCTCGAAGAACTCTGGCTCAATGGAAACGCCATCACCCGGCGCGGGATGAACGCGTTGACGTCTTCCACCCGGCTCGGCGCGCTCAAAAAACTGGACCTGCGGCGGAACAAACTCACCTGGGAAGACCAGATGCGGCTCGCCGACCTGAAGTCCGAAAAACAACTCCCCTTGCTCCGGTTCTGATTTTTCCCAACAGGCTCACCCCCCAGCGGCCCCCCTATTTCCCCCAATTTTCGCCGAGGTGAATCAAACTGGAATACTGCGCCCTTCCGACTTTCCGAAAAAACTCCCCAGGACGGGGGCTCCATTTCCGTAAAGGAACCGACAGCCCTTTCCCGGTGGAGAGCCTCATGTCCGCCACGATTCCCAATCCAAAACCTCAATTTATGCCTCTCCATTTAGCGATTTCGAGCGTCCCTTCCCCGCGCAGGAACCGAGCGCGGTTTCCTCGCTGGTCGGGTGGTACCTGCGTCCCACCGAAGAGAAAAACCAAAAGGGAAGGGTGGAACACCTGCCTGGCGCGCCGGAACGAAAATAATCCCACCCGCGATTACCCCAGCGCGCTGAAAATACCTCAGACGGTAAACCACCAGATCAGGCGGGAATGTTCGTTGACCCAGAAGAAGTCGAAGAAATTGTTTCGCGCAGTCAGGGAAAAATACCGGGTCCGTTCGGCCCCGTCCTCGTCCCGGAAAACCGCTTTCGCCACGTACACCCGGGAGGAAGTGATGAAGGTGGGGACGAAAATCAGGTGCCCGATTTCCAAAGAGACGAAGGGAATGTGGTCGATCTTTTGAAGGTCGTTTTTCAACCGCTGGCCCGCGGCCGGGCTGGCAACACCCCCGGGTTCGTCCCGCAGGGCCGTCAGGAACTGCTGAGTGCGGTCCGCCTTCATATATTTCCGTATCCAAACCTGGGCCTTGGCCTCGTCGAGGGAGGCCGCAAACAGACTGG
>Ga0066640_10001118_pt1 | contig 16054 bp, 13 predicted proteins | sample CryGeyCG2114_020_2_FD_59505 | JGI IMG/M metagenome (GOLD analysis project Ga0066640, IMG submission 59505) | Groundwater microbial communities from aquifer - Crystal Geyser CG11_big_fil_rev_8/21/14_0.20 | ecosystem: Environmental > Aquatic > Deep subsurface > Groundwater | place: USA: Utah... | reverse complement strand
GATTTCTTACCGCATAAGTTCCGCAAAAGCAACGCCTTTTTGAGGGAGTCGCTTCGTTTTCTATATCGCTTGCCGGAGATGCCGCCGTTTTTTAAAATGATGTTTATAACACGCATCATGCAGCAGCTATTTTTGCCGTGGGCATTATTGCTTTGGTTTATTTCGGCAGGAGCCCTTTTTACGATATCGCGAAATGATATAGTAATACTTGATTTTCTGGTACTGTTGATCCTGTTTATATTGACAAGCCGGGTATTCTCATGGGTCAAGCTCCCCGGGGAAAGCGAGAAGTATTCGATGGCCACAGTCATAAAAGGTTATTTTTTGACTCTTTCTATAATGCTTGCCACAGGCCTTAGCTATCCTTTTTTTAAACAAGGCAGCGTTTACAAGCGCCTCAAAGGTAATGTGTTATAAGTGGGCAGGTTAAAAGAATCAGCCATAAATTTTAAATATGCGTTTAGGCCGTGTAAGCCGTTTTTAATATGGCGTCTTGCGAAAACATTGGCAAAGAGCTATATATTTAAACGCCCTCCCTTAAGATATGTTGATCTCGCCCTCGACTTTGACTGCAACCTGAAATGCCAGCATTGCTTTGCTTTATCATTAAAGCAGGAAAACCGCAGGAAGCTTACCATTAGTGAATACCGCGATATCGCCGAACAGTGCATGAAGCTTGGTACAGTTAATTTCTCTTTTCAGGGGGGAGAGCCCCTGTTACTTGAAAATCTCAAAGATATTATTCACGCTTTTCGTCCGCATCAAAATCTTATTTCGGTCACTACCAACGGGACCCTGCTAAACGGGCGCAGGATAGAGGAGTTAAAAAGGATGGGGGTTGACATACTTACTGTCAGTTTAGACAGTTCGATACCCGATGAACATGATTCCTTTCGCGGTGTCCCGGGCAGTTTCGCTAAAACGGTAAGCGGTATCAGGCTTGCGCTTAAAAAAGGGCTGAATGTCACGCTTGGGTGTGTTGTCACTCACCATACGTTAAGAAGCGAAGGCATCAAAGGGCTGGTTGAGCTTGCGCAGGGCTTAAAGACGGTGCTTTACATAATATTGCCTGTCGCGGTAGGGGGATGGGCACAGCGTGAAGATGTGCTTTTGGATGAAGAGGATATGCGCTTCATAGATGGTTTAACGCGCAGGTCTAGTTATGTGAGGACGGATTTTCAGGCAAATCTCGGGCCATACGGATGCGGAGCCGCAAAAGAGATACTTTATATTACGCCATACGGGGATGTCTTTACATGCCCTTTCCTGCACGTATCGGCAGGAAATGTATTGAATGAGGCTATAAAGGATATCAGGGGTAGGGCCTTGAGGGACAGGCATTTTGCTGTTTACCATGATAAGTGCCTGGCGTCAAATGATCGGGAGTTTACATCGCGCTATATTAGTAAAGTGCGCAGCGCGAAGGCGCTGCCCCTGCAATGGAGTGCGCTATTCGGGGAGGATAATTAAGTTGCGTGTTTTTGTCACAGGGGCTACAGGGTTTATCGGCAGGGTTTTCGTGGGTAAACTGATTGAGAGGGGCGATGAGGTTGTCGCCCTCGTAAGGGATAAGAACCATAATTTGCCGAAAGGGGTCAATCTTGCATATGGCGATATCATGTTCCGGGATTCCCTGAAGGAAGCGGGTCGCGGCTGTAAAATGCTCTACCACCTGGCCGCTATAGTTTCTTTTAACCGCGAAGATTCCACACAGCTTATCCTGGTTAATGGGCAGGGCACCTTTAACGTATTATCGGCCTCACTGGGGTGGGGCGTTGAAAAGGCTGTGGTATTAAGCAGCGCCTGCGCTATGGGGTTGTCCCGCAGGAGAGAGATTTTGCTTGATGAAAATTCCCAACCCACACGTGTATGCATCAGGAATAACCCATATCTTCAAAGCAAGCTTTTAGCGGAGAGCCACGCGTTTAGTTTTACGGACCGCTTAAAGGTGGTTGTGGTTAATCCCAGCACCGTGTACGGGCCGGGGGACTGGAGGTTGAATTCCGGGACTTTGATAAAAAATATAGCCGGCTCTTCTGTAGTGCCTGTGCCGTCAGGGGGAGGGAATGTGGTGGACGTGGAAGATGCCGCCGAAGCCATTATATTAGCCGGTGAAAAAGGGGTATCCGGTAAAAGGTATATCGTTGGCGGCCATAATATGCTTTTTAAGGATATTTTTGAGGATATAGCGTGCGCGATACAACGACACCCGGCATTTATATTACTTCCTCCCTGGGCGCGGCTTCCGATGAGTTTTTCGGCGGGGTTTTTCGGCAGGTTCATAAATCGCGGCTTTGTGACGCCTCAAATTATAAATGACATGTTTTTATTCAGGTATTATTCAACAAGGCTTGCCCTGGAGGAGCTGGGTTTCAGGCCGCGTTATACTTTTCGGGAGAGCCTGGATAGGGCATGGGCTTTTTATCTGGTAAACGGCTTGATAACGTGATAATTTATGTTTAGAATTTTATTGATTAATCCGCCGCGCGCTCATCTGGTAAAGCTGGATACGCCGTCGAACGTAGATTTGGGCGAAATATCCGCTTTTCCGCCTATAGGGCTCATGTATCTGGCGCAGGCTCTTAGGAAAAAGAGCGGGGATTTTGCGGTGCAGATATTGGATGCGGTACCTCCCGGGCTTTCGTATTCGCAGATCGCAGATAAGGCATTAAAATTTAAACCTGATATTATCGGGATAACCACTTTCACCTTTACGTTTTACGATGTCCTGCATACCGCGATTACGCTGAAGGAGGTTTTGCCGGATGTGCCTATTGCGGTCGGCGGGCCGCACCTGTATCTTTTCGCGAATGAGACCATGCGCCATGATTGTTTTGATTACGCGATTGTGGGAGACGGTGAAGAGGTTTTTACCGAATTGTGCTGTTCTCTTAAAGGCGGCAGGATGGTTTCAAATATGCAGGGATTGTATTCCCGCGAAGGCGGACAAATAAAAGGCAGCGGAGCAGCGTTTTTAAAAGACCTGGATACCATTCCTGTACCGTCCGTAGACCTTATAGACCCTCTTTTATACTACAGTACTATAGGGAAAAAGGCCGCCGTAGGAACTATTTGTACGTCCAGGGGCTGCCCGTTTTCCTGCACATTCTGCCAGGTACCCAAAAGGAAGTATTTGATCAGGTCGCTGGATAACATAGTCGATGAGATAAAAGAATATACAAAAAATGGGGTCACGGATTTTTTCTTTTTTGACGATCTGTTTAATGTGACAAAAGCCCGTGTCATTGAATTTTCCGAACGCCTCTTGCGGGAAGATATGAAGATAGGCTGGATGTTCAGGGGCAGGGTTGACCAGATTGATAACAATATGCTTAAGATGGCCCGCAGGGCAGGCTGTCACACTATTTCCGTAGGCGTTGAGGACTCCACAAATGAGGGCCTTAAGGCAATAAAAAAGAATATTACCATCGAGCAGGCGTTTGAGGCGGTTGGGCTAATACGAAAAAGCGGCATCAGATGTTCAACTAACTGGATCATAGGTTTCCCACGCCATAAGACCCCCTCCGATCTTAAGCAGCTGCTTGATACGGCGATAAAAATGGATGCGGATTACGCGTTATTTAGTGTTTTGCAATGCATGCCCGGGAGCGAACTGTACGAACAGGCCGTTTCGGAAGGGGGCCTGGATAAGGAGGCGTGGGCCGGATATGTCCTGAACCCTTCCCGTGATTTTCATTCTCCCATATGGGAGAGACACATGACAAAAGAGCAGTTGTTTGAATTTTATGAGTACGCGTTCAGGCGCTACTATTTTCGCCCCAGGGTTATATTGAGAGAGGCGCTTCGCATAAACAGTTTTGCCGAGGCCGCTAATAAGGCGAGGTCATTCGCGAGGGTTTTTATGTACGCGGGAGATAACAAAAATTGAATATGGCAAACCTTGACATGGACAGAGAGGCCAGGGAAGCGAACAGGAAATTTTACGACAACGCGGCTAACATATACGAGAAGGCCGATGGCAGGAGAAACGCCGCCATGGATCGCTGGATGGAGTCTCGCCTGAAGGGATTAAGCATTATGGCCGGCAACGGCTTATTGCTTGATGTGGGCTGCGGAACGGGTATGGTATTACGAAACGGCAAAAATTTTTTTAATAAGACCTATGGGCTTGACATATCAGTAGAGATTTTAAAAAAGGCACAAGCAGACGGTGTCATATGCGCTGATTGCTCAAAAATTCCGCTAAAAGATAACTCCGTTGATGTGGCTGTATGTTTTGCTGTACTCCATCATATCTACAAACATGAAAAAATGTTTCAAGAAATTTATAGAGTTTTAAAGAGGGGCGGGGTATTGTATATAGACCACGATATGGACAAGGCATTCTTTAAAAAATTCCGCCCTTTTATAAAAGCGTATAGATTTTTTGCTAATCCGGCTCAAAGATATCATAAGCTAAAAGGTGATATCACAAAAGAACTTTATGAGCTTTCAGAGGTTCATTCGGATGGCATAGCGTCAGAACAGATACTCAGCCAGCTTAAGAATGCGGGTTTTTTGGGCCCGGAGGTGTATTATCATTGGTTTGGCCTTAATAGGGTTGTTAATAAATTCATGAAGGATAGGAGGTGCGGCAAAGGCGCAGCTCCTCTTACCTGTATTATTGTTCGTAAATAAAATGTCTAAAGATACACAAAATAGGATCTATTCAAACGCATTGCCAAGGTTGGCATTCTTTAAAAGATTTGCCCCTGAACTGGTGTGGGATAATGGCATCTTGCTTGAAAGCCGCGGAGCCTTTTTTTCAAAACATGTTTTTTCAGATTATGAGCCTCAGTGTATATTAGATGTCGGCTCGGCCATACATCTTGTTAATTCCTGCGCGGAGAGAATTCCGTTTAAAGAGGACTCCTTTTTCAACAAGGCGACCGTAGAGGCTTATTTAAGGATGGGGAAAAAGGGGACCGCTGCCTTTGTCAGCGAACTGTAAGGGCTCCAATCAAAAAGATTATGAGTTCAAATAGGATAAAATTTGGATGTAATTTGTTAAAGAGTAAGCTGAGAAACGAAAGCGTTCCGTTTCTCCTGCAATTTTCTGTTACAAACAGATGCAACATGCAATGCAGGTACTGCTATGCCAAATATTATGAGAGGGGCCAGGAAGATCTACCTTTTGAGAAAATCAGCGCCGTCATAGACGAAGCGGCCGCCCTGGGGACGATACGTATTAATCTGGTGGGTGGGGAGCCTCTTCTCAGGCAGGATGTAGGCAGGATCATAGCGTATGTTAAACAAAAAGGCATCGAGTGCGCCCTTACGAGCAACGGCTGGCTTGTGAAGGACAAGATCAAAGATGTCGCAAAACTTGACATGCTTTGTTTGAGCCTGGACGGTGACAAACGGGCGAACGATTATAACAGGGGCGAGGGTTCCTTTGACAAGGTTATGGAGGCGATTGAAGCGGCCGCAACGAATAATATCAAGATACAGGTGGCGAGCGTCCTTTCTTCCGAGAGTATAAAAAGTATGGATTACCTTATCGATCTGGCCGTGAAGAAAAACTTCAAGGTCGGGTTTACGACGCCTATTACGCAGACATACGCCGGCGAGACGGCCGCTATACTGGATATGCCGGATGACGAGGCGCTAAGGCAGGCCATAAAAAAGATATTGGACATAAAAAAGGCGGGCGGGCCTATACTGTTTTCCAAAGAATCCTACAGATTCGCGCTCAAATGGCCGTATGGATACAACGTAAATAAAATTATGGGGAAAAGGCCCGGTTTTAAGTTTCCGCGTTGTTACGCGGGGAGATTCTGGGCTATTATAGATGTTAACGGAGATGTATATCCGTGCCCCTCTCTCGTAGGTGTCGTAAAACCTCTTAACTGTTTTCAAGAGGGTCTAAAAAAGGCATTCGAGCATTTGAAGGGCCATGAGTGTCGGACGTGCCATATCCCGTGCCAGAATGAGTTTAATTTCATGTTTTCACTTAATCCGTCTGTTTTGATGAATATATTAAAAAATTACAGGGCCTGAATATATGAGAATAATGCTTATGACACATCCCCTGACCATAAAGAGGGGGCAGGAAGAGACCTTCGGCGTTTTTCCTCCTTTAGGGATCGCGTATATTGCTGCCATGCTGGAAAAGGGAGGGCACGAAGTTAAGATAATGGATTGTTTCGGCTCGGGCGTTAAGAACAGGGCGCGAAGAGGCCAGGAGGTCCGGATAGGGCTGCCGCAAGAGGAGATATTTGAAGGCGTTCGTAAGTTTTCTCCCGATATTGTCGGGATATCAAATAATTTTACGCTATTTGAGAGCGATGCCCTTCGGCTTGCCAGGTTGATAAAGGAGAGGTATCCCGCTGTTTTTATGGTGCTCGGTGGGGCGCATGCGACTATGGCGTACAAAGATATGATTGCCAGGGAATATATTGACTGCGTGGTTCGCGGTGAAGGCGAGTATGTGATGCGGGAACTGGCTGATGCCTGTGCCTCAAAAACATCCTTAAGCAGCATAAAAGGCGTTGTATGGAAAAGGGATGACGGCGTTGTGATGATAAATGAATTACGGGAGCCTATTGCCGATCTGGACCTTTTGCCTGTGCCCGCGTACCATCTTTTGGATATGGCCTTGTATATGAGCCAGAGGGGAGGAAATTTTGCCTATAGCAAGAATTTCCCCGTAGGGCACATTATGGGAAGCAGGGGGTGCCTGTATAATTGTATATTCTGCAGTACCTCCAAGCATTTCAAGAGGTTCAGGGCGCGCTCAGCGGAAAATATATTAAAGGAAATAGAATTTTTGATTAGGCGGTATCGCGTAAAAGAGATCCATTTTCATGACGATAGCTTTCTGTGCAGCCAGGAGCTGGTCCGGGACTTTTGCGACGGGCTTATGAAGCGGAAGATGCGGATAAGCTGGCAGGTTTCCCAGGGTATTACTGTCTGGGATATTGATACAAAGATGCTTGCCCTTATGCAGAAAAGCGGCATGTATCGTGTCGGACTGCCTATTGAAAGCGGCTCAAAAAAGACATTGAAATTCATAAGAAAACCTGTAGATCTCGATAAAGCTATTGCAGTAATCGATGAATGCGCCAGGTTAGGCATTTATACTCACGGGAATTTTATAATAGGTTTTCCCAATGAGACCAGGGAGGATGTAGGGGAGACAGTAGTATTTATAAATAAAAGCAATATTGATTTTATCAAATTGCTGATATGCCAGCCGCTTTGCGGTTCAGACCTGTATGAGGTGTATGTCAAAAACGGCCTGCTTGAGAAGGCAGGGCCGGGTTATACCTCTTATGAGCATACAAGATATGATACTTTTTTATTTACGGCCAGAGAGTTGAATTCCATGCGTGTCAGGATTACAAAGCAATTTTTTATTAAGAAGACCTTTAAGGTATTAACCCCCGGGGGGTTTATCAGGCTGGTGTATCCGAAAATTAATTCCCCGGACAAGGCCGCCTATTTTGTAAAGCTGGCGATACTCTCTTTAAAGCGTTTTTTAGCGGGAAGGGCGGTTCTCGGGATATAACAAATATATGTTAAAAAACAGATTAAGTTTGCTTAAAGGGTATCTTTTTAAAAATACCGAGCCGGGGCTGTGGCCGTCTGTAATAGGTATAGAGATCACAAATAGATGTAATCTTGACTGCCTCATGTGCCCGCGGCAGAATATGACAAGAAGTATAGGCGATATGGATATGACCTTGTTTAAAAAGATAATTGATGAGATATCAGACAAGGTTGAGTATGTGTGGCTTCAGGCGTATGGAGAACCTTTGCTGCATAAAGAGGTTTTTGGCATGATAAGGTATGCCAAAGGCCGTGACCTCAATGTAGGGTTATCTACTAACGCGACGGTGATTGGAAGCGATATGTCCGATAAACTGCTTGAGTCCGGCCTGGATTATATAATATTGGCATTTGACGGCGCATGCAAGGCTACATACGAGAAGGTCCGTAAGGGGGCCGATTATGATAGCGTGATAAAAAATATAGATCTTTTTCTGCGCAAAAAAAATGAAAGGCGCTCTAAAATGTTCGCTGTTGTGCAGTGCATATATATGCGCGAAACCGAAAAGGAGATAAAGCGGTTTTTAAATATGTGGCGCAAAAAAGGCGTTAATGGTATACGGATACGGCAGGTGACATACAGCGGAGAAGGCAAATACAAGAACCTCTCGAAGAGGGCCTGTTACTGGCTGTGGCATGACCCCTACATTACATGGGATGGCACTCTTATACCATGCTGCCAGGACGTAAACGCCGTATATCCGCTGGGTAACGTAAGCGCCGCGCCCATAATTAAACTCTGGAACTCCAGGAAAATGCAGGAGCTAAGGCAAATTCATATCGAAGGCGGGGGATATAAAACCGGCTTGTGTAAGGGGTGCAACATGTATCAACCCGGGAAGCTATTGGTAATAGGCAGCTCCTTTTTCAGCGCCTCGGCCGTAAACAAACTTGTTCCGGTTGTTGAAAGTTTTATATCGCGGTTACGGTACTAAACCGCAAAAGGGATAAGGCCGTATGAGATTTCTTTTAGTTACAGGGCTTGAGAGAAAAAAGGTAAAGGTATGGGTTTGCCAGGAGACGAGCCCGGCCGGCAGCCTGCTTCCTCCGGTGGATCTGGCAAGTATAGCCTCCGCATTAAGGAGTAAAGGCCATGAGGTGGTGATATCGGATCTAAGGCTTGCCAGAGACCCGCTGGCAGAGTATGTCCGCCGGATTAAGGACAGCGGCACGGACGCCATCGTCCTGAACGTATCTACCACATCCGCCAATTCTGATTATAAAATATTGGAGAATACCCCGAAGCAGGTTAAAAAAATATGTTTCGGGACGCACGCGCAATATTTCCCTGACGAGTGTTTTAAGAAGGGCGCGGACTTTGTGCTCGCGGGGGACCCTGAATTTTGCATCCTTTCGTTAATTGAGAGCGGTTTTAATGTCAGCAATCAACGGGGGATATGGGATAGTACCTCAAAAAACGGATTTTATTATACGGATAATTTAGACGAGATAGCTTTCCCGGCGCTGGATTTGCTTGATATGCACAGGTATCACGCGCCTTACATAAGGCGGGGAAACCTTTTTACGCTGCTTTTGGGCAGCAGGGGCTGCCCCTATCCCTGCACATATTGCCTGTATCCGTCATTTTTTGGTAAAAACTACAGGACCAGGTCCGCGGGTAATATCGCGGGTGAGATAGAGCAGGACATGAAAAGATACAATATAAAGGAATTTTATTTTCTGGACGCGACATTCAACATTGATGAAAAAAGGGTGGCGGGTATTTGTGAGGAAATAATAGGGAGGAAACTGGAGGTACGCTGGTCATGTAATATGAGGGTTTGGCCGGCCTCGGGCGGCATTTTGAAAATGATGAAGAAGGCGGGATGCAGCAGGATATTTTACGGTGTTGAGGACCAGGAACTGCTTGGGGAGACAGGGAAGAGGATAGACCCCGCGTTGACCGAGGAGGCTTTCAGAAGAACGCGGGAAGCAGGTATAGCGACGGTGGCATTTGTAATGCTTTTCCCTAGAAGTGGCATTTCGGAAGGAACATATAGCAGAAGGGTATTAAGTACATTAAAGAAACTAAAGGCGGATGCGTTCCAGTGTAATATCGCTATACCTTATCCGGGTACCGAAATGTACGAAGCCGCGAAAAGAAAGGCCGGGGCCTCAGGCGATTGGGATACTTATGACCCGCATGGGCATACGCTGCCTTATAAGTCGGATATAGATCTTATAAGGGTGAAGAAAGGTGTTTATTCCAGGTTTATATTACAGAACCCCAGGGCGATATTTAACCTGATGGGAAATTTAGACGCGAGATCCTTCGCCTCTCTGTTGTCAGCTTACTGCAGGATGCATTTATCTAACAGGAAGTAAAAAATATATGAAGATAATACTTTTGAGCCCGCCATACAAACTTGAGTATATGCGCAACGCGCGGTGCGATTTTGTGTCGCTTTCGGGTACGCAGTGGTATCCCATACTGCTGGGTTACTGCGGCGCACTTTTGGAAGGCAAGGGCCATGAGGTTAAATTAATAGATGCGCCCGCAAGCCATCTTAATCATGAGGATACCGCCTCCCTTGTTTTGGAATATAAGCCGGATATGATTGTTTTATATACCGGTTTTATGAGCGAGGAGAATGACCTGCAGTTTGGAGACAGATTGGTTGAGGAACTTAAATGTGAGGCTGTGATAGCCGGGCCTTACGCGTCTATCGACCCGGAAGGCACACTCGGCAGGGCCCGGGTTATAGATAAACTTATCGCGGGAGAATTTGAATATCCGGTTTGCGAGCTGGCAGGCGGACAAAGGCCGCAGGAAATAAAAAATATTCTTTTTAAAGAAGGGAATCGGATAACCCGTAATCCTCAGAGGGAATATTTAAGCGGCCGGGAGCTGGACGCGATTCCATTTGTATCTCGCTTTTTTAAACGGCATCTTAATCTATATGATTACAAGACCCCTTCCGAACTATATCCCTTTATTGATATCATGACCGGCAGGGGCTGCAAATGGGGCCTGTGCACATATTGTTTGTGGGTGCATGTGTATGTAAAGGGCAGGACATATAATTTAAGGAGCGCGGCTAACGTTATTGAGGAGCTTGGATTTATAGAAAAGGATATGCCCGGGGTACGCTCTGTCATGATTCAGGATGATAGTTTAACGCCTGAGCGCGCGCGCGAACTTTGTGAGGCAAAAATAAAAATAGGGAATGAGATCATCTGGTCCTGTTACGCAAGGGCGGATATAGATTATGAAACCTTAAGGCTTATGAAGCGGGCCGGATGCAGGAACCTTCATGTAGGATATGAATCCGCCTCCGACAGGGTCCTGGGTTTGATCAAAAAGGGTATAACGGCTGAAAGGATGAGTGTATTTACGCGGGACGCTAAGCGGGCCGGCCTCCGCATACACGGGGATTTCGCTATAGGGTTTCCCGGAGAGACCAGGGAGGAGGCGCTTAAGACAATCAGGTGGGCATACAGGCTTAACCCTCATACCGCGCAGTTCCAGCTTATGATACCTTTTCCCGGCACGCCTTTTTACGCGTATATGAAGGAGAAAGGCTGGCTTAATAATAAGGGCCAGCCGGATATGCCGGATTTTACAAACGCACAAATCAGGGCGATGGCTAAAACCGCCTATCGAAGTTTTTACCTTAGCCCTAAATATCTCTATAAATGTGTCAGGGATCCCGGAGAGCATTTTTTTAAAAGGCTGGCTACTATTAAAAGGGCGATACCGGCCATGTTCTGGAAGAGGTGGGAGGTTTAATGGCCTTACAGGAGGGGTTAAGCAAATTTTTGAAAGGGAGATTCTGCGTAATATATTTGCTGCTTCTGGTCTTTTGCGTTTTCTGGGTATACAACCATGCTTTGTGGACCAAGTGTGATCCTACCATAGACGACGAGCAGGCGATGTTTGACGCCTTTGGCATATATACCTTCGCCAAGGTCATGCACCAGGAGCACATTCATCCTCTTAAGGTCGGCCAGACGTTGTGGGGTTTTTTGGGATATTATGTATATGAGGTAGGGATAAAGGTTTTTGGGGAGCGGCTTTCCAGCGTAAGGGAGGTACTGGCGTTTTTCAGCGGCGTATGGGCGGTATTGATATATCTCATCTTCTATATCTCGACAAAGAGGCCCATAATGTCATTTTTTATAACCCTGATATTTATACCGTTTTCGACCCACATAAATTTTCACGCAAACAGGGGATACGCTCATTTTTATAACTTTTTATTGCAGGATCTTTCTCTTTTAATGATGCTGCTGTATGCGCGCAGGAAAAGGATATTGTTCCTGGTTCTCACAGGGCTCATTCAGGGCGTCGCTTTTGGCTTTAAATATGAGTTTTCTATGCTTGGGCTTTTTGCCGCTTTTTTGACATTGTACGTGCTTGAGGCTATGGAGACATCAAGAAATACGGTACGGGAAAAATCCCAGGCCAAACCTGAAGGAGGCTATGCGGCCTTCAGGTTTTTTAAGATCGCTATATTGTGTTTTATCCTCTTGGGAACTTTTCAATTAGTCCGTATGGGTTTTTTAAGCCAGATCTTTTTTGTTTTCTGGGCCTCCTGTCTTGTGCTGCTGGTATTTGAGGCAAAACTCACGGCTGGCGTATTAAAAGGGGCTATCAAACCGACAGGCGCGGGCCGGAGCTTCTTTTTAAAAGCGGCCGTTTTGTTGGGGGCCTTTGTATTATGCGTTATTTTGTGGTTTCTGCATATGTGGGCCATGACGGATTTAGCGACCGCCAAAAACTTTTTTATGCAAATCGCCAATACCTCAAACCAGGTGACCAGGATGAGTTATTCATCATCTACTTTCGGGGTGAAACAGTTTTCATTTTTTTGGCGTATGCATAGGATATCATTTATCCAGCTTTTGGTATGGGGCATCGGCGCGGCAGCTTTTTCTATGGCGTTTATGCGTTTACGAAATACGATAGTGCGCGGTATTATTATAGGCGCGCTCATTATCGTCGTATTTGCCGCGCTCAGCGTACCGCATCTTAAGATCGCCTCAATTTACTATTTTATGGCGGCCATAAGCGTGCTGCTATGGCTGTTTTTTGCTAAGGCCATAAAGGAGTCAAACGCGAAGGGGATCCCGTTGGAGTTTGCGGTTTTTTTGTGTTTTCTTTCCGCGGGTTCGCTTAGTCTTTTACGGGAGACCTCAAGCGTTGATCTGAACGTATGGGCGGTCTTTCCTGGGCTTATCGGGGTCCTGGCTTTTATGACATATAGCCCCTTTTTTATCAGGAGGGTCGGCTGGCTTAAGGCCTTTGGGTTCACCGCCCTTTTTTATTTTGCGTTTTTAAACTGGGTCAAGACGGAATGGATGAATTTTGTATACTGCGGGCCGCAGAGTCCGGGATTTAAGAACGCGGGCAAGGAGTTTGACTTGTATATGCCCGTAAAGACCTCGTATGACCTGATCATGATGAGAGTGTTTTTAAAAACAAATGTTAGGGGTGGCGAATACATCTTTGTATTTAACGACCATAGCTATCCTTATATCTTAAGCCCTACCGGGTTTGTGACTAAACCCCTTATAACATTTCAGATGCCTGATGAGGAACAGGAAAAAAGGATGCTGAACCTGTTCAAGTCAAAGAATATAAAATACGTCCTGTATTCCGAAGGGATCCCCGCGTACAATTCGGACAGGGCTTCGCTATTTTTCCACGATCTTTCTTCTTATATAGAAAAAAACTACATGAATACGGGCCTGCGGTTTCTTAATTTTTCCATATGGGAGAATAAAGAGACGCTTAAGGCTGCGCGGAAAAAATAATTTATGAACATAATCGCATTAGATAGATAATTATGATAAGAACCGGTTACATAAGGATGATTTTTGTGTATCAAAAAAGCCTTGATTAGAATATAATCTTAATGTAACATCTTAATTATTGTATGGAAAGGACGGGTTTATGAATGGGTAATATAAAAAAGCTTATCTCAAAGTGGGCAAGGCGTTTTAGAATGTTTTACCGCTTGTTTCTTTTTAAAATCGGGCGTGACAGAAGGCCTGTTTTTGCGGTCCTGACCGTTACAGCCAATTGCGATTTTAGGTGTAAGTATTGTTTTTCCGATTACTACACCAAGACCGAAACAAATCTTTCATTAGAGCGGTTACTGAAGATAATAGATGAATTGGCGGATATGGGGGTTATTTATATAAATGTTCATGGCGGAGAGGCGCTGCTTAGGAAAGATATAGGTAATATTATTGACCATGCCCTTTTAAGAGGCATGTTTGTAAATTTTATTACAAATGGGACTTTTCTTAAGCGCCGTTGGGAGGATATTAAAAACGTAGATGTTGTGTGTATAAGCCTGGACGGCAGCGAAGAGACTAATGATAAAAACCGAGGTAAAGGGACTTTTAAGATCGCTACAGACGCTATAGATTTTGCGTTGTCCAAGGGGGCAACCGTTAGAATAGGCATGACCATAACGCAGCACACAAAGGATACTATAGAATGGCTGGCAGAGTGGGCCAAGAGCCGCAAGATCTATATTCAGCCATTTTTGCTTTTTGATCAGGAAAATCTGCCAAAGGAACTTTGGATGAATTGGGAGGAAAATAAAAAGGCCCTGATCAAATTGATTGAGTTAAAAAAGAAAGGATATCCCATATTTTATAGCATCAATACCCTGAAGTACGCCCTTAACTGGCCGTTTAACAAAGCTATTATGCGAAGAAGCGATCTAAAAGGTATTGAGATGCCGCGCGGATTCAGGCCAATACCTTGTTATTATAAATTACTGAATGTGTTGATTGAAAGCAACGGTTCGGTGAGGACATGCAACATTATGGCAAGGGTAGGCACGCATGTGAGCATTATGGACAAATCTGTCAAAGAGGCAAAAGAAGAGCTGCTCAGGATAGATGACTGCATGTATTGCTACCATTTGCCGCAGATGGAATTTAGTCAGCTTATGGATTTAAATATTTACGCAGTTATAGGCCAATTTTTAAATCAGATTAAAGAAGATATGAAGGGTTTGGCAAGAAAAGATAAGCATGCCTAGGGATCGCATAAAATGCGTCCAACGATAATATTTATAAATCCTCCAGGCCCGCCAAGGCTGTACCGTAGTATGGTATGTACCTTTGTATCAAAAGCAAATTACATATGGCAGCCCCAGGACTTTATAAATTTAAGCGCCCAAATTCCGCCCGAATATGACTTGGAATTTATTGATTGCTGTCGAGATCAGATAACCGAAGAAAGCCTGTTTTTAAAAATTGAATCTAAACAACCCATTCTATGCGTAATCGCGCTTACATCTATCTCGTTTAACCTAGATCTAACTTTCCTGAAAAAGTTTAAAAAGCAATTTCCTAAAATAAGGTGCCTTGCTTTGGGTGATGTGCTGCTTGAACGAGTTTTTTGGAAAGATGTTCTTGAGCATTCCGATGGTATATTGTTGAACTCTCTTGATATAGACCTGGAATATTATATAGAAATGAATAGGACAAACTCAGAAAGTTTTATCCTAAAAGGAAATATTTCCGATTTTAAGACAACCTCTTCAGGGGTACCGAAAGAAGTATGCATTGGCGTTCCCAGGCATGAAGTATTCATGAATAAAAAATATAGATTCCCATTTGTTAAATCTTATGTCTATGCGACGGTTACCAGCCAATTCGGGTGTCCTTTTCATTGTTATTACTGCTCTCAATCTAAAATCCCGGTTACTTATAGGCAGCACTCTGAAGTGGTAGATGAAATCGCAAAGATTAAAGGGTTGGGCGTAAAAGACATTTTTTTTGGGGACCCGTCTTTTGGTTTTCCCAGAGATAACGCTATGCAAATTTTACAAGGCATGATAAAACGAAATTTAAAGATGAGATGGTCTTGTTATGCAAATCCGGCTTTATTGGATAAAGGGCTTCTTGAATTGATGAAAAGATCAGGATGCCATACGCTTATTATCGGCATAGATGACGCCGATTTTGAAATGCTGAGGGTTAAATATAAAAGGGATTTATCCAGGGGTTGCTTGATCGATTTTTGCACTCAATGCCACGATTTAAAAATGAAGGTGTGCGCAGATTTTATTATCGGTATTAACGATGATGAGGCGGCTATAGATAACATGATCCTTATTGCCAAACAGCTTAAAATAGACTATGCTTCTTTCAATATATATACCATTCTTTTCGGTTCCAGGCTTAGGGAGAACCTGATAAAGGAAGGCAGGCTGGACCCATACAGCATCGGGGGGGATACCAGCGGTAATATTGGGTCTAAAGACGAAAAATTGGTAAAATTAAGAAACCTCGCGGTTAAAAAATTTTACTTGAGGCCTACGTACTTGTATAGGGCACTAACCAGTATAAGTACTGTACCGGAATTTATGATTCAGGCTGAGGAGATGGTAGCTATGTTTAAAAATATAATTTCTGCAGAATGAGTAAGGAAAAACCGGTTGTCTTCATAGTTGAAGCGGATTATTCAAACATCGCAATCGCTGTTGAAAAAATATTTCAAAAATATACTTTTCATTTTAAAGATAAATTGGTGTGG
>Ga0066640_10001114_pt1 | contig 16080 bp, 15 predicted proteins | sample CryGeyCG2114_020_2_FD_59505 | JGI IMG/M metagenome (GOLD analysis project Ga0066640, IMG submission 59505) | Groundwater microbial communities from aquifer - Crystal Geyser CG11_big_fil_rev_8/21/14_0.20 | ecosystem: Environmental > Aquatic > Deep subsurface > Groundwater | place: USA: Utah... | reverse complement strand
CACCAGGATCACTTTTTTACCGGCCTTGGCCCATTCTACCGCTTCGTGCGAAGAAAAAACAATCTGTCCGCAAGCCCCACCCGGACCAGCGGGTAACCCTTTAGCAATAGGCTTCACCGTTAATTCAGTTTTAGGATCGATAATCGGATGCAGTAATTCATCAAGCTGAGCCGGAGTTACGCGCATGACCGCCTGTTCTTTTTTAATCATCTTCTCTTTAACCATATCAACTGCCATGCGTACCGCTGCCGGGCCGTTACGTTTACCGATCCGGCATTGCAGCATAAAAAGCCGCCCTTTTTCAATGGTAAACTCGATATCCTGCATATCATGGTAATGTTTTTCCAAGCGGTCCTGAATAGCATAAAGCTCTTTATAAATCCTGGGCATTGCTTTTTCCAGGGTCAGCAGATCTTTATTATGGCTGGAGGTTGAATATTCGTTAATCGGAGCCGGGGTACGGATACCGGCTACTACATCTTCACCCTGGGCATTAATCAGGTATTCACCGTAAAAATTATTTTCTCCGTTTCCCGGATTACGGGTAAAAGCAACTCCGGTAGCTGAATCATCCCCCATATTTCCGAAGACCATGGTTTGTACATTGACTGCTGTACCCCACTCATCCGGGATATTCTCGATCCGGCGGTAACTGATCGCGCGTTTTCCGTTCCAAGAGGAAAATACCGCGCCGATCCCTCCCCAAAGCTGCTCCATGGGCTCATCGGGAAATTCCTGACCCAAAACTTCCTTGATTTTAGCTTTAAACAGGGCGCAGAGCTTTTTTAAGTCCTCGACCTTTAAATCCGTATCAATGGTATAGTTTTTGGCTTTTTTCATCTCGGCCATAATCTTTTCCAGTTGTTTGCGGATACCCTCCTCGCCTTTAGGGTCGATGCCGGCAGCCTTTTCCATAACGACGTCGGAATACATCATGATCAGGCGCCGATAAGCATCATAGACAAAACGATCATTTCCGCCGCTCTGCTTGATCAACCCGGGGATGGTTTTTTCGGTCAACCCGACATTTAAAACTGTCTCCATCATGCCCGGCATGGATTTTCTGGCGCCGCTGCGTACCGAAAATAATAACGGATTATTGCTATCGCCGAATTTTCTACTCATCAATTTCTCCACTTTTTCCAGGGCAGTTTGAACCTGTCCTTCTAATTCTTTGGGGTATTTCTTTTTATTCTGGTAATAATATGTGCAGACCTCAGTAGTGCAGGTAAAGCCCGGAGGAACCGGCAACAGTAAATTTTTGTTGCCGGCCATCTCGGCTAAATTTGCGCCTTTGCCGCCTAAGAGGTTCTTCATGCTTTCATTGCCTTCGCCTTTGCCGCCGCCGAAACTGTAAACATATTTCTTAGCCATTACTTTTTAAACCCTTCCTTTCTTTGAGTAAAAAATACAAGTCGATTGTCTATCGACTATAGTCCTGTTTAGTTTAATTTGTTACTAAGATATTCCTTTAACTTATCTATGGAAATTCTTTCTTGTAACATAGTATCCCGGTTGCGCACGGTGACCTGTTTATCCTCCAGGGTTTGTACGTCTACGGTTACACAATAGAGGGTGCCTACTTCATCCTGGCGGCGGTAGAGTTTCCCGATGGATCCGGTATCATCGTAAATTGCGGTAAAAGATTTTTTCAAATCCTGGGAAATTTTCCTGCCCAGTTCCACAATTTCCGGGCGGTTACGTAAAAGCGGCAGGATCGCTACTTTAGTCGGGGCCAGATCCTTATGCAACTTTAGGACTACCCGGGTATCTTGTTTGACCTCTTCCTCCCGGTAAGCATCAACTAAAAAAGCCAAAACGGCCCGGTCAACCCCGCCGGAGGGTTCAATAATATAAGGATAGAACTTTTCTTTCTTTGCGTCGTCGAAATATTGCAGGTCTTTTGCGCTGTATTGAGCGTGCTGTTTTAAATCATAATCGGAACGGTTGGCAATACCTTCTAATTCCGCCCAACCGAAAGGAAAATTATATTCTACATCCATACAGGCGTGCGCGTAATGGGCCAATTCATCTTTACCGTGCTGGCGTTTCCTCAGATTTTCACTTTTAATCCCTAAATCCAGATACCAGTTAAAACGGCTGCTAATCCAATCGTTTAGCGCGCTTTCAGCATCCTGAGGATTTACGAAATATTCAATTTCCATCTGCTCGAATTCCCGGGTGCGGAAAGTAAAATTACCTGGCGTTATTTCGTTACGGAAGGATTTTCCGATTTGGGCCAGGCCAAAAGGAAGTTTAGGATGGCGGGAATCCAGAATATTCAAAAAATTGACAAACATCCCCTGGGCGGTTTCCGGGCGCAAGTGTATTTCATTGCCGGTTTCTTCGACCGGCCCCTGGTAAGTCTTGAACATGAGATTAAAGGGCCTGGCCTCGGTAAATTCTCCGCCGCATTCCGGGCATTTAGTGGTGTCCCTAAGGTCAGCGCTTTTAAAACGCTTTTTACAATTTTTACAATCGCTTTTTAAATCAAAGAAATTGTGCACATGGCCGCTGGCCTCCCAGACGCGGGGGTGCATCAGGATAGCGCAGTCCATCCCCAGGATATCATTACGTTCCTGGACATTAGCTTTCCACCAGGCTTTTTTAAGGTTATTCTTTAGCTCTACCCCGTAAGGGCCGTAATCCCAGGTATTGGCCAGGCCGCCGTAGATTTCACTGCCTTGAAAAATAAATCCGCGGCGCTTGCACAGGGAAACAATTTTATCCATTAAATTCTTGGGCATAGTTTTATATTTTTAGCATAATCTAGTTGAAAAAGCAAGCTAAATCAATCAAACTAATTAAGCGGCTTAAGCGTAGAAATTATTGCAAATACATTATTTAGGTCTAACGATGCTCTGGTATCTTTGATATATACCTTAAAGAAATTTCCGTTGTCATCAAAAACATTGCAATCAAAATAATTAGCAAGTTTAGAGATCGAGTAGTTAATAAAGCCTTTGCGGTCTGGAAGTTTAAATCTGATCATTTTTACGGAACTTTGGTCTCCTACATCCGGAATAAATATGCTTTTCATGATTACAAAGAAGGCGTCGGTGAGGTTAGCGACCTGATCCAGATTGGCATGTATCAGGCGGCGGATGAACTCATAGTTGTTAGTAATTCCTTGTTTTTGTACATTCGGATAAAGCTTAATAAAAGCACCCGGCTCCTGAATAAGCAGGTAAATAACCGCTTTTTTACGGCCGTTTCTTTTTTTGTAGTATCGTTGCTTGATCAACTCCTGAATTAAATCAAAGCCTTTGGGTACGGAAATTGCCATCTTAGGAAAGGTATGCGGGATTAAGGTATGCACATAGGCATCATCAATTTGGGGAGTAAGGACTTTTTCTTCGGGCTGCATACATAATATCGGGATAGTTTGACAATTACCGATACCATAGCTGATATATTGCCTTAAGATATTAGGGCCGCCGAATTTAATAATAAAGGCCAAGGCCAGGATTAAGATTGTAGTACGGCTAAAGGTTTTGATGGAACGCTTAGTAGCCATTGATTTTTTTTAACTCCTCTTCATTAATGGTAAAAGAATGCTGAGGAGTAGGAAATTTTTCCCGGATTACTTCATTTTTAAAATTTTCAACTGCCTCTAATATTAAGGGAGAAAGATCGATGTATTTTTTGACAAATTTCGGAGTATAGCGGTCAAAAAGCCCAAGCATATCGTTAATGACCAGGACTTGCCCGTCACAATGGACCCCGGCGCCGATACCGATAGTCGGGATCTTTATTTTTTCAGTAATCAGCTGGGCAAGTTTATCCGGGACGCACTCTAAAACAATCGCAAAACAGCCTTTTTTTTCCAACTCTACTGCTTGATCAATCAGGCGTTTAGCAGCTTGAGCATCTTTACCCTGGCATTTAAAACCTCCGATTTTATCCGCCGTCTGCGGAGTTAATCCGATATGGCCCATGACCGGAATCCCCGCCTGCACAATTTGCCCGGTTACTTTAAGACAATTATCGAACCATTCCAATTTAATTCCCCGACATCCGGCTTCGGTAATAAATCTTTGGGCATTGATCAGGCTTTCCTCGGGGTTAAGTTGATAAGAATCATAAGGCATATCAGCGATCAGGAGGGCGTTTTTTACTGCCCGGCTTACCGCTTTGGCATGGTGCAGCATTTCCGGCATGCCTACCTGGGTAGTGGATGCTAAACCCAGCACGACATTAGCCAAAGAGTCTCCGACTAAAATTATGTCAATTCCGGCTTTATCCACTAAGCTGGCGATCGGATAATCATAAGCCGTTAACATAGTAATCTTGCGCTTACCTTTTAATTTTTTAATTTCGTTTATATCCATCTGAATTTATTTAATAAATACCGTAAAAAATAGAAATAAAGACAATGCGATCATGGCCGTGATTATGAGTATGGCGCAGAAATTATAGAATTTAGAATTGGTATATTTACCCATCAATCTTTTATTATTTACCAAAAGCAGCATGAAGATTAATACAAAAGGCAGCAGGATCCCATTGGTGGCCTGAGAGATTAGCATGATCGGTACAAGCTTAACTCCCGGAATTAAGATTACCGCAGCGCCAATTACGATAATTGTAGTATATAAGCTATAAAATTGCGGCGCTTCTTTGAATGTACGGTTGACTCCGATCTCCCAGCCCATCCCTTCACATACTGAATATGCCGTAGACAACGGTAAAATGCAGGCCGAAAATACCGAGGCATTGAGCAGTCCGAAAGCAAAAAGATAAAAACAATATTGTCCGGCTAACGGCTTGAGGGCCAGGGCTGCATCTTTGGCTGTTTCGATTCTGATGCCATTAGCAAAAAGAGTGTTGGCGCAGACAATAATAATAAAGATGGCGATAATATTGACTACGAATGCGCCGATGATTACATCCAAGCGGCTATATTTATAATTTTCAAGTTTGATTCCCTTCTCGACTACCGAAGACTGCTGGTAAAATTGCATCCAAGGGGCAATCGTAGTGCCGACGACCCCAATGAGCATAAAAATGTAAGCCTTATCAAACTGGAAGTTTGGATGAAGCGTGCTTTTGGCGATTAAGTTCCAGTCGGGTTTAGAGAGAAACCCTGAAATGATATAGCAAACATAAAATAAACAAGCCACTAAAAATACCTTTTCAACCGATTTATAGGTACCTTTTACGATTAACCACCAGACAAATAACGCGCAGGCCGGGACCAACAGAAATTTGCTGATTCCAAAAAGCTCAGCGCTGGCGGCGACCCCGGCGAATTCCGAAATAGTATTGAAAATATTGGAAAGCACCAGGACCGTCATGGCATAAAAAGTTACCCTAACCCCGAATTCTTCACGAATTAAATCTGCCAAACCCTTACCGGTAACTACTGCCATCCGGCTGCACATCTCCTGAATAATTACCAGGGCAATGATAATCGGGATGAATGACCACATTAAAGCGTAACCAAAATGCGCCCCGGCAACCGAGTAAGTGGTAATCCCGCCGGCATCATTGTCCACATCGGCCGTAATAATACCCGGCCCCATTACCGACAGAAAAATCAGTATTTTTGCCCAGAAAGCTTTCAGGTTTTTCATGTTTTTTGCATAATCTTGATTCTTTTAAGCCTACGCCAGGCAAAGGCAATCAACTGGCTTAAAATATCATCAACCGTGATGATCCCCTGTAAGATATTATCTTTGTCTACTACCGGAATCGCGAAGTATTTATATTTTTCCATTAAATAAGCGACTTCTTTTATGCTGGAATCCAGGCGTACAAAATAGGTTTTAGGAAAACCGGAGTTTTGGATCGGTTCTTCGGGGTTAGCCAGAATGAGCCGGCGGAAATTGGTCGTTGAAATCAAGTGATGTGTCTCATCAACGATATAAATAAACTGCGCCGGTTCGGATTTAAATTTTCGTTCTCTGATCTGATTTAAAGCCGCCGCAACCGGTGTGTCTTTGGCTAAAGCGATATATTCGGTAGTCATCAGGCCACCCGCGGAATCTCCGGAATAGCCCAAAAGCTGTGAAAGGCGTTTTGAATATTTGCTCTCAATCAAGTTTAAAGTCTTTTTGATTTTTTCCTGGGGTAGTTTTTCCAGAAAATCCGTGGCTTCATCAGAAGGGAGATTATTAAATAATTCGGAAATTTCCGAATCATTCATTTCATCAAGCAGCGAGCTTTGAGTTTTAAAATCAATATTAGTAAAGATTTTTGTTTTATTAAAAAAATTTAATGATTTAAAGAGCGCAATCTGATGTTTTATATTTAAATCCAGAAAAATGTCACCTAAGTCCGCTGCAGGTATGTTGGCGAGATTCTTCTGGGGCAGGTCAATCTTGATCGTCATACTTACCGGATTAATCGTCAGCGGTTGAATGTGTTTCCAAGAGATCAAATGCGCGTTCTTAAGATATCTGGCTTGGGGATTAAATAACCTTATGATTAAGTCTATGCCGTTTTCAAAGCCCAGGCGGCGCAAGAGCCCTCGGCTTCCAATATCTACGTGAGCGATCATTAAAGCATGGTCAACCACCAAAAGCTGGATATCATTTACGCGGATGACTTTATGATTGTAAGTGTCCACTACCTGTTGATCAAGGATATCCCGTCTTAGGGTGAATTCTTTCTTCTCGTGGTGGCTCTGGTTAAAATTCAAGCTTGATTTATCTATTTTTAGCTGGGTACCTTTGCGGTCGATTTTTTCAATATTCGCCCAACTTACAATTGCATATTTACGGTTAGGAAAACCTTTACGAATAATCAGGGCATCGGAAAGCGGATACACTTGAGAGGATTTTACCACCAGGTCATAAATCTCTCCGACGCCTTGGCCGTCTTTATCCAGCACAGGTTTATCCATTAGCTGGGAGAAAAAAATAAACATCTTGGCCGCAGAGATATTTATATTAGTGGATTGATCAGGCATATTCATTAATAAATTTTAACTAAGACCGTGGGAAATTTTTTTAGTATTTCTTTAACTTCTTTTTTTTCTAGCACAAATAAACTTGTAGAGAGAGCGTCCGCAGTTAACCCTTGCTCAGCCACGACAGTTACGGAAGTAATCTGGGTCTGCGCTGGATAGCCGGTTCGGGGATCGATGATATGACCGTAACGCTTACCATTTTTTAAAAAAAATTGTTCGTAATTTCCGCTGGTAGATGCAGATTTATTTTTTAGCTCAAGCACTCCAGCAATTTCAGATTTATTTGCTCCCCGGATGGCGATCTTCCAATTTTGGCCGAATTTATCTCCTAAGGCATAGACTTGGCCTCCGGCGTTGATCAGGCAGCTGTCAATATTGTTTTCTTTTAACTTTTTGACTGCACAATCAAGGGCAAACCCCTTAGTAATTCCCCCCAGGTCAATCTGGGTTCCCTGAGTTTTGAATTCTACCACATTATCTTTTTCATGTAAAATAATTTTATCGCTGCCCACCAGCTCTAAAACAGCATGGATTTTATCCTCGCTGGGCACCTGGAACTGCTGGTTGGTGAATCCCCAAAGGTCAACTAATGGCGCAACGCTAATATCAAAGGCCCCTTGGGCAAGACGGCAGAATTCCTGGGATTTTTTGATAAGATAAAATGTCTCCCGGCTTACTTTTAATTTGCCTAAGCGGTTAAGCTGGGAGATTTCGCTACTGGGTATGTATTTACTAAGCAGTTGCTCAATCCGGGCAGCTTCAGCAAAAACAATCCGGGCGGCCTCTTTTTTAGGGGAAGTTACTTCCCAAACTGTGCCCATTAAAAGGCGATTATCGCGGTAGAGTGGTTTTGTTTTTAGCGGGTAGCTTGGTAGTTTAGAAAGTAGGACAGTATAAGTTAGGGTTATTCCCCATCCAATTATTAAAAAAATAACTAAAAATTTGCGAGTCTTTGCGCTAAAAGCCATTAGCTTGAAAATTTTTTACGTTTTATGTTTATTGCGCTGATTGAACGTAGCTGGATTCAATGGTTTTAACCAGGTCCAGAAGAAACTTGTTGGTTGGCACATCAATACCTAATTCCTGCCCCAGGCGAACAATTACTCCATTAATAAAGTCAACCTCGGTGCGTTTTTTTCTTAATATATCTTGCAGCATCGAAGAAAGATTACCAGGGGTGCCTTCACAAACTGCTTCCACCTTGGCTAGTGGATCATCAAAAATTAATTTTATTCGTTTTCTTTTAGCGATCCGCGTGGCTTCCGTGACCGCATCCCTCAAGATTCGCCGGGTACCCTCGTATTCTATAAGCTTCCCATTAGGCAGACGCGTAATTGCCGAAAGCGCATTGATCCCAACGTTAATAATTAATTTGCTCCAGAGTAGGCTTTTGATATCGCGTGACATTTTGCATTCAAAGCCGGCTTGATTAAAGATTTCACGGATAGCGCGCATTTGGACTGGAGTTTTTCCGTCGATCGCTCCGATAATCGTTTCTCCTCTTCCGGCGTGGCGAATTTTACCAATATCCATTAAAGTTGCGCCTTCATTGGTAACCCCGGCAATAACTCTTTCTTCACCAGCTAGCTCAGAGATAATTTCAACATTACCGATGCCGTTTTGCAAGGTTAGAATTTTGGTTTCTTCATTCAACAAAGGCTTAATCTGTTCAATGGTGGGTTTGGTATGAAATGATTTTACGCAGATAATGATTAAATCCGCTTGGCCGATTTCTTGGGGGTTAGCGGTAGTTCTTACTTTTATTTGCCAGGAACCGCTTGCTCCTTCCAGCGAAATACCCGTTTCATTAATTTTGGCGGCTCTTTCTTTATCCTTATCAAGCAGCCAAACCTCTTCTTTGGATTTTGAGAGAAAGGCGCCAAATAACGATCCGATTGCCCCTGGTCCCACAACCACAATTTTCATGTTGCCTATCCCCCTTAAAAGTTTATTGGGTTACCGCAGCCTCTAATTTATTAATCAGCCTTTGGGATTTCAACTCACGCCCAAGGTGGAAATTCAGAAAAGCATTCAGGATCAAATCCAGCTCTTTTTTTATCTGCGGATTCATTCCCAGGTTTAAGCTGGAGGTAAAACTACTCCTTTCGATATGTAAAACCGTAGCAATGGTCCCCCGGAATATTGAGCGGGCGGCGGGGTCTTTGGGCATACAGCGTGAACAGAGTAGTCCGCCTAAAGCAAGACTGAACCTAGATTGACCCATAATTTTATCTAGGCAAGAAACGCAGGAATCAAAATGCGGCTTAAATCCTGAAAGACTGAGCATTTTAATTTTAAAGATTGTGGAAATTTTTTCCGGGTTATAATTGGTTTCCAGTTCTTTAAGACTGGCTAAAGCCAGTTCCAAGACCTCTTCGTTTTTATCTTCAAGCTGCATGACAGAACCGATCATTTCCATCATGAAACCGGCGGTAGTTGTCCGATCGATATTCTGCCTGACCCGGGTAAAATTATCTATTTTATCTGCCTGGCTCACCAGATGGATGCTGGAATGCGTTTTGCGGTAAAAAATTATCTCATTTAGCGAGAATGGCTCCAAGTTTGAAGCGAACTTTTTCGGGTCAGTGCGGATACCTTTAAGCACTCCGCAGACCTTTCCAAATTCTTTGGTGTAAAAATCTACAATTAAGGAAGTTTCCCGTAGATCACGTTTGCTTAAAACTAGCCCTAAGGCTTTATCAATTGACATATTGGCTTTCTTTCTTACGCATCTGTTTTTTTTCTAACGCCGTGCGGTCATTATATCCTAGAATGTGCAGTATGCCGTGGACAAGATAAAGTGATAATTCGTATTCCGGGGTAGTTTCAAAAATCCGCGCCTGCTTTAAAGCGGTTTGCGCAGAGATCATGATATCCGCTAAAATAATATCTTTTTCTTTTTGGTCAGTAAGATTAAAAGCCAAAACGTCGGTTGAGTTTTTGTGGTTAAGGAACCTGGAGTTAAGTTCTCTAATTCGCGGATCATCTACAAAACAGATATTAATCCATCCGGTTTTTTTAACCTTTTCTCCGGCCAGGACCTTGCGGATTAAGTTTTTAATCTTTCGGCCGGATACCTCTACCTTCTTTTGAAGGTTGGTAAGAGTTATCTTCATTTCTACAGCCAGGGGGTTTAACCCCTGCCTTCTTGCGGGTAACTAACCCGGCTGTGGTAAATACCGGTTAATATTTTACTAAAAACATTGGATATCTTTTCGATATCTTTTAAAGTCAGTTCGCATTCATCAAGCTGGCCGTCGATAAATTTATTGTTAATTACTTTATGCACGGTTTCTTCAATTTTATCCGGGGCGGGGTCTTTTAAGGCGCGGGTAGCCGCTTCAACCGAATCCGCCAGTAATACAATCGCGGTTTCTTTGGTGTTAGGTTTGGGCCCCGGGTAACGGAAACCTTCCTCGCTCACCTCCTGATTTTCCTCACTACCTTCTAATAATGCCCGCCGGTAAAAATAATAGACCAGGCTGTTACCGTGGTGCTGCTGGATAAAATCCCAGAGCGCCGGAGTTAAAGAGTATTTTTTAGCTAACTCTAAACCTTCCTTAATGTGGTTCATGATAATTAATTTACTCATCGTTGGAGAAAGCAGGTCATGCGCGTTTTTCTTAATCTCCTGGTTTTCGATAAAATACTCTGGTTTTTGCAGTTTACCAATATCATGGTAATATGAGCCGATCCTGGCTAAAAGCCCGTTTGCTCCTACAGCCGAACAAGCCGAATCTGAAAGATTGCCGACGATCAGGCTGTGGTGATAGGTTCCGGGCGCTTCCAGAACCATGCGTTGTAAAAGAGGATGGTTAAAATCAGCCAGCTCAAGCAGGCTGATATTGGTGACCCTCTGCAAGATATACTCAAAGAGTGGCAAAATCCCCAGGGTAATCACCCCGGAGAGTAAACCATTGATTAAAATAACCAGGTATCTTTGCGGATAGCTGATCCGGAAATGTTCCAGAAGTATTAAACTGACTAATTGTAAAATACCGCTAACCGCCCCCGCCTGGATAACCTGAGCGCGTTTACGGACTTTATTTACCAGGAGTATCGCGCAGGAACAAGAGGTCATAAATAGAAACCAGGCCTTGAACGGTTCCGGTGTAAAAAAGGCGAGAGAAATAGAGGTGCCTAACGATAAAAAGTAGGCAATCTCCAGGTTATTAAATAACAATACGCCAAGCATCGGAATGATCGCGATCGGAATAAAATAAAATGACAACCCCTGCCTGATCAAGTAATAGCCCAGGCCAAAAGAGATCAAATACAGAAAAGTTAGATTAGCCAGGCTGGCATTTTTGATTTTAGTAAATTTTTTATAAAAACACAGGTAGAGCAGGATCAGAAATAATGGAATACCTAAGCTTATGCGGATAACATAGCAGAAGAAAAACATGAAAACGCATATTGCGATCGGAAGAAATTCGGTTTTATTAAACAGCTTTTTCATATGCTTGGATTATCCTTTGGACCAGCAAATGCCTGACCACGTCGGAACCGCTAAAATAAATAAATTTAATCCCCTCAATTTCCCTAAGGATATCTTGCGCCTGGAGCAGGCCAATCGGTTTGGCTCCGGGTAAATCGCTCTGGGTCATATCGCCGGTAATTACGGCTTTAGAATCAAATCCTAGGCGCGTTAAAAACATCTTCATCTGTTCGGCCGTGCAGTTCTGGGCTTCATCTAAAATAATAAAAGCGTCATTTAAGGTCCTACCTCTCATGAAAGCCAGCGGAGCAACTTCGATTATTCCGGTTTCGATATAATTTTCAATGCGGTTAGCATCCATCATATCATACAAGGCATCATAAAGCGGCCGTAGGTATGGTGAAATTTTGGCCTCTAAATCTCCAGGAAGAAACCCCAGCGATTCACCCGCTTCAATAGCCGGACGGGTTAAAATAATCCGGCGGACCTCTTGTTTTTTCAGTGCTTCAACCGCGCAGGCCATCGCTAGATACGTCTTGCCGGTTCCCGCAGGGCCCATCCCGAAAACAATATCATACTTTTGGATAGCGTCCACATATTCCCTTTGCCCTGCAGTTTTGGGACCGATTTGCTTACCTTTACAAGAACGGATGATCCCGGTATCTAATTGTTCCAACTGGAGAGAGTTCTTGCTTTTTTTTAAATTAGAGATTAAACAAGCCAGATCGGTTGAGCCGATTTCGCTGCTGCCGGCCCGTAAGCCTGTCAGCAGATATTCAACAAGCTGACCGGCTTTTTTAATATTGGCAGCGCTTCCGCTTATCTTTAAGTGCTCACCGCGCAAAGTAAGCTTGACCTTAAGCTCCTTTTCGATGCTTTTAAGATTGATATCCTGGGCACCCAAAAGGCTTTGAGTTTCTTTTTGGGATTCAAAGCGGATTATTTTATCCATTTAACTACTTGAGGTTTTCTTTTGGTTCAAGCATCTCCTCGTTTTTAGGGCTGATTTTGGGGCCAGCAGGAATATTTAATACCTGTCCCGGATAAAGTTTATTCGGCCCCTTTAAAGTATCCTTATTTGCCTCATAAATTTTCATCCATCTTTTGGTGGTTCCGTAGAATTTCATCGAGATTTTCTGTAAAGTATCATTTTTAGCAACGGTGTATTTTTCAGAACCTAAATCAGTCTCTTCGGTTTGTGTTCCCTCAAGCATCCTGGGCTCTGCATAGCTGGAGCCAGCCAATGGCGTGGTAGCCGGGCAAGGAACTTTGGTTTTATCAGTCTGCCCCAGTTCCACTTCGAAAACTCTGGTGGTCCGGGTAGTTTTTCTTTCTCCTGCCTCAGGAGCATGCCCCATAATGTAGCCGCGGTTACCCGTTGCAGATGAAAGGTCCTGGTCAACCCGGTCACGCGTAAGCTCATAGGTTCTGGCCACACATCCTGATAACGCCAGAGTTGAAGTTAATACACAAATTCCCGCTAATTTGATTCTGTTCATTTTATTTCCCCCCTTTAATAGTTAGACCTAATTCTTTTAATTGTTTATCTTCAACATCCGAAGGCGCGCCGGTTAACGGACAAAATGCGGCTGAATTTTTGGGAAAGGTAATTACCTCGCGAATACTTGACTCACCGGCAAGTATTGCCAGGAGCCGATCCAGTCCAAAAGCCACTCCCCCATGGGGCGGGGCGCCGAATTGAAAAGCTTCTAAGAGAAAACCAAAACGTTTTTGAATTTCATCTTTTCCTAAACCAATAATCTTAAAGATCTTTTCCTGGAGTTCCTGGCGATGGATCCTGATTGAGCCTGAGCCCATCTCCATCCCGTTTAAAACCAAATCATAAGACCGGGACTTAACTTTATCCGGGGCTTGATCCAGCTTTTGCAGGTCTTCGGTAGCCGGACAGGTAAACGGATGGTGCTCACTTTCCCAGCGCTTCTCTTCGGTATTAAATTTAAAAAGCGGGAAATCCACTACCCAGCAGAAAGCAAAATCAGTTTTTAGCTCTTCCCTTAAATCCGGTTTGTCACATTTATATTTTTCCATTGTTTGCTGGTAGCTAATCCGCGTAAAAGGCACCGGCAGCTCGATATTCTTTAATTCTTTAAAGATCAATTTCATTAACCCTTCGGTTAAACTAAATACATCTTCTTCATTTATAAAAGACATCTCGATATCCAATTGAGTAAATTCCGGCTGGCGGTCAGCCCGCAAATCCTCATCCCGAAAGCATTTGGCAATCTGGTAATACTTTTCGATCCCGGCAACCATCAAGATCTGCTTAAATAATTGCGGAGACTGGGGCAACGCAAAAAATTGGCCCAGATTTGCCCGGGAAGGAACCAAATAGTCCCGGGCGCCTTCCGGGGTAGATTTGGTAAGGATCGGAGTTTCGCATTCGATAAAATCTTTGCCGGCCAGGTAGCCGCGGATAATTTTATAGAGGTTGTTCCTTAAAAACAGGTTATTAAAAACCCTGGTCCTTCTTAAATCCAAATAACGGTATTTAAGGCGGATTTCTTCGGTAATTTCAGTTTCATCTAAAATTTCAAATGGCGGGGTATTGCTGGGATTCAAGATCTCCAGCTCTTTAGCCAAAACTTCAATTTCCCCGGTAGCCAGCCTTGGATTAATCGTCCCCTTGGGCCGGTTATTCACCAAGCCGGTTAATTTAATTACAAATTCATTGCGCAATTCCTGGGCTAATTTATAAGCTTCCCCCGATTCTTTAGGGATAAAAACCACCTGAGTAAGCCCATAGCGGTCGCGGATATCGATAAAGATTAATTTTCCGTGATCCCGCCGGTTAGCCACCCAACCGCAGAGGGTTACCGTTTTATCCGTATCATTGCTTTTAAGTTCGCCGCAGGAATGCGTCCTTAGCATTCTAATTCCTTGGTTAAATTTTCCATAGCTACTTCTTTTTGTGTGTTATTTACCATATCTTTAATGGAAATAGTATTCTTTTTTAATTCATCGTCGCCTAAAATTAAAACCGAGGTTGCTTTGGCATCGTTAGCCGCACGCAACGCAGCTTTAAGTGATTTATTCAGGTAATCTGTGTCTGCCGGAATACCGGCGCTTCTTAGCTGGTTTAATATTTTTAAACCGGCGAATTTGGCGGCTTCACCAAGCGTAATTAAATAAACCAGCTTTTTAGGCGATTCCTGATTTAGGGTGTTAGGCACTAAAAACAGTCTTTCCACCCCGAAAGCAAAACCGATTGCCCCTACTTCCGGCCCCCCTAATTCACTAACCAAATTATTATAACGGCCGCCTGCGCCAATGGCATCCTGACTGCCTAAATCACTGTGGGTAATTTCAAAGACTGTGCGGTTATAATAATCCAAACCGCGCACTAACCATGGATCTGCCTGGAATGGGATACCCAGGCTGTTTAATCCGTATTTTACCTCTTCAAAATGCTTCTGACAATCAGGACAAAGGTGATTTTGCCCAAGGCCGAGTGTTTTGACGATCTTCCGGCAATCTTCGTTTTTACAGTCTAATATTCTTAAGACATTATTTTTAGCCCTGAGTTGGCAATCTACGCAAAGCTTCGGCAATTTTTCCTGCAGATTTTTCCTTAAATCCGTACTTAAAGCCTGTTTATCTTTAGAACATCCCAGACTGTTAATTTTAATTTTGTATCCGGTAATCCCGAAACTTTTCAATAATTGATCCGCCAGGCTGATTATTTCTATGTCCAGGTGGCTTTGCGCTGAACCAATTGCTTCGGCCCCGATATGATGAAATTGGCGCAACCTTCCTTTTTGCGGCCGTTCCAGGCGGAACATCGGGCCGATATAATATAATTTAGTAAAGCCGCCCGTTTTATCTAGATTATTTTCCAGGTAACTGCGCACAATGGAGGCGGTTCCTTCAGGACGCAACGCGTAGGTATCCTCTTGGTTATGGATAAGAAACATCTGCTTCTGTACAATTTCAGTAGTTTGGCCTAATGTCCGGTTAAAAAGTGCGACATCTTCGATTACCGGAGTGCGGATTTCCTGATAATTATAGAATGAAAATATTCTGTGTGCGATTGCTTCGACCGTTTGCCAGGAAGATGATTCTGGCGGCAAGATATCTTTGGTACCCGGGATTCTTTTAAACATATAAATTCAATATTCAGTAATTAATAGCCGGATTTTAAGGCCGCTAATTGCTGATCATTTTAGCTTATTTTAAGTTTATTTGATCTTTTGCTTCATTTCCAAGCCAGCTTTAAAGACGACTACTTTTCTGGGCGGGACAGGGATAACTTGATTAGTACGCGGATTTCTGCCTGTGCGGCTCCTTCTCTGCTTTACTTTAAAAACACCAAAATTACGTAATTCAATCTTTTCTCCCCTGATCAGGGCATCAATAATACAATCAAAGGTCTTTTGTACTATTTTTTTGACGTCTATCTGCTTAAGATTAGTTTCATCAGATACTTTTAAGACAATATCTTTTTTGGTCATCTTGCGTCCTCCTTAGCCAAGTAGGCAACACCAGTAAATTCGCTCTTAGCTTACACCCCGCGCTAATTGGTATTGCGCGGGTACCTTGCTTTATTTGAAACGCAAGTACGCCGTTTTTGCGGCGTGCACGCTAGGTAGCGCGGGTGCATATGGTAAGTATAATAACAGCAAAAAGTTACGATGTCAAGAAATAATCTGCTAAATGTTATTGCAAGGCAAAAATGTCCTGTTTCTAGCAAAGCAAGAATGTCCGGTTTTCA
>Ga0066640_10001109_pt1 | contig 16123 bp, 13 predicted proteins | sample CryGeyCG2114_020_2_FD_59505 | JGI IMG/M metagenome (GOLD analysis project Ga0066640, IMG submission 59505) | Groundwater microbial communities from aquifer - Crystal Geyser CG11_big_fil_rev_8/21/14_0.20 | ecosystem: Environmental > Aquatic > Deep subsurface > Groundwater | place: USA: Utah... | reverse complement strand
CCAAATTCATTGCGCACGTGAGTGTTCACATTGCGCTCGCCACGGCACATGATGCGTTTTTGCTCTGTGGTTGTGGCGCAAGCGGGAGTAGAGGAGGCGCTATGACCTAATTTTGAACTGTCACAGCTACTGGAAAGTGAACTCACATTTTCTGGTGCGCCATAAGCTCCCAGAAATCCATTGACTCCTTGTTCAAAGCGCTGGCGGGCATTTAGACCACAATTGTCACGATTTTCAAGAATGTTGAAACCATCAGGCAATATATTCATCACACCGCCATCAAAAATCAACGGGAAGGCGCGACGGATGCGCTCGCGATTTTTTCTGATACTCATACACTTAAGCCGGCCATTTTGAGTGGTGCCTGGGCAGGTTCTGTCTTCGTGATAGCTCAGCTGTTTCTCCAGCAAATAAGCCTGGGTCAGACGATTGTTATCGTAAGAGGCCCTGACGGCGCGCAATTTGATACCCATTAATTTTGAGTAGCGTGCTTTTTGCAGTTTTGTCGAATCCTCTCCATTGGCGCCACCTTGTACCAATCTTTGCTCTTGCTCATTAGTCCGGGTGATATGTGCCTCAAGTTGGTCGTCATCATAGCCGCCAAGTTGGCGGATGCCTCTGCGCGCCTTTTGTACATTGGGGTTATCGCGCAAACAGCTGGGGATTTCTGGAATAGGTCCACCCATGGCACTTTGATTAAGTGCCAAATACTCGTAGGCTTTTTCTTTTGCCATTTCAGTGAAGGCGGCTTCGATATTATTTCCGGCCAGGCGATAGTAAGCGGTCAGTGGGCTTGAGTCGCCCAAGCATGGATTGAGTGGGGCTCCGCCACTTTGTGGACAGAGTTCATTGAAGAAGGCCTCGGCCTCTGCTTCTGAAGTTGTATTGAGCCAACCGTAGCCGGCGCGATTGCGATCGACCACCCCATCAATGGCGCCGGTTTCATCAACAGGTGATTGGCTATCCACATGTGCCATACTAGTTTGCAAAGTAAAAATATAAATAAAACATAATGTGCTAATATTTTTAATCAAATTTTTCATAACTACTCCTTGCTCGCTAGACGTTTCCCATTTCGATCAAGAGCGCAAAGGCGTACTTTGGGAAAACTCTTGAGTATGACCCCTCGTCTAGTTTTTACACTTGGGGTGTTATCATAAATCACCAGCCCGCTAGCAGGGGAGACCGAAGCAGGTATAGTAAGATCGACTTGCATAGTTTTATTCGGTTTAAGCTTTTGGGCCTTGTTAGAAACTTTTTTGGCATAATCAAGGGCCACGGATTCGCCATTACCCATGAGCAAGTAGAAGTTTTCATGGGCTTTTTTGGGCAATACAATTTGGGCAGTTTTCTTTCCTATATTTTTGATTACAACCAAAATTTTTCTGCTTTTGAAATCTCTTTTAACCGTCATTGCTAAAAAGGATTTGCGCGCCTTTGGATTATCTATAGCCGCGACTATAGTCTCGTCCAAAGAGCTGAGGAAGGCCTTAGACTGCTCACCATTAAGATCGTTTAAAGTAATGAGGTGAGATTCATCGCCCAACTCAGCAAACAAACTGGGCATGACGTTGGAGGGAGAAGTTCTGGGAAGGTGAGGTGGCTTGGCTTCAAAATTTTCATTTGATGCCAGAAGCGCCTTGGTTATCAGGCTTTGGTGAGTCTTACTATCGAGCTTTAAAACCACTGAACCACCACTATTAGAGCAGCGTGAAGCTGAAGTGCTGGTGTTAAATCCTTGCCACAAAAATGTACCGCTTCCTTTTAACGTGGCATGAAAGCTGCCTCTTTTTCCATTGAGACTTGGTCTGGGCATTTTAAGCATCATGGTAGCGACTTCTTTGTCTCGATTAATCGAACTCGGAATTTTAAAGGCGCTCTTGGCCCATACGACATGGCAATCAAATAGTACTAAGGTAAAGAAGAATACTAGACACTTGGGAAACAAAGATTTCATACACCACTACCTGAAAGAGATTTGTAATAAAAAACCAAAGACCTATCTCATTATAAGGTGATGGTAGAGAGAATTAGAGTGGGATCTTTTTTCCCGACAGAGAACGTCGGGAAAAGGTATGTGGCTAAATTTGTTCTAAGTTTTTTTGAGTCTGCTCGAAGGCCTGGCGAATTTTCTGCATCATAAGAATTTCTTGCTTGAGGCGCATGGATTCAATCTGTTTTTTAACCATAAGTTCGTTGCGTTTTTCAAGTTCGGCACGAACTTTCTTAAGTCGATCCATATTGGTAGGTTTTTCTTCAAAAGTGCCTTCCACATTCAAACTATTAAGATCGACGGGAGCATTTTTCTCCTTCGCAAGGCAGGTCAGTGATAGCAAAGATAAGCTCAAAACTAGTAAAAATTTCATATAATTCGTCTCCCCTTATTAACTGTATTAAGCCTTTCCTAGTCTGGTTTGAAGTTCTCTGTTGAGACATTCCAAAAAGTCTTCTGTATTGAGGTAATGCTCTGGTTTAAGTTCGGAAGCATGAATACAAAGCGCTAGGTCTTTGGTCATTTTTCCACTTTCAACAACATCAACACAGACCTTTTCCAAGGTATCTGCAAAATGAATAAGTTCTTGGTTGCCATCAAGTTTTCCTCGGAAGGCAAGTCCGCGCGTCCAAGCAAAAATAGAGGCAATAGGGTTGGTTGAAGTTGGCTTGCCCTGCTGGTGCATGCGGTAGTGTCTGGTGACTGTTCCGTGAGCAGCTTCTGCCTCCATGGTCTTGCCATCTGGGGTAACCAAAGTTGAAGTCATAAGGCCCAATGAACCAAAGCCCTGGGCGACGGTATCGGATTGCACATCACCATCATAGTTTTTGCACGCCCAAACAAAATTTCCGTGCCACTTAAGGGCAGAGGCCACCATATCGTCAATCAAGCGATGTTCGTAAGTGATGCCCAAGCTTTCATATTTCTTTTTATAATCTGCTTCATAAATCTCAGCGAAGATGTCCTTAAAACGCCCATCATATTGCTTAAGAATCGTATTTTTTGTGGAAAGATAGAGAGGCCATTTTTTTGCCAAGGCGGTGTTAAAACATGAGTGGGCAAAGCCGCGGATAGATTCGTCAGTATTGTACATGGCCATGGCCACGCCATCACCAGTAAACTGATAGACTTCATAAGTTTGCTTTTCACCGCTTTCAGGCTCAAAAGTCAAAGTCAATTTACCTTTGCCTTTGGTTAGAAAATCAGTGGCCTTATATTGATCTCCGTGGGCATGTCTGCCAATACAGATGGGGGCTGTCCAATTGGGAACCAGCCTGGGAACATTTTTGCAGATGATAGGTTCTCTAAATACTGTTCCATCTAAAATGTTGCGGATGGTTCCATTGGGAGATTTCCACATTTTTTTAAGATTGAATTCTTTAACTCTGGCTTCATCAGGGGTAATGGTGGCACATTTGATACCAACACTATATTTCCTAATAGCGTGGGCTGCATCGACGGTCACTTTGTCTTCGGTTTTGTCCCTGTTTTCCATGCCTAGGTCATAGTACTTTATATCAACATCCAAATAGGGAAGAATTAATTTTTGCTTGATAAATGCCCAGATCACGCGGGTCATTTCATCGCCATCGAGTTCAACGATAGGATTTTTTACTTTAATTTTAGACATAACCGTTCCTTTTGTTGCGCAAGCTCTATCAGACGACATCCAGGAATTCCTAGGATGCATGCACTGCATTTTAACTGTTTGGGACAAACGTTTTTATAGCAGACGTTTAATGCTTTTTAAAAGGATATTTTTATCGCTGTAATCAGGCATGTACTGGTCTACAAGCATGGCCTCTGCCATTTTCTGTTCCTCGGCATCTGGTGTGCTGGAAACAAAAATGACTTTGTTTTTTAGAGAGTGATTTTTAATTAATCCAACCAACTCTTGACCCGGCATGTCTTCGAAATGATCTATAATGATAATCAGATCATAGTGTTCATGCTCGATTTGTTTTAAGGCCAAGATGGCCTCGGCCACGCCTGTGCATTTCATCTTGTTTCTACGCAAGATTGACATCAGAGCGTTGCGTTTAGGAGTGTCAGTTTGGACGATGAGTATGTGGGGCAATTCCATAAGTGAGCTTATAATACTGAAACTTTATGACAAATAAAAGATGTAAGATAATAGGGGTTTAGATGCTTCGTGACGCGTCGCGCCTTCGGCGCTCTAACCAGTCACCTCAATTTAAAGTTAAAAATATAAGAAAAATGAATTTTGTTATGATTCTAACGCCCTTTTTGTAATGCAAATATGACCACAGGAATTCAAACAGGACAATGATCTTACTTCTAAAACCAATGAGTGGTGAAATATGAGCAAAACACCAAATTAGCCATGCCAAAAGGCCACTAAACTTAAAACCAGCGAGATGGGCCACGGCATACTTTCTTCCAATAACTGCCATTGAACCTTTATCCTTATATTGAAAGGCAGATCTGGGTCTATTGGCCTGATCCGCTATTATATTTTTTGCCACCTGCCGACCTTGCTGCATGGCCAGCGGAGCGATGGCGGGGAAAGGGGTGACGTGTGAATTTGCTTGATCCCCAATAACGAAAGAATTTCGGTATCCTTTAATGGAGAGGTCGTCTGTTACAAAGATCCTTTGAGATTGATCCCGTTCGAGTTCAGGAACAAAGATACCACTCCTGGCCTTGACTCCAGCAGTCCAAATAATCATGTCTAGCTCAAAGGAATTATTTTCTAACAGGATGTGATGGGCTTGGATCTCTAGAATATTTGAATCAGTCATAACAGTAATACCTAATTGCTTAAGATATTCGGTTGCTTTGCCAGATAGTCGTTCACCAAATGAGGCCAAAATATTGTGAGATTTTTCAAATAAATAAATTTTTGTTTTATTTGGTTTAATATTGCGAAAACCATTCTTGGCGGTAAAATGACAAAATTCAGCAATGCTTCCCGCCAACTCTATCCCGGTTGCTCCTCCGCCGATAATTCCGATCTGTATATCCTTGTCATTGATGAGTTCTTTCTTTTCAAATATTTTTAGCAGGGTATTGCGAATTTTGATGGCATCATCAACCGATTTTAATTCCAGTACATTTACTTTCCATTCAGGATGATTGAAATAATTTGGCTCAGCTCCGGTTGAAAAAATTACATAATCAAATTTTCTTTTTTGTTGCTCAAAGTAAACTTCCTGCATATCCAAATCTATTTTAAAAACTTCGGCATTGAGAATGGAGATGTTGGGATCATTTAAAAAAATACTACGAAAAGATATAGAAATGTCGCCGGGATTTAATCCCGCGGTAGCCACTTGATAAAGGAGAGGTTGGAAACAATGATAATTATTACTATCAATTAAAAGGATTTCAATGGCGTCTACCTTTGCTAATCTTTTTATAGCGGCTAAACCTCCAAATCCTCCACCGATAACGATTACAAGTATTTTGTTTTGTTGATTAAATTTTTTCGTGCTCACCTCACTTGCTTTCCAGTTTTGATTTTATCACGATTGATTATCCATCGATTGGGCAAAAATATTGGGAAGAACTGATTGTTATTTCTTTATAGCGCATCAGGAACTATAAACACCGGCGCAAAGCCACCGCCAGCAGTTCTAAAGTTCGTGGTTTGACCTGAATATAGCCTGGCCGCCATCAATTGAATTTTTCCAGCATAGACGTAGGCCCTAATATCCAAGCGCAGACTTGTTTCTTTGTTGTCGACTTTTACAAACCTTTCACCGGGAGGAGAAAATTTTTGTGCAACATAACCACCTTGCATTATATGTTGCCAAACTTTTTTAGTGATTTTATCACCTCTATAGGCTGCCTTGCTGCCAAATCCTGAGTCGGGTTTAAAAAATAAATCCTTTCTCATTTCCCATAACTTAGAATCATTGGCCGCAATGACTTCTTGAGTTTGAGGAATGCCCTGCAGAAGAATCTCTTGTATTGATGAGGGGGGGTTCAATTTAACCAATTCTTCTTTATTGCTTAGAAGCACAAGGTTTAATTTATGCGCGTGAAGAGCGTGATGGTGAGGTGAGGGGGTTACAACCGTTGATCCTGATTCATAGGCCAAGCGAAGGGCAGCATGAGATTCTTCTTCTAGGTAAAAATCAGTCAGCCTATTATATACAAAATCGATTCTTCTATCCCCATAGCAAAGCTTTCCATTTTTCCACTCGAGTTCGCAAGCATCAACAATGACGGAAGAAACGTTGTGTTTAGAAAAGAAATGTTGAAACAATTGAAATTCGCAGTAGAGATATTGATTTTTGGGATCATCATCTACGATGGCCACAAGATTAATTGCTTCATCCCCTTTTTGACTTTTCCATTCATTCATAAACATTTCAAAAAATAGGGATTCAACTTTAGAAAGTTCTGTTATTGATTGCAGGTATGCCTCTTGAGATCTGCAACAAAGATCTTGTGCCTTGGCCAATTCAAGGTTGAGAAGTGCACCGCCAGCGTTGGTATTTATTTCAATAAGTTTGGGCCCGTCATTGTGCAGGTGAAAATCGTAACCCATCAAAACACCCTTGGGCCCGAAATCGCGATGGGCAATGGAGGGTGCGCGTTTCATAACTTTTTCTTGATAAAGAGGCCGCTTAATTATTTCCTCAATAGAAAAAATAATTTCAGCAATGGCGTTAAAATGTTGTGGTGAAAGAAAAACGCAAGTTGAGGAAAAAATACTTGGATGTGCCAGCATTAGTTCTTGAACAAAATTTGGCGTTTGTGTCTGGTTTGCCAAGTGAGATTGCAGTACATCTTTATTTAAGGTAATGCAGGAACATCCCTTATTTAATACCTCTGCATATGTTTTGGTAATATTTTTCATGGCAACTGATGATTTATTCTTACAAGGATCTTAAATAGACAATGATGTCATTTATATCCTGATCTTTAAGAATGTTGGGCTTGCTTGCATCAAACTTGTTTGTAAAAGCGGGCATGTTTAAACCAGGTGGTCCCCTTCGTCCCATTTCAATTGATTTTTTGATGAAATCATCAGGACTTTGTTTTAAAAAATCCTTAAAACCAATTGCCAGACCAATATTTTTTCCATTGAATCCATCGGCATAACCACTGGCATCTGAAGCGTGGCAATTTGCGCAATGCCTTGAATACAAATTATGCCCTTTATTTTTGTCTCCTGTCACTACTAGCCCCGCGTCAGTTTTAATCTTCTTGTAATTTTTAAATTTTTTTTCCCAAGACCTGATATAGGAAACCAAAAGTCCCGTGTTTGGAATAATTTGTTTTTCACTTCTCGGGCCAAAATGCATTTGTGTGTGTGACCTTCCATTCTTGATGACCGTTGCAAGATAATCATCCGAGGCAATAGATAAAAAATCGGGGTTATTAAGACTTGGACCTTCTGCTTTGAGACCTTCACCGTTTTCTCCATGGCATATAGCACATTTACCTAAAAAAAGTGTTTTCCCTCGTTGGCTATTTTCTGCAAACGAATTGATAGAAAAGGTGATAATTAGAATTAAATATAGGTAGTGCATTTATGTTCCTCGGAATGTAACTTATTTCTAGTATATATATATACAATCATCTGATGATGACAAGAGTCATTCAAAATGAGGAGGGACAAGTGAAGATATCACTATTTGTGCTGATTTTTTTATTTACAATATTTGCAAATGAGTCACAAGCAACGCCATCCTATGCTCGAAACTTGAAGGTTTCTTGTACTCAATGCCACAGTCTTTTTCCCAACCTTAATAAATATGGGAGAAATTTCAAAGAAGAACTAGCTGCCAAGTTAAAGCAAGATGTTGCAGACACTTTTCAAGCAATTTCTAATCCTCTCTCTGCCAGAATTAAGCTTAGACCCTACGACAAAAGTACGGATCAAGATAAACCAAGTCAAAGGGCCTTTCATGAAGCAGAAATCATGTTGACTGGCCGAACTTCAAAATTATTTTATATGGCCGAAATTGAAGCTGAAGATGAAACTCCAAGAGCAGATGGATTTGGATTTGATACTTATATTTCTCACGCCTATGCCGGATTTAACATCAATCGATTTTTCAATGTGATCACGGGATTTGCCAACCCACTTACTCAGGATACTCTGGGAACAGTTGATCACTCCGAAGTCATGCGCGGAGCATGGAAGGCAACGGAATTTATGCCTGGTCGAAGTCAATTTGTAGGTTTTGCAGGCTATGCAGGGAACTTGACCTATCTAGCATCATTTTATGGTGATGCTTACGAAGAGGGAACTGCTCTTCCTAGCAATGGACCTGAAGGGAAGGATCCACGAAATTACACTGGCCGACTTAGCTACAAGGTTATGGGGCAAAACATTGGAGTGCTCTATGCCAAAGAAAATGGTGGTGACACAAAACGTTTTGCAGTTGATGGTCTGATAGAATATGGCAGTTTAACCACAAGGCTAGTTTATGCCGTTAAAGATGAAAAAACAGCTGCAGCGTTGAGAGACAAAAACCATGACATATCTTTGGAAGCATATTACGCATTAGGCGATTTCACACCCATGCTTGGACTTGATAAATATACTACGGGAGATGGGCGTAACTCTTATACCAATGGACAGTTTGCCTTGTTTTACAATATTGAAGACAATATGCGCGTCGATGTAAATTACGAAACTAAAATTTCAGTAGCGCAAAATGAAGCAAACACTGGGCGATTAACTTTAAGAGGTGAGTTCGCATTTTAAATATTGTTACGAGCGGATCCTTTTTGAGAATTCGCTCGCTTTCATGTCTGGGCCAGTGATTAGTTTAAGTTTAGTTTTTATATTCATTTTTTTTCATTTCGAAACCACCATTGTTTCTTAATAAGCATATAGACAACAGGAATTACAAATAATGTAAGGATTGTTGCCGTAATCATGCCACCAATCATTGGTGCGGCGATCCTTTTCATGACAGAGGCCCCTGCACCGGAGCTCCACATAATAGGTAGCAGACCTCCAATTATAGCAGAGACCATCATCATTAAAGGTCGGACTCTTCCCATCGCCCCCTTAATGATGGCCTGATTGAAAGCTTCCATTGTTCGGACCGATGAAAGTTTTTTTTGTTCTTTTAATGATCTGTTTAAAAATGCAAGCATGACAACTCCCGTTTCGGCCGAAACGCCTGCGAGGGCAATAAAACCCACTCCCACAGCAACACTCAAATCATATTGAAGTAGCCATAGCAGGATGAAGCCTCCAGTTAGTGATATTGGCAATAGTATTAATATTAAGAATGAATCCGTAAAATTTTGGAAATTTAAATAAAGTAACAAAAAAACAATCATTAATGTTATCGGCAAAATAAATTTTAATGTCTTGGCGGCGCGTTCCATATATTCGAATTGCCCACTCCAAACTAATCGATAGCCCGTTGGTATTTTGATCTTTTCATCAAGTACTTGTTTTGCTCTTGCAACATAACCACCGATGTCACTTGTTGTAACATCGACATAAACCCATGCTGAGGGTTTAGAACCCTCAGTCTTTATAACAGGTGGACCTTTTACAAATTTAAACCATGCCAATTCACCCAAGGGTACATGATGACCCATGGGAGAATAAACAAGTATACTTTTGATGGCACTTATTGATTCTCTAAGTTCTCTCGGATAGCGTACGTTAATTGGATATCTCTCTAATCCTTCAATCGTGTTGCTAATATTCATTCCTCCAATGGCGGAGGTTATAACAGATTGTACGTCATCGATGGCAAGGTTGTAGCGCGATATTGCTTCTCTATTGATTTTTATATCCAAAAAATTTCCGCCTGTGACTCTTTCGGCAAAAACTGAAGCTGTTCCCGGGACGGCCCTTAACTCCGCCTCGATTTGTTCTGCTAGTTTTGCCAAAACATTTAAGTCAGCCCCAAGAAGTTTTATGCCAACAGGTGTTTTTATGCCCGTTGACAGCATGTCAATTCGAGTTTTAATCGGCATCGTCCAAGCATTAGTAACTCCAGGAAATTGAATGGCTGCATCCATTTCCTTCACTAGCTTTTCTGGCGTCATGCCGTCTCGCCACTCGCTTTGTGGTTTTAAGGTGATAATCGTTTCAATCATGCTGAGTGGGGCAGAATCAGTCGCCGTTTTTGCTCTTCCTGATTTACCAAATATTGACTTAACTTCAGGGAAACTTTTAATTATACGATCCATTTGTTGTAGCGTTTGCTTGGCAGTTGTAATGGAGACGCCTGGGAGCATTGATGGCATATAGAGTAAATCACCTTCGTCTAGGGGCGGCATAAATTCAGAACCTAAATGACTAGCAGGGAAGTATGTTAGTCCAATTAATAATAAAACACCTGCAAGCATCTTTTTGGGATTGTATATAAGCCACGTAATTAGAGGTCTGTAGACAAATAAGAGTGAGCGGGAAATTGGGTTGTCTTTTTCTGATCTGATGTTCCCACGAATAAAGTAGCCTAACAAAATAGGTACGATTGTGATGCTTAAGAGCGCTGCTGCAATCATTGCGTAGGTCTTTGTATATGCGAGAGGCTTGAAAAGTCTTCCTTCTTGAGCTTCTAAGGTAAAAATTGGCAAAAATGAAAATGCAATAATTAAAAGAGAAAAAAATAATGATGGCCCAACTTCTTTTGAAGATTTTATGGCAATTTCCCACCGGTCAGCTCCAGGGCCTGCCTGCTCAATATGTTTATGCATATTCTCTATCATAACAATCGAAGCATCCACCATGGCGCCAATCGCAATTGCAATACCACCCAAACTCATAATATCGAGAGATAGGCCTTGAATTCTCATAACTAAAAAGGCGAGTAAGATGCCTGCCGGCAAAGTAAATATAGCAACGAGGGAACTTCTAAAGTGAAGTAAAAAGATAAAACATATGAAAGCAACAACTAGACACTCTTCCAGTAGTTTTTCTTTGAGTGTATTAATAGCTCTTTTGATCAGTCCGGATCGATCATAAGCTGGAACAATTTCGACACCTTCCGGCAGGGATTTTTTTAATTCTTGAATTTTGTTTTTTACATTTTTAATAACATCAAATGCGTTTTCTCCAAAACGCATTATTACAACTCCTCCTGCCACTTCGCCTTCGCCATTCCAATCTGTGACACCGCGCCTAAGCTCTGGGCCAATAGAAACTTCGGCCACGTCCTCAATTCGAATGGGAATATGCTCGGGGGACACACCAAGCCCGATACTTCGTATGTCATCAATGGATTTAATATATCCTAGTCCTCTTACCATAAACTCCGTTTCCGCAAGTTCTATAATCTTTCCACCTACATCTCTATTATTGCGCTGGATTGCCTTCTTGATTTGTCCAATTGAGAGTTTGTAGGCCTGAAGTTTTTGGGGATTTACCGTAACCTGATATTGTTTTACAAAACCGCCAATACTAGCAACTTCTGATACCCCTTTTACTTGTTGAAGCTCATATTTTAGAGTCCAATCTTGTATTGATCGAAGCTGGGCCAAGTCATACTTGTCACTTTTAAGAACGTATTCATATACCCAGCCTACTCCTGTCGCATCTGGACCGAGTGCAGGGCTGACACCTTCCGGAAGTTTGTCTCGTATAAAGTTAAGATATTCTAAGACTCGACTTCTTGCCCAATACATATCGGTATCATCATCAAATAATATATAGACAAAAGATAATCCAAAAAAAGAGTAACCCCTAACAACTTTTGACTTAGGAACAGAAAGCATTGTGGTTGTTAGTTGGTAAGTAACTTGGTCTTCAACAACTTGAGGGGATTGACCGGGGTACTCCGTGAATATGATCACTTGAACATCTGAAAGGTCAGGGATTGCATCGAGGGGCATCGACCGCAAGGCGATAATACCTGCGAAAAGTGTAATGGAAACTAGAATAGATATGATTATTCTATTTTTTACACATATTTCTATTGTTCTTCCAATCATTTAAATTCCTATTTTTTAATATTGCTTCCAAGCATTTTCTTAACTGCTTCTTTCAGCCTGCTTTCGCTGTCTAATAAAAATTGCCCGCTGACAACGACCATATCCCCCTCTTTCAGACCTGACAAAACTTGATATTCCTCATCTCCTCTAACTCCCAATTTCAAATCTCTTGGTTCAAATAGCCCGTCGCCCTTGTAAATAAAAGCAATATTTCGTTCGCCGCTATGAATGACCGCTTCGCTTTGAACTAGTACTGATTCTTGTGCTGGGCTTGTGTGAATTCTGATGGTCGCAAACATGCCAGGCTTTAACGTCACATCAGGGTTGGGAAGAACAAGTCTAATTTTGATAGTCCTATTTTTTCGATTTAAAACTGGGTAGATGTAGTCAACTTTTGCTTCTTTTAGACTGCCAGGCATATAATCTAATTCGACTGTGGCGGTTTGACCTTTTTCAATCCATGGGGCATCTCTTTCAAAAACATCAGCTATTATCCAAAGCGCATTTAAGTCTGCTAACGTAAATAGATTGGCGCCTTTCATGAATTGTGTTCCTACATAGGCAGACTTGTGGACAACGTAACCGCTACGAGGGGCATAGACGGTAGTAGTTCTAGAAACCTTACCGGTTTTTTCGATATTTTTTATAAAACTTTCTGGCACATCAAATTGTAACAATCGCTCTCTTGAAGATCTTAAAAAATGTTTGGAATGAGGACCCGACATTTTCTTGTTTAGAATACTTAAATATTCTTCTTCGCTAGCAACAAGTTCAGGGCTATATACTGAAAATAGCGGGGCTCCCTTTTTTACGAATTGGCCAGTCTCATTGACCCACAGATTTTCAATCCAACCGTTGAACTTCATATTTATTTTGGAAACGTTTGGCTCATCGAATTCAACGTGTCCCAAAGCCCTTACTATTCTTGTCAGTCGCCCTCTTCCAATTCTTTCAACTCTTATCCCCATCTTTTGTACCGTCGCGCCTGCAATTTTTATAACGTCTAAATTGGCCAAAGGGTCATCTGCATAGACAGGAACTAAGTCCATTCCCATGCCATCCTTTCCTGGTTTCTTTGAAATGTACGAGGGATCCATTGAGGAGCGATAGAATACAATTTCTTTCGCTGTATTCATTTTGTTTATGTTCATTGCTTCGTGCTTCTCTTTTGAACAACTTAATGCCAGCATAAGAAGTAAAATGCACGAAAGTGAGGTGTTCATAATTTTAATCTCCTTAAGCTTAATCCAGTAACAAGCTCGATTTCTGAAAAGACAATCGCTCTTTCTTTTAAAAGTTCTTCATAACTTATCTGCAGGTCTAGTTCTGCTTGCCAATTTTGAACGACCGAAACGAAGCCAACTTTTGCACTCTTGTAATCACTAATGCTGGCATCCAGGGCCTTGTCGGCACGGGGAAGAACCTCTTTTTTGTACAGCTTGATCTGAGTGTTAAGGCTCGCGATTTTTTCTAGTAAGATATTAACTCTGCTTGATATTTCAAGAATGACATCTATTTCCTGCGCTTTTGCAGCAGCGAGGTTATTTATACTTTCTGAAACCCGTGCATTTTGTTTGCTGCCCATCCAAAGCGGAAGGCTAATCCCTACGAATACGGAAACCATATCGGCACCATTTGTTTTGTCGCCCGGAACCATTCCTCTCACATTATAATTGATACCAAGCTTTAGGTTGGGAAATCGGTCATATTTGGCCTCGCTCAATGCACTTATATTTTTAGCAACTTTTAAATTCGTTACCTTTATATATGGACTAAATTTATTCATTTCTTCAAAGATATCGGATTTAACAAAATTTACCTCTCTCAAAGGAGGTGAGATAGTTTTATCAATCTTTGATTCAGAGTCCTTCCCGATTATGTTATTTAAATTGCGTTTTGCGTTCTCAAACATTTCTTTTCTTTTAGCAAGCTTAGATCTGAGTTTGCTGTCAGCGACTTGTGCTTGGAATACATCCTGTTGTGCCACTTTTGCAACTTTGAGTCTGTTAATTGCTACATCGGCCAGGACATCAACCACCTTAATATTTTCTTCGGTTATAGATAATGATCTTTCGGCAAAGTGAAGATTCCAGTATGCCTGTGTCACTTGGAAGATGACTAATGCCTTCATTAACCGTTCCTTCTCACTCAGCGTCTTGGCATGGTCGCTTGCCACTTGATTTTTTCGAGAGAGTTTACCTGGAAATGGTATTTCTTGTATTAGTCCAATGCCTACGGCAGACATAGGGCTAGAATCATATTTAAAATCATCAGTTCTAAAATTTTGAGCTGTAAGCTGAAGCATTGGATCGGGCAGGCTTCCAACTCGGGATGGGATATTAGCTGCTGCTTTTGTCTCAGCACTCATCTCTTTTAATTTTGGGTTCTGTGATAAGGCCTCGTTTATAAGGTCATTAAGATTTAAAAACTCACTTTCAGCATGGGCCGAGAATATGATAAGCAAAGAGCTTATTGAAAGTGCTACCAGCTTTAATCGTAGATTTGTTATAACATTTAATTTCTCTTTTCCAATCTCATGATGTGTTGCCATTTTCATCGTCCTAGCTTCTTATGCAAACTAGAAAATGTTGCATAGGTAATATTCACAAAGCGGAAATCTTGATTCGAAGTATAAAAAATTTTGCCTTGCAAGCTGCGCAGTTGGCAGCTTAAAAGACGGTCTACACGCCAATAGAAAACTGTCGAAAGCAGCCTATTACCTTTAACAAGAGATCTCAACTGAATTGATCTTCCATATCATACCGCACAGAAGTATAGCCTGAGCATTATCATTTGTTTTACCTAATCAAAGTAAAGTTTGCCACGAAATAGGACGAAATAATAAATTTAACAGCGGGATGCGTTGGAAGTAATGAGAATTCTACTTGCTTAAGATGTCTTGTCCTTGCTCTGTCCATTTGATAATGGCCTTTTTCTCAAGAACCTGTAAGCGGCTTCCCCAGTGGATGATCGAATACTTTAATGGTGGCATATTTCCTTCTTTGGTGGAATCAGCAATCGCTTTCAGGTCGTCTTTGGCGGAGCCATGTCCCATAAAAGGAAAATCATTTGTCATATCCATGTGAGATTTTGCTTCTGCAATATCGTAATCAATAAGATTTTTTACGCCGGGCAAGTGGTAATACCACGGGAAGTGGGTTGTGGTGGCATGGCAATCAAAACATTTTTTGGCAAAGATAGGTTTTACATTTGCCAGGTAGATTTGATTAATAGCATCTAGCTGCTTTGGGGTTGGAGCTTGGTAAACAATTTCAAACCCATCTTGATCAAAAATAGGTTGGTCCTTTGCTCTACCATCCTTATCTTGGCAAAAGGCCAATGGGGTAATGACAAAGGACAAAAGTAAAATTACAAGATGGGGTATCAAATTTTTATTTCTGCTTAATTTTAGTAACCACAAGCATTGCTATGCCATTTTTCTCGAAGGCCTTGCCCATGACAATGACCTTTTTCTCAACGTATTTGAGCAATTTGGCGTTGGTCTCTTTTAATGTGGCATGGCCTTCTCCGCTGATTTGATAAATTTTGCCGGCCTCGGTTAATACGCCTAAAGGAAGGCCCTTTTCAGCACATTCGCGGGCACATTTTGTGTGACTCTCGCCTGTCCCGCCGTGCTTGATAAAGCAGGTCAGGCCTATGAGCTGGCCTTCAAGTCGCTGCTCTTTTCCTTCAGCATGGTGGCCTTGCGCCTCGTGCCCGGCTTCGGATTTTTCATGCTCCTCATCACCGTGGGCCAATACTGAATTACAGAAAATAAGTAGATTAAAGGCAAAAAATAGGGGTAATAAATTTTTCATTTTTTTGATCCAATTTTAAAATTTAGACATGCGAAGGCTTTAGCGCCAGTGCCCGAATGCTATCTTTTCTGCCGCTAATAGACAAGTTCTGTCGCTAAAACCAATTTTTTCAACTTGCTTAAACGCCATAAAAAATCAGCAGATGTTGTCGTTCTAATTAATTTTGTAGAGACTGATTCGTTTTGTCATTAAAGACAAACAAGCTTAACAACCTAGAAAGGACTATGGCCTGCGTTGTTGATGATGAATTTATTCAGGATTTCGAACGCGTAGTTAAATCAAATCGCTATTTGGATGAAGACGGCCACAATATCCCGGCCAACAATTTAGAAACAGGAAATACACAGTCTGGAATGCGCTAAGAGAGTGGAGCGGATGTCCGAAGACAATCTAACCGCCTTAAATCACTTAGTTTCGTGAGTGAAAC
>Ga0066640_10001107_pt1 | contig 16138 bp, 13 predicted proteins | sample CryGeyCG2114_020_2_FD_59505 | JGI IMG/M metagenome (GOLD analysis project Ga0066640, IMG submission 59505) | Groundwater microbial communities from aquifer - Crystal Geyser CG11_big_fil_rev_8/21/14_0.20 | ecosystem: Environmental > Aquatic > Deep subsurface > Groundwater | place: USA: Utah... | reverse complement strand
TAAATCCTCGCGGAAATTGCCTTTTTTAACTTCTTCGCGCAAATCGCGGTTACTGGTTGCTATGATCCTTATATCAACTTTAACAGGCTTACTACCGCCTACACGATCAATTTCTCTTTCTTGAATTGCACGCAAAAGCTTTGCCTGAAGACGCAGGTCCATCTCGCTAATTTCATCTAATAATAATGTTGTGCCACTTGCTTCTTCAAACTTACCTATTCTCCTTGTTACAGCTCCTGTAAAAGCACCTTTTTCATGGCCGAACAACTCCGATTCAAGAAGATTATCCGGAATAGCGGCGCAATTAACAGAAACCACCCTGCCCTTTGCACGCCTGCTTTTTTTATGGATATATTTCGCGATTACTTCCTTACCTGTTCCTGAATGACCCGTAATAAGAATGCTAGCCTCTGATTGGGCAACCTTATCACAAATTTGCAAGACTCTTTTCATGGAGTGAGAGCGGCATATAAATTCCTCACTCTCATTAGTAATAGATTCGATGACCGCAGCGATAAGCTGCTCATCGGGAGGCAAAGGTATATACTCTTTAGCGCCGGCCTTAATAGCTTTTACGGCTGCACGGCTATCATTATTTAAGCCACAGGCAACTATTGTTGCGTTTATTCTTTCTGATTTTAATGAGTTTATAAACGATTCTATGTCAAGGGTAACATCAATCATTATAAGGTCGGCACCCTTACCCGCACGTAAATAATCAAGGGCAGAATCAACGCCGTTTACCTGCGACACCGAAGCACCCTTATCTTTTGCTATTTTAGCTGCAACAGTTAACTGACTGCTAAATCCGCCAACAATCAACAAATACATCACTACACCTGATCTTCATTTTGTCTAATTTTGTGATAATCTATTCTCTTTTCAGGCGGAAGTATACTATTTAATGATAATTCAAGCCTGCGAGGACTTTCTCTGTTTGCTATTGATTTTACAGCTTCCGTATAAATTTTTGCAACCAACAGCTCGTCTCTTGTATTTCTTTCAAGCTTTGAGGCAAGCGGTGAGAAAAACATATAAGACATAACGGCACCATAAAATGTAGTAAGCAAGGCAACGGCCATGGCAGGGCCGATAGTAGACGTATCCTCAAGATTGCCAAGCATTTGCACAAGACCGATAAGAGTTCCTATAAGCCCCATAGCAGGGGAAACTTCGGCAGCTTTCCTCAAAACGCCTATTGACTTTGCGTGTCTGTACGCAAGAGAATCAGCTTCATTATCCAGCACACGCCCGATCTCTTCTGCATTTATCTGATCTACCACCATTTCAACACCGTTTTTAAAAAACGGATTATGGCTGGTAAGGTGACTGTTTTTATCCAGTCCTATAAAACCTTTTTTTCTGGCAATATCAGAAATCTGAACCGCGGCTATTGCTGCTTTTTTTACATCTTCAGAGCGATAGAATATTGTATGAACAATAGCGCTAATTGCAGACAACACCTCAGAGAATGAAAAACACGCAGCAGTGACGGCGAATGTGCCAAATACAACGATTAAAATAGAACGCCAATCAACGAACCCTTGAGGATTACCACCAATAAAAATGGCTGTTATAACAAGAGAGAAAGCTATCAGTATTCCTGATACCGTTGAAGAATCTATGAATTTTTTCTGAAGGGAATTATCATCCGCCACATCACAACCTATTTTTTATCGGTAGACCGAATAATTTCAGTCATAGTAACACCGATTTTATTTTCAACGATAACAACCTCACCGCGAGCAATAAGGCGGCTATTCACGTAAATATCTATCGGCTCTCCGACCTTCCTGTCCAAAGTTACCACAGCACCGCGACCAAGCTTCAAAAGTTGGCTTACAGGCATTGAACAACGCCCCAAAACCGCAGAAACCTCAACAGGAATATCCGATATAGAATCCAGATCTACATCATCATCCGATTTATTATCAATCTTTACCGCTTCGCCTTCTGCCATACCATTCCCAATTACTTATAAGGTTGTTATTACATGATAATAACTATAATTAACTATTTCTACAATATCTTACTGCACATATCATCAATTTCTTTGATTATAATATCCTTATCACCCGACATACCGCCGCCTGACCACATCACCTCGCACTGGGACGGAGCAAAATCCTGTTTTTCTAATATCTCAACTTTACCCGTAAATCCTTTCTTTGCCGTCATTGAGTCAATTCTATCCTTTATTCCCGCGGCCACCTTTGCGCTTATATGAATTGTAACAACAGGCTCATCAAAAAGCTGTTCAAACGCTTTATTTATTATCCTTTCCACCTCCGGCAGAGGATTTTTCTCTAAAGCATCACCCGCTATTTTTTTAGCTATGATCATAACTAGCCGCGCAACTTCCTGCTCATCCTTTTTAACCGCGTCCTTTGCAGAATCAGAAATTGAGGCCAGCTTAGCATCTATTGACTTTATAGTTTCCTCTATCTGCTTATTTAGATCATCAGCCTCACCCTTTGCAGCGCCAAAACCCTTTGCGTATCCTTCTTCATAGCCTTTTATACGACTATCATTAAACTCTTTTTCGCTGTAAGTTTTTTCCACAGGTTTAGTAGCCTCAGGCTCTAGCGAATATGAATTGTCTTTCTTCTGATCGGCCACGCGGACAGCCTTTTTCAATCCGGCAGAAAAATCGGCGGCCTGTACAGGCTCTTCCTTATCCGAGCCAAAGTTAGCATAATTAAATTTTTCTATTTTATTCATAATTTAGTTAATAGTTGCTGGTTTCAGGCTAATAATAACAGCCGAAAACTAATTAATATACCAATTCTTCCTCGTCACCATCACCCTGAGATATTGTCATCTCACCCGATGCAATTAGGTCTTTTGCCTGCAAAATCAGCTCCTGCTGCGCCTCATCTACATCACGCAATCTAACAGGCCCCATCGCCTCCATTTCATCAAGCATAATTTTAGATGCACGTGCAGACATATTCTTGACGAACAAATCACGCATCTCTTCATTAGCACCTTTAAGTGCAATGGCAAGCTTGCTCTTATCTGCAACACGAAGTAACGACTGAATGCCAGAAGGGTCGGACTTGATAAGATCATCAAATGTAAACATGAGATTTTTGATTTTTTCAGCGGATTCAGGCTCACGCTCTTCTAATAATTCCATGTAACGCTGCTCACTTGAACGATCCATGTTATTAAATATCTCAGCCATCATCTCATCGTTGTTAAGTTTATGAGTTTTGGTTATCGTGCTTATAAACTCAGCCCTAAGAGCCGACTCGACACTGTCTAGCACTTCTTTTTTTACATTATCCATCTCTAATATGCGCAGCATAACCTCAAACGCGAAATCCTCGGGCAACATAGACATAACTTTTGCAGCATGAGACGGTGTAAGTTTAGATACGATAAGAGCTACCGTTTGTGGATACTCGGTTCTTAAGTAAGACGCCAACACCTCTTCACTTACATTGCCAAGTTTATCCCAGGTATTACGTCCGGCAGGACCGCGAATATCTTCCATAATACCGTCAACACGGTCTTTACCCAGCGCCTTTGCAAGAAGTTTTTCGGTATTATCCATGTTACCGACGAATGACAATGTTTCAGAAAGAGCATTGGAAAAATCAAGGAATATCTGCTCTACAACATCAGGGCTTACCGTACCTAAAGTAGACATTGTGTGCGAAACTTCTTTAATTTCATCATCATGCATAAGAGTAAATATTTTGGTAACATTTTCTTCATTGATAGACATCATAATAACCGCGGCTTTTTCAAGGCCGGTCATCTTTGCATAATTATCTTTAGTTGCCATAATAAGTTACCGTCTATTTATTATCTTCTTCTAACCAGCTGCGCAGGATAGTAACAGCTTCTTCCGTATGCCTGTCGACTATGTCGTTTATCGCACCGACAGAAGTTGCGTTCATTCTTTCTTCAAACCGGTCAATGTCAATTAAAGACTCTCTTTTCTTAGCCTTTTCTTCCTGACCTGTAATTTCAGCAAGCTCAGCAAGATCCTGATTTGCAAGAGCGGCTTGCAGCTCCGCCTCTTCATCCTCATTCTTAGTTATTTCAAAAGCCCTACCTACCATAGGCTTTACGATAAGAAGCATTACAAGAACGATAACTATGCCGATAACCAGTGTCTGCACTATATTACCCAGATCACGGGTCAGCCACTCGAAAGGCTTTGGTTTTTCAAAGCCCATTATTTCAGTAGAGAACCTCATATTAATAACTTCAATCGTATCACCTCGCGATTCATCATAACCGACAGCAGATTTCACAAGTTTTTCAATATTTTTTACAACCTCTTCACTCTGAGGAGTATAAATAGCCTCTCCCGTTTCCTCATCATAAGAATAATTACCGTCTATAAGAACAGCTATAGACAAGCGCTGAACAGTTCCCGTCTCTTTAATCTCTTTTCTAGTTGTTTTAGAAACCTCATAGTTTGTTATCTCATTAAGGCGCTCACTACTACTTCCCGCCGCATTAACATTTTGTCCGGCCTCTCCTCCGGGCAAATTATTGGCAGCACTTACATCACCACCCACACCGGGCTCTACTGTTTTTCCTTTTTCTTCAGTAGTTTGCACCGATCTTGCTACCTGACCGTCCGGGTCATAAATTTCAGATTCGGCCACTTCACGATTAAAATCGATGTCGGCAGTCACTTGCGCCTCCACCTTACCCACGCCTACCGTTCTGGAGATCATAGTTTCAATAGTATTCTTCATCCGCATTTGATACTGAACTCTAAACTCTTCGTTGGTAGATGCCATAACACCAGGATCATCCGGATTTTCCGATCCCTTCTTAAATGGCCGCCCTCTTGTGTCGACTATCGTAATATCACTGACACTAAGCCCGGGAACGGCAGTAGAGACAAGGTGACTAATTGCTGATATTTGTGACCGCCCAAGAGGATCGCCACCACGCATCTTCAAGACCACAGATGCAGAAGGGTTACGCTTACCCTTAGAAAAAATATCCTGCTTAGGAAGAACCAAATGCACTCTGGCGCTGTCTATCTGCTCAAAAGCACTTATCGTTCGGCCAAGCTCTCCCTCAAGCGCCCTAAGCAGATTAACATTATTTACAAAGCTTGAAACTCCCAAAGTATCCGAGCGATCAAAAATTTCATAACCTATATTTGCACGACCCGAAGGAAGCCCGTCTTCTGCCATGCCCATTCTAACACTTAAAACCTTATCACGCGGAACAAGTATCTCGGAACCACCTGATTTCATTTCATAATAAATCGCCATAGTCTCAAGCTTTGCCGCTATTTTACTACTATCGGAAGAATCAAGGCCGGTAAATAAAGGCACTACAGCAGGCTTGGAAAGATCACTAGCCAGATACACAAAAGAAGATAATATCATGATCCCTACGATTACCATAGCAGCTATCTTAATAGGACCCATCTCCTTTAGAAGCTTGGCAGTATCGTTCATAAAACTTGACCTAGTCTTTAAAAATGAAAATAAGGGCTCAAAAAGGATAAATCTTATATCCTAAAAGGTTGCGCTGCTTTGCCCTACTTGAGATAAGACACAACCAAGAATAGCATATTTTGCCATCCAAGCTTAGTATAATAACAATATGTAGATTTTGTAAAGACCAATCACTCAACAAAAATGTGGATAAAATTAATGCACCGACAACCTAAAATCACCATCTTTCAGCTTGGTTTTGTAAATATCAAGCTCAGTCTTGACATGGCCGCTTAAGAAATAAAGCCCGATCAAGTTCGGGAATGCCATAGAAAGCGTTAATAAATCAGAAAAATCAACGACAAGAGCAATGTCACTTACAACACCTCCTAAAAAAGCAACGCAGCAGAATATAATATGATAAATTCCGACTCCCTTGCCATGGAACAGATAGTTCCACGAACGCTCACCATAATAACTCCACGTAATCATAGTTGAAAACGCAAACAAAGCCACAGCAACAGAAAGAACCTTAGGGAACCAATCAGCAACAGTAGCAAAAGCACTACTAGTTAGAAGAACACCACTTACAGCACCATCAACATTGCCCTCATAAACACCGGTAACAGTAATTACAATACCACTAATAAAGCATATAATCATAGTGTCTAAGAACGGCTCGAGAAGAGCAACAACGCCCTCTCTTACAGGCTCCTTTGTTTTTGCAGCAGCGTGGGCAATAGGCGCGGAACCAAGACCGGCCTCATTTGAAAACGCAGCCCTCCTAAAACCACTAATCAAAGCTCCGACAAGCCCCCCTCCTAATGCTACACCGCTAAACGCATCCTGAAAAATAAACGCTATAGCTGCCGGAACTTTATCGGCATTTACAACCAAAACAACCACTGACGCTCCAATATATATAAACGCCATAAAAGGAACAACAGCCTCCGCTACTATAGCTATCCTCTTTATACCGCCTATAAGAACAGTTCCCACGGCAACAGCAATTACTAACGATATAATCCAATCCATATTTGTAAGAACATCGAATGAATCAGTCATAATAGTGACAGTCTGATTTGCCTGAAATAAATTACCGCCTCCAAAAGAGCCGCCTATACAGCAAATCGCAAAAACAACGGCAAGAACCTTTCCTAATCTGGGGTAGTTCATTTCAGCAAGACCTTCGCTTAAATAATAGAAAGCGCCACCTGAAACTTTACCGTTTGCATCTATTTTTCTATATTTTTGCCCTAAAGTTACTTCCGCGAACTTAGTAGACATGCCTAAAAATCCGGCTACCATCATCCAGAAAACAGCACCCGGCCCACCCATAGAAACGGCGATAGCAACACCGGCAATATTCCCGAGGCCAACAGTTGCGGATACGGCCGCAACAAGAGCCTGAAAATGCGTAACCTCTCCCGGATCATCTTTTGAACTATATTTTCCTCTTACTACATCTATAGCATGGCGGAATAATTTTATATTAACAAAACCAAGTTTAAACGTAAAAAACAGGCCACCTGCCACAAGCCACAAAACAAGCAATGGAAACCCGGATATTTCAAAAAACAACACCGCCGACAAAACGCTTACAACGGCCTCAAGAAACAGCAATCCAAAATCCACAAAAACCGAGGGAAACCCTGACTTGGAATACAAACTATCGACCATTAACTGCCCCTCCGCAGAAACGGAGAAGGCTCCAAATACAAATAATGAAAGAACAATTAGGGGAATGAGTTTCTTAAAAGACATGAACTACCTGTTTAATATTATTAACCAATTACCAATAGTATTATTTTTTTCTATTTCAAGCGCATTAAACCACATTTAATTTGTGTGCAATTTAAAATTATACAAATTAATATTGAATTATATTTTAAATTAGGTTATAAACCCGATCCGGAACACTATCCCTTTTTACTACAACAATTGCCTGTGGCATTTTTGTAAAAATCGTTTATGATAGCGCGCGCACCGTAATGAATAACGAGTTTTTAAATGACTAAAGAAAAAAAATTATCGCATGTAGAAGAAATAAAAGATGATAGCATCTATCTTAAAGGCAATCTTGCAGAGGAAATGTCCTCCGAAGGTGGAGCTGTAAGTGATGATGCTTACGAACTTTTAAAATTCCACGGTAGCTATTTCGGTTATGATCGCGATACGGCAACACAGCGAAAAAAAGCAGGTCTTGAAAAAGAATGGGAATTCATGGTTCGCATGAAAGCTCCGGGTGGAAGAATAACCGCCGAGCAATATGCCGCACTTGATAAAATATGCGAAGATTACGCAAACGGTACTCTACGTATTACAACTCGTGAAACATTCCAGTTCCACTGCATTTTAAAGCACAATATGAAGCCGCATATTAAAGCGATTAACGACGCATTACTTACTACACTTGGCGGTTGTGGTGACGTTGTGCGTAATGTTATGACTTCTCCGGCACCAATAAAAGATGCCGTTCATGAAAAATTGATTGAAGATACAAATATTATTTCAGCCCATACTTTGCCTAAAACATCGGCCTATCATGAAATCTGGTTAGATGGCGAGAATGTAGCGCGCACTTCTGATAATGAAAATTATGAGCCTTTATACGGCAAACATTATCTTCCGCGTAAGTTCAAAATTTCCGTTTCTGTGCCTGAAGACAACTCAATGGACGCACTAACGCACGATCTTGCCATAATTCAGATATGGGAAGGCGGTGAGCTGAAAGGGTATAACCTATGTTTAGGCGGCGGCCTTGGTATGACTCATAACAAGCCTGATACATACCCTCGCCTTGCAACTCCTATAGCTTTCATTGAGCCTGATGATTTATTAAAAGGCGTTGATGCAGTTGTGAAGCTGCACCGTGATTATGGTGACCGCACAAACCGTAAGCATGCACGTTTAAAATATGTTGTCGAAGAAAACGGCATAGAATGGACTCGTAAGACTTTAGAAGAATTATTCGGCTCTAAAATGGAAGACCCTAAACCTATGGGAGACTTTAAAGTTGTCGATCATATGGGGTGGCATGAGCAAGGTGATGGAAAATGGTATTTAGGTATCGCCATCTCAAGCGGAAGAATAGAAGATAGAGGCGATGAAAAAATTCGCACCGCTCTGCGTGAAGTAACGGCAAAATATAAACCGGGTATTATACTAACTGCCGATCAGAATATTATCTTAAGCGACATTGAAGAAAAAGATAAACAAGGGCTTGAAACCGAACTAAAAAACTATGGCATAAAACTCGCTGAAGAGCTTACGAAAATAGACCGCTACGCTCTAGCGTGCGTTGCGCTTCCTACCTGCGGCAAGGCATTAGCCGATGCTGAACGTATTCGCATACCTATGGTTGCTAAAATTGAAGAGGTAATGAAAAAGAACAATATTATAGATGAAAAAATATCGGTGCGTATTGCAGGCTGTCCTAACGGATGTTCGCGCCCATATGTTGGCGATATCGGAATAGTGGGAAGGATGCCCGGCCATTATGCACTTTTTATAGGTGGTGATTTTGAAGGCACTCGTCTTAACACTAAAATACTAGACCGTGTACCTGAAGAGAATGTATCAGAAGTCTTAGACATATTGTTTGCCAAATACGTAAGCCAAAGAAATGATAAAGAGGAATTTGGCAATTATGCAGATAGGGTTGGTCCTTCCACACTAGCTTCTTTAATAGAAAGCACTTTGGCTGAAAAATATAAATGGGCGAAGGTTAGTAATTAGTGATAGTAGCTAGTGATAGTAAAAGTAAGGTTAGTAGTTATAAAGACCTTTTAGTTTGGAAAAGGTCGATAGAACTTGCGACAAATATTTTTGCTGTTACTAAAAATTATCCCAAAGAACAGCAGTACGGTCTGGTTTCTCAAATTGAAAGGTCTGCTGTTTCAATAGCTTCAAATATAGCAGAGGGTGCGGGAAGGAAAGGCAAAAAAGAATTTGTACAGTTTGTAAGCATTGCCAGAGGCTCTCTTTTTGAATTAGAAACACAATTAATAATTTCAGAACAAACCGGTTTTATAAACAAAGAAAAACTAAACTATTTTATTAAAGAAATTGATGAGATTGGAAAAATGCTAAGTGGATTAAAGCGCTCACTTGAAACTTAACTAACACTAGCACCAACCACTCACACTAAAAGGAAAACAATGTTCCCTATACTACTAGATATAGCAAATTTAAAAGTAGCCCTTATTGGCGGTGGTGATGCTGCTTTATCTCGCCTTAAGGCTCTGGACGAAGCGGGAGCCACCGGCCTTAAGATATTTGCTGATGATTTTGGCAAAGAATTTTGGGAAATATCAGATAAAAGGCTTGTTACACGCATGCCATATGATGACGAAATAAAAAACTTCAACGTCATTATGATAGTAGATATTGATGATAAAAGAGCAGCGGAAATTGCGAAAAAAGCTCGTAAATTCGGCGTTATGGTTAATGTTGAGGACAAGAAGGAATATTGCGATTTTTATTTTCCAAGCCTTGTGCGCAGGGGTGATTTGATAATAACTGTAAGCACATGCGGAAAAAGCCCAACCCTGGCCCACAGGGTTCGTGAGATAATAGGCAAAATATTTCACTCAGGTTGGGCGAAAAGAGTTGATGAAGTCGCTTATAAAAGGCAGCAATGGCGTGACATAGGTCTTAGTATGCGTGAAATTGCTCAAATGAGCGATAAATATATAGATGAAAAAGGCTGGCTCGATTATGAAGAACTTGCAAGCACCAAAAAGGAGGCTTGATGTCAGCAATATCACTAGGTAGATTGCAGACTTTCTATGGCCACATGGGTGCTCATGAACTTTTGTATGCAATGGTCAAACAGGAGTTTAAGGATAAGATCGCAATTGTATCATCATTTGGCGCAGGATCGGCTTTATTGCTTTCTTTAGTTGCTGAAGTTGATAAAAATGTTCCGGTAATTTTTTTAGATACCGAAAAGCATTTCGACCTGACTTTGGAATATGTAAAAACAATTGAGAAGAAACTTCGATTAGAAAATATTAAAATATATAAGCCCCGAGAGGATTTGCTAAACAAAACCGATCCTTCAGGAGAACTATGGCGCACGCAGCCCAACAGATGCTGCTGGATAAGAAAGGTTGAACCACTACAACGAGCACTGGACGAGGGAAATTACGATGCCCTTATAACAGGCAGAAAGCGCTATCAGACAGAGCAAAGGGCTGATATGGAGACAATAGAGATGCACGAAGACGGGCGTTTCCGTATTAATCCGATGGCAAGCTGGGATAGGGAGCAGGTAAAGGAAGAATTCAAATTACGGAAACTTCCCGAACACCCGTTGGTTAAAGAAGGATATCCTTCTATCGGATGCGCGCCATGCACAAGACCGGTAAAAGAAGGTGAAGACGAGCGATCCGGACGCTGGGCACATACGGCCGAGTTGCCCGGTGGCGAACAAAAGGTTGAGTGCGGCATTCATATTGAAGGAATGCCAACAAGGCCGGATTGGAATATATAAAGAAGTTGCAAGTAGCCAGTTGTAAGTTGCATGTGTTTTAAACATTTTCTTACAACTTAACACTTACAACTTACAACTTTTTATGGAGCAGAAAATGACTGAAATGACACATTTAGATAAATTAGAGGCACAAAGCATCTACATATTTAGAGAAGCATTTAATAAGATAAACAAACTGGGGATGTTCTGGTCTTTTGGCAAGGACAGCACTGTGATGATTCACCTTGCGCGCAAGGCATTTTTTGGAAAGATTCCGTTTCCTCTTATCCATTGCGATACTGAACTGGAAATGGACGAAGTTTATGCCTATAGAGATAAGTATGTTAAAGAATGGAACATTGATCTGATTTCAGAGATATGCCCTCCGCTTGAAACTACCGACCCTACCCTTCCTGCCGCTGCACGCTTAGGCGCGCGCAAAACGGGCGGGATCAAACAGGTTATGGCTCAACATAAATTCGACGGGTTATTTGCCGGTATTCGCCGTGATGAAGAAGGAACTCGTGCAAAAGAGCGTTATTTCTCGCCTCGTGACGCAGAAAGCCACTGGAATGTAAAAGACCAGCCGCCTGAATTTTGGGATCAGTACACTACCGATTTTCCTCCCGGTACGCATGTTCGTGTTCACCCGTTATTGCACTGGACTGAACTTGACGTTTGGGAATATATCAAACGCGAAGATATACCTATGGTACCGTTATATTACGCCAAGCCTTATCATGAATTTGAAGGGCGTGATTTTGGCGGAGCAATGATGCGCTTTAGATCGTTAGGTGAAAAAGGTATTACATGGCCTCTTGCCAGCAATGCCACTAACATTGATGAGATAATTGAAGAGTTAAAAACAACCAGAGTGTCCGAGCGCTCAGGCCGCCCTATGGGTGCGGACGAAGATGAGTCTTCGTTTGAGAGACTAAGGGCTGACGGGTATATGTAAAAAAACGTCATTGCGAGCCGCAGGCGAAGCAAACCAGGAGTTGGTAAATGCAGATTAAAGCACCGGCAGTTTATATAATGGCAAGCAAACGAAATGGAACTTTATATACTGGCGTTACCTCTAATTTGATAAATAGGAACTACGAGCATAAGAATGGGGTTAAATCAGGATTTGCTAATAAGCATAATTGCAAACTACTTGTTTATTATGAGTTTCATGAAACAATGGAAGGCGCAATTACAAGAGAAAAGCAAATTAAAGCAGGCTCAAGAAAGAAAAAACTATGGTTAATTGAAAAGGAAAACCCTAATTGGGAAGATTTGAGTAGTAAATTAATTTAACTGGATTGCTTCGCTTACGCTCGCAATGACGTCATTGCGAGGAGGGCTGAGAGCCCGACGCGGCAATCCAGAAAAACAAAACGGATTAATATAAAAGGAAACAAAAATGGCAAAAGAAAAACAAAATGAGGCAGTAAAGGTGTCAGCAGATAATTTACGCGAACAAATGAAAATCGTGATAGTAGGTCACGTTGACCATGGTAAATCAACTCTTGTGGGACGTTTATTCCATGACACTGACTCACTACCCGATGGTAAGTTTGAGCAAATCCAAAATATGTGCAAAAGACGCGGAATGCAGTTTGAGTGGTCATTTTTAATGGATGCATTGCAGGCGGAACGCGATCAGGAAATAACCATTGATACAACACAAATCTGGTTTAAAACCGAAAAACGTGATTACGTTATAATCGATGCCCCGGGTCATAAAGAGTTCCTTAAAAACATGATCTCCGGCGCGGCTATGAGTGATGCCGCACTGCTTATTATCGATGCTAAAGAAGGCGTGCGTGAACAATCCAAACGCCACGGATATTTATTGCATTTGTTAGGTATTAGACAAATCACTGTAGCAGTGAACAAAATGGATCTGACTGATTATTCTGAAAAGAAATTCGCCAAAATAGAAAAGGAATATCGCGCTTATTTGAAAGAAATAGGCGTTATACCAACTCATATTGTACCAATCTCAGCACGTGAAGGTGACAATATAGCCAATCGCTCTACCAATATGGATTGGTATAAAGGCCCAACAATCGTTGAAGCTTTGGATGATTTTGCCCGCAAGCCTGAATTACACGACCTACCTTTGCGCCTGCCTATTCAAGATGTATATCGTTTTGACGAACATAACCGCTACTTTGTAGGGCGTATAGAATCAGGTACTATAAATGTTGGCGATGAGCTTATTTTCTCTCCTTCAAATAAAAAATCAAAAGTTGCCTCTATTGAGTTTTGGGGCAAAGAAGATATTAAAAGCGCTTCGGCCGGAGAATGTATAGGAGTTACACTAGAAGAACAAATCTTCGTAGAGCGTGGTGAAGTGGCCTCCCTGCGCAAAGACGCGCCGGTGCTTACTAACCTTTTCCGTGGTCGTATATTCTGGCTTGGATCAAGCGATCTGGAAGTTGGAAAACGCTATACAATGAAGATCAATACCAGTGAATATAAAGTAGAAATACGTGAGATCGAAAAAGTAATAAGTACAGATGACCTGTCACATGGAAGTGTAAAAGCTGTAGCTAAAAATGATGTTGCAGAAGTGGTAGTGCGTGTTCGTGGCCTTGCCTCTTTAGATGAATTTGAAGCAAACCAGAAAATGGGGCGCTTTATGCTTATGGACGGCTATGATGTCGCAGGTGGCGGAATTATATCTATGGATGGTTTTGCCGACCAACGTGTTGATAAAAAATTCAAATCAGATAATTTATATGCTGTCGATGATGCGATACGACCTGAAAACCGCTCAATAAACAATGGACATTTAGGCGGAATGCTTTGGTTTAGTGGCCTTTCCGGCGCAGGTAAAACAACTCTGGCTCTGGAGCTTGAACGCAGATTATTTGCTAAGGGTTATCAGGTTTATGTTCTAGATGGTGACAATATACGCAAAGGATTATGTTCTGATCTTGGTTTCTCACCGGCAGACCGCTCGGAGAATTTGCGCCGTGTTGGCGAAGTGGCCGCATTATTTTCAAAAGCAGGTGTAATCGTTATAACATCATTCATATCACCTTATGCTGAAGATCGCCGCAGAGCCAGAAGCGCTTTACCGGAAGGTTTCCACAGCATTTATATTGATGCCGATCTTAAAACCTGCGAAAAGCGTGATCCCAAAGGCCTATATAAAAAGGCTCGTAGTGGTGAACTTAAAAACTTCACAGGAATATCAGATAAGTTCGAAGCTCCGGATAATGCTGATCTTATCATAAATAATGGTAAGCAATCCATCGAAGAAAGCGTTTCGCAGCTCGAAGAATATGTAGAGCGTCATTTTGTCGAGCCAGTACGCAACTTAGGTAAAGAAAACAACAAGGCTTCAGGTGGAGACATTTAAGTTTATAGCTAGTTAATCGCATTAGCGCTATAACCGCACAGTATGATAATTAAGAGGTAACAAAAACAATGTTAAAACTAAACTTTGGCATAACTTTTGAGGATTTATATAGCCGCGAAGGACTTGTGAAAATAGATAGCGCTTTTGTAAAAGAACTAGCTTCTGCAAATGCTGATATTCACAACCGCTTTGTTGAAACTCGTGACGACAGATCGGCCGTATCTAAAAAAGACCAATCCAATCTTTTAATAGATGTGGCGCCATATTTAGAGGATTTCACCGCTAAATTATTCGGTATTGAAAAGGAAGTGCGTGCACTTGCTGCGAAACATGATGAGCTTGCTAATATTTACACATGTAAACGCACTTTCGTACAGCGTCAGGTCGCAAAAAAATATAAAGCAGCCGATGTGCAGGATGTCGACGGCAATATTTTACGCACTGAACTTGAGAGCTTATTCGGCGCTGAACTAGATGAGAAAACCTATGCTGATAATGTAAATGCATGGCTTGAAGATAAAGAAGCTAACGATACCAAAATTGATTTGGCCGCCAAATATGCCGCATGGGCACTGCACACACAAGAAGGTAAAAAAAGGCATAAAGTAGGGGTTTTATTTAAAACACCTAATAAACTGGATTTTTATAATCTTGTGCCGGTTGAAACTGAAGTTGTAAACGGCATTACCGTACAAAAACTACCGACAGATCATTTGCGTTATCGTGAAGGATTTTCTTTGACTGACAATGGCGGAACGCTAAAACAGGCATTAGATGATGCAAATTATTGTATTTATTGTCACAATCAAGGGCGTGATTCATGCTCGACCGGATTGCGTGAAAAAGACGGATCGGTAAAAAGCACTGAGCTTGGTGTAAAACAGGCCGGATGTCCGTTAGAAGAAAAAATCTCTGAGATGAATTTGCTAAAAGCTCGCGGAGTGTCTATCGGCGCACTTGCCGTAGTTACGGTTGACAACCCTATGTGCGCAGGCACAGGACACAGGATTTGTAATGATTGCATGAAAAGTTGTGTATATCAAAAGCAAGATCCGGTAAACATTCCACGTAATGAGACACGCACATTACAAGATATTTTAGACCTGCCATACGGCTTTGAGATTTACTCACTATTTACCCGTTGGAATCCTTTAAACTTAGACCGCCCTATTCCAAAAGAAGATACCGGCTATAAAGTGCTGGTTGCAGGGCTTGGGCCGGCCGGCTTTACATTATCGCACCATTTGATGAATGAAGGTCATACTGTTGTTGCTATTGACGGCTTAAAAATAGAGCCGTTACCATCTGATATATCAGGCGTTACTCAAACAGGTGAAAGAGTTGCGTTTAAGCCGATTAAAGATATTAAAGAAATATTTGAAGATTTAGATAATAGGGTTCTTGCCGGATTCGGTGGTGTCGCTGAATATGGAATTACCGTACGTTGGAATAAAAACTATCTAAAAGTTATTCGCTTGCTATTGGAACGTCGCGCAACTTTTGCTATGTATGGTGGTATAAGATTCGGCAGCACGATTACTTATAACGATGCATTTGAGCGCTATGGTTTTGACCATGTTGCGCTATGCATGGGAGCAGGTAAGCCTACGGTTATTGATATACCTAACGCTCTTGCCCGTGGTGTACGCACCGCATCTGACTTTTTAATGTCATTACAGTTATCAGGAGCGGCCAAGAAGGATTCTATTGCCAATCTTCAACTACGCCTGCCGGTAGCTGTTATTGGCGGCGGTCTAACTGCTGTTGATACCGCAACAGAATCACTGGCTTATTACCCTTTGCAAGTGGAAAAGTTCCTGCGCCGTTATGAGGCTTTGGTTGCCGATCTTGGCGAGGAAGATGTGCGTTCCCGTTGGAATGAGGAAG
>Ga0066640_10001106_pt1 | contig 16147 bp, 14 predicted proteins | sample CryGeyCG2114_020_2_FD_59505 | JGI IMG/M metagenome (GOLD analysis project Ga0066640, IMG submission 59505) | Groundwater microbial communities from aquifer - Crystal Geyser CG11_big_fil_rev_8/21/14_0.20 | ecosystem: Environmental > Aquatic > Deep subsurface > Groundwater | place: USA: Utah... | reverse complement strand
ATTGGTCATTTGTCATTAACATAGCGCGAGTACGCCGCAGGCGGACGAGCCTATGTTCTAAGTAAGAGACCCTAAGAGAGTCCTGGTAAGTAAATTACTTGCCAGGACTTTTTTTGTAGGGAACAAGGAGGAAAAAAATGGGACCATCACTGATAAACACTTTGACTTTTGGCGCGCTCACAATACTCGGCTTAGGAGGGACAGGCGGCTGCAGCGGCTCTGCCTGTGCTGGCCAGTCAACCCAAGCCCCGGAAGAAGAGCCAGAAGAAGCAGTTCGTCCGGCAGAAGTCCCCAATGCCTGCCGTTGCCCCAGGATCATCGCCGACCCAAATAGGGTCTACCACGGCGCTTTTGTCGGAGATGCAATTACAAATGCAAACGTCGGCAGCTTTCAAACCCTGGCAGACGAAAACCTTGATATCGGCCTGATCTTTATGGCTTTTGCCACCGGTCTCACCTTCCCAACTTCGCAAGCCCAGGCCATGTCAGATCGCGGCGGCGCAATCTTTATTAAGCTGGAGCCCTGGAGCTGGCGAGGACAGAATGACAACTCATTCCCCTTGCAAGGGATTATAGACGGCAATTATGACAATCTGCTCGAGCGTTTTGCTACTGGAGCCAGGGATTTTGGCCAGCCAATCTTTGTCTCTTTTGGCCATGAAATGAACGTTTCTTCTAACAGATGGTATCCATGGCAAGGTAACCCAAGCCTTTACGTCCAAGCATATCAACATGTCCATGAAACTATTTCAGACATAGCCTGCAACATTACCTGGGTCTGGAACCCCAACATCGACCAAGGCAACCTGCAAGCCTACTACCCCGGAGATGCCAATGCCGACTGGGCAGCTGCAGACGGCTATTCCACCACTATTTGGGGGGGGCCAATGCAGGAGCTTTGACCAGCTCTTTTCCGGCATTGTCTCCGAGCTATCTGCTTTTGGCCGGCCAATTATGATTGGCGAGACTGCTTCTGACGCCGCCACCTGCCCGCAGGCAGATTTTATAACAGGCTTATTTACCTCAATTGACCAGTCAATATCAGACAGCTCACGGCCTGATATAAATGCTTTTGTTTACTTTAACATCAGGAAACAAGAGTCTGGCCATGATCTGCGCTGGCTAATTAACACCCCTGCTTCAAGGGAGGCCTACCAAGCCGGGTTTAATACCCACCAAGACTTATTTATTAATAATATTGTGACAGATTGCAGAAGCACACAGCCACCGGCTACGCCAGCACCAGCCACACCTCCTCCAACCCCAGCTGCAGAGGTAGCCTCAGCACTGCTAGTCCACAGCATTAGGACAGGAGCTTTTACTTTTAACGGCGGCTCTTATTCAGAAGCAAACGGGGTCTACACCTTTAGCGCGACAGGAGCCCGAGACCCTGGCTTTGCCATCCAAACCAACAACCATAGCTTAGACGGCCGGACCCGCCTGGTTTTTGATGTCAGGGGAAGTGTTGAGCAACTGGGCAGCTATGCCAGGCTTATTGTCCAGGTCTATGACAATAACGACAATGACTCCTCTCCGGCAATTACCCTTGACCCTGTTGAAGTTAGCGGAGATTTTTCCACAATTACAGTGGAGCTAAATGGCGCTGTCGATGCCAGCCAAAAGGTACAATTCCTCCTGGTAACAGACAATGGGACCCTCCGTGTTGAGATCAGTAATTTGCGATTTGAATAAAACGACGTGATATAATATCGTTATGTTCCCATTTGGCGTCACCTATTACCCTGACCAATGGCCCCAAGATACTTGGGATGAAACTTTTCGCCAAATTAAAGCCGCGGGGTTTAACATTGTCCGCTTTGGCGAAATGGCCTGGGATTGGCTAGAACCCTCCCCTGGTAAATTTAGTTTCAAAGAACTAGACAAGGCAATGGACCTTTGCCAGAAACACGGCCTAAAAGTTTTGCTGGGCATTCCCACCTCCCAAGTCCCACCCTGGTTCCACAGAAAGTTCCCGGGGAGCCAACCAGTTGCTCAAGACGGGACATTATACCCGGAATACGGTCCGCGGCCAAATATTTGCAAAGATAATTCTAACTACAGGAGACTCGCCACCAGATTAGCCACGAAAATCGCGGCCCGCTACGCCAAGCACCCGGCTCTTTTTGGCTGGCAGCTGGATAATGAACCTGTTTATCCACCACTAGACCACACCACCTCAAACGACTATTGCCATTGTGAGCATAGTCGCAAGGCTTTTATCGCTTGGGCCAAAAACAAGTACGGCTCCGTCAAAAACATTAACGAGGCCTGGGGGATGAAATTTTGGACCAACACTCTGGCTGAGTACGACGACATCAGAACCCCAAAAGCTGGGATCTGGGAAGCGGTCCCGCCGGCTGTTTTCCTTGATTGGTTTAGGTTCAAGACCGAGAGCATCAAATCCTGGATAGAACACCTGGCAGCCCTCGTCAGGAAAGTTGATAAAAAACATAAAGTCGGAACCAATGGTTTTGTCGGGATTTGCACTAGAACCCCGGAACACAATTTAATCCCTGCCAACCTTGATTGGTACGGCCTTGATGTTTATCCAACCGGCGGCAAAATGGACAAACATGGACTCGCTTTTATCCTGGACCTCTGGCGCAGTTTTACCAGGGGGACACGAGCAGAGTTTCATATCACCGAACTTCAAGGGGGACAAAATGTCCGTTGGGGAAACCCTAAATATGTTGAGGGGAGCGAGATCAAAGGGTGGGTAGATTCGGCTTTAAAACACGGCGCCAAAGCCATTCTCTTTCACGCCTGGCGCCCCCCCCTATTTGGCGCCGAGACCGGAGGATTTGGCATATTAAAGGCTGACGGATCTTCAACTAAAAGACTTGAGGCAATAAAATCTATAGCTAAACAACGAATATCAAATATCGAATTTCGAATATCGAATATCGCGATTGCTTTTTTAAGGTCCAGCGAGGTGCAAACTTATCAAGAGCAAGGGCCGCCGCGCGCCATTGCCGGCCAGTGGGAAGCAGCGCGGGCTGACATTGGCCTCACCCACAGCTTAGATTCTGCTTCAGGCGCGCACAGGATCGCTTCGGGGAACGGCAAGATACCTGTAGATTTTATTTTTGAGCGCGACTTGGACAACGGCCGGCTGGATTACAAAGTAATTTTGCTCCCCAACCCTTATATACTCTCCAAAAAGCAGTACAAAAACCTAAAGGACTGGATTAATAAAGGGGGATTGCTCATTACCGAAGCCCGTTTTGGCTTAAAAGACGAGCAGAGCCGGCTTTATGAAAAACCATTGCTGGAAGATTTATTTGGTATAACCTACGAATATACAGAGCCAACAGCCAAAGGTTTTTTTGATAAAATCGCTGGGCAAGCTAAAAAAGAAGTTGTGATTGAAAAGAAGGTCGGCCAAGGCAGGGCAATCTATGTCAACGCCAGTCTCTTCCTGCAAATAAAAAATGGTGATAAAAAGTGGGTAAAGTGGCTCGCCTCACAGCTTAATAAAGCTTAAGTTGTCGATGTTAAACTTAACACTCCCGGATTCTGAATTAGCTATCCCTATCAACTGCACTTTAACTAAACCCGGGTCAAACACCTTGTTCCCTCCGCCCTCAATTTTAAAGTCCTTAATCGCTAGGACCACTGGCCGCCACCCCTTCCAAGTGATCGGGACCTCAAAAATAAAGCGGTCATCATAAAGTGGTAGCCACTTAGGGTCAACCTCAATTTCACCATTGTTGTTATCATCATCATAAAGCTCAATTTTTAGAACCCCGCTATATTGGCCATAGCCGTAAACCGAAAGCACAAAAGTATCATAACCCGCAACGTTGCTTTGCAAAACAGCCCCAATGCCGCCGACATACCAATTTGAGGTCGCCCCCCTAAGCTGCAAAGAATATTTACCAAGACTTTTTAAATAATTAAGGTCTGGGTCAGGCAGCCGGGAGTTTTGGGCCATTGACGGAATAGTATTATCAAAAACATACCATTCTGGGGATTCCGTATAAAGACCATCCTCAAAATCATCAATTAAAAAAACAGGGTACTCTGACAAATTAGCAGCAGTAAGTTTTGGCCCGGCTTTTTGGGTGCCAGGCAAAAAAGGGAGGCTGCCAAAGCCGGAAAGCAGTAAGGCGAGTAAAAGTAAGCATGTCAATAAAAAGGCCTGTTTCACGTTTGTTTCTCCTTTAATTATAATTACATTTTAGCCCCCTAAAGTCAAGGTATTGCGAAGAGGGCCAAAAATATAGTAAAATAGGTTTTTGTAGGAAAGGATAATTAAATATGAAATACGGATATTTTGATAAAGATAAAAAAGAATACGTCATCACCCGCCCCGACACACCCCTCCCTTGGATCAACTATCTTGGATCTGAAGACTATTGCGCCATCTTGAGCAACACAGCCGGGGGCTATAGTTTTTATCGTGACCCTAAAGAGCGCCGGATCCTGCGCTACCGTTACAATAATGTCCCAATGGACCGCGGCGGCCGGTACCTCTATATTCGCGATAACGAGACCAGCGACTTTTGGTCAACCTCTTGGCAGCCGGTTTTAAAAGACCTCAAAAAGTATAAATACGAATGCCGGCATGGGCTGGGTTATTCCACCATCTCCTCCGAATACGCCGGCATTTCCACGAAAGCGGTTTATTTTGTCCCCCTGGGCGAGAACCTGGAAATCATTAAGATCGAGATCAAGGCCGATAACAAAAAGCCCCGGGACCTGTCGCTCTTTTCTTTTGTGGAATTCTGCCTTTGGGACGCCCTTAATGACATGACTGATTACCAATACAACCTAAATATCGGCGAGACAAAAGTCGAAGACAACATAATTTATCACCTCTCACGCTATCGCGTCTCCAAAGACCTGCTCGCTTATTTCAGCTGCAGCAATGCCAAGGCCAAAGGCTTTGAGACCCAACGGGCTGATTTTATGGGGCGCTACGGCGATTTTAGCAACCCGCGCGCGGTCATTGAAGGAACCATGAACAACTCAATTGCCGGCGGTTGGTCCCCTGTCGGCTCACAAATGTTTAACGTTAAGCTTAAGGCCGGCGAGACCAAAACTTTTATCTTTGTCCTGGGCTTTAGCGAAGATATCAATGAGCCGTCTAAGAAAATAGCTAAATATAGCTCGCTTGAGGTGGTTAACGAAGAGTTAGACAGGTTGAAAAAGCATTGGGAAGAGGGGCTAAACAAATTCACCGTCCAATCAGACGATCCCGAGCTTGACCTAATGCTCAATACCTGGAACCAATACCAGTGTCGGACCACCTTTAACTGGTCGCGCTCTGCTTCATATTATGAATCAGGGATTGGCCGAGGGATGGGCTTTAGGGATTCCAACCAAGACACCTTAGGTTTTGTCCATATGATCCCGGCCAAAGTAAAAGAGCGGATTAAAGATTTAGCTGCCACCCAATTCTCCGGCGGTAATGCCTACCACCAATACTCACCGTTAACCAAAAAAGCCAACCCCTCTGACCATAAATACGGGGACGACCATCTTTGGCTCACTGTCTCTGTCCCTGCCTATATCAAAGAGACCGGTGATATTGAGTTCTTAAAAGAAGAGATCCCTTTTGCTGATGGGGGCTCTGGCTCACTTTATGAACATTTGGCCAGGGCAATAAAATATTCCATTACCAATATTGGGGAACACGGCTTGCCCAAGATCTTTTTTGCCGATTGGAACGACTGCCTCAACCTCTCTAACGCCAGTGAAAAAGCAGAATCAGTCATGGTTGCGCAAATGGTTGTTTATGGCGCTAAAGAGCTGGCCCAGCTGGCAGGGTTGCTTGGCAACGGCCACGACGTTAAAAAGTACCAAAAGATCTCTGACGAGATGACCAAGAAAATCAATGAGGTTGCCTGGGACGGCAACTGGTATGTTAGGGCCTTTGACGAAGACGGCGAGCCACTGGGATCAAACAAAAACAAAGAGGGGAAAATATATCTTGAGACCCAAGCCTGGGGGGTCTTAGCCGGCACTGCCAGCCAGGAACAAACAAAAAAATCACTTGATTCTGTCAGAAAAATGCTCTGGACCAAACATGGTATCCTGCTAATGTCCCCGGCATATTCTGAATTTATCGGCAAATACGGCTCCATTGGTGTTTATCCCCCTGGACTCAAAGAAAACGGCGGGATTTTTTGCCATCCCAACCCTTGGGTCATGATGGCCGAGTGCATAGCCGGACGCGGCGACATTGCTTATGAATATTATAAAGCGATCCAGCCGGCCGCCCACAATGAAACAGTTGATTTATACAAGACAGAACCATATGTCTATTGCCAGATGATCGCCGGGCGCGACCAACAAGCCTTTGGTGAGGGGAAAAACTCCTGGCTCACCGGCTCTGCCTGCTGGAATTTTATCGCCGCCTCCCAGTGGATCCTGGGGATCAGGCCTGATTATAAAGGATTAATTATTGACCCGTGTATCCCCAAGGCTTGGAAAGGTTTTCAGGTCAAACGGGTTTTCCGTGGTTCAACTTATTACATCACCGTGCGCAATCCCAACGGGGTCTCCAAAGGGGTAAAATCGCTAACCATTGATAACAAAAAGATCGAAGGGACATTAATTCCGGCTGACCAATACGCAGGTGACGAGCATCACGTTGAAGTAATAATGGGCTAGTTTCTTAGCAAAATAACTTTGGTCCGGCCAATAACCTTACCTCCAGCAACTACCTGGATAAGGTAGACCCCTGTCTCACCCTCTGCGCCATCCCAAGTAGTCCGGCTATAGCCGTCGCTGGCGCGGGTCGTCGCGCTATTGGTCCTAATTTGCTTTATCACAACCCCGGCAATATCTATTATATAAATATTGATTGTTTCATCTTTGGTATGTTGATAAGCGATTGTCAAAACTTCATTAGCCGGGTTAAAAGGGCTGGGATAGGCAATAGTAGCCAAGGCAATAGCGTCTAGCGAGGCGACACTTCCGGTATCTGCCGGGATCAAGGGGGCAAAGGCCGAAGCTACAAAGCCTACGGCATTGGTGTAGCTGGAATTTGAGGTTGCGCCAGCCACCCCCTCTCCTGCCGAGCTAAAACCGCTGCTAAGGCTTCCCGAGGATGGAGCTAGGCCTTGCGGGTTTGAGGTTTGGGCAAAAGCACTAACCGCAAGGGAAAGCAAACAAAACACAAATATTAATATCTTCAACATGCAGCAATCTTAGGCCACTTGACCTGCTCCTGTCAACTCTTTATAATAACTGACAATGAAACCCTCACCCTGGATTATATCTTTATATTTACTTATTGCTAACCGTCCCTCTCCCTCTGGGAGAGGGAGATGTTGTTTGACCAAAGGCTTAAGAAAAAGTTGGGTGAGGGCATTTGTGATTCTTGTTTTTTCATTTGTCATTGCGCCAGAGGCGCTGGCCGTTCCCCAATATATCAACTACCAGGGGGTCCTTCGCGATAGCGCCGGCGACCTGGTAACCGGCACAAAATCCATGACCTTTAATCTTTACAGCGACTCTACAGGGGGCAGCTCTCTCTGGGATATGACCAGCCCTGAAGTAACAGTTAGCAACGGCCTCTACACGGTCCAGCTCGGACCAATAACCTCGACCGACATTGGCAATGGGGACAGGTGGCTGGAAGTCGCCGTGGCTGGGACAGCGCTCACTCCACGACTTAAGATATTATCAGTTGCGTATGCTATAACAGCTGACACATCTGCTTACGCTACATTATCTGGAACAGCCTCCAGTGCGGCTGATGCCCAATTACTTGATGGTTATAACACCGGTGTTTCAGGCTTATCAATTATTCCTACCACCGACGCGACAACAGGCTTGCTCTCAACCTCTGTTATTCCCAGCACCGGGGTCAATGTTGCGACAGCAGATTATGCAACCCTCTCTGGCACTGCTTCTACAGCGGCCACGGTAAGTGATGGGGTGATTACTACGGCCAAAATAGAGGATAGCGCAGTGACTAGCGTCAAGATTGCTAACGGCACGATTATCGAGGAGGACATTGCCAATAGCGCGGTCACTAGTGCCAAGATTGCTGATGCCACTATTGTTGAAGGAGATATTGACAATAGCGCTGTGACTAGCGCCAAGATACTTGATGGGACAATTGCTAGTGCAGATATAAAAGATGGGACTATTGCTGGCGGGGATTTAGCAAGTAATATTGCGATTAGTACTACCGGATTGCTCACTATCAAAACCTTAGCAACAAGCAGTACAGGAACAGGCTTTTGTGTGGGGACAGGAACAATCCCTAATTTAGAAAGCACTAGTGGAGACATTAGCAACACCGCTGTTACAGCAAATAGCATAATTCTTTTGACGATTGCTTCATCCAATGCTTTTTCCATCGCAGGAATAAAGGTTGATCATACTGATGCCGGACATTTTGTGGTTACAACAACAGATGAATTGGCAAACAATTCTGGAAATGATCTAATCTTTAACTATTTAGTCGTCAATTAAACGCCCATCTTCCTAGTCGGATTTATTCAACACAAACCCAAGCCTCATAAGAAAGCCGAATATCTGATAATATTGGGGTCGCCTCAAAGGGGGAAGGGCTTGTTAGGGTAGCTCTATACTGCAAGCAATTGCCAGCAACTTCGGCAGGAATAATCACAGGAGAGCGCCTAAACTCACTTGTCCAAATCGCTCCTTCAATCTCATCACAAGTCTCCGCAGAACGCAAAGCAAGTCTAACGGAAGTCCCACTTGGCTCAACCGCTGACCAAGTTAGTGCTCCACCCACAAAATTAATTTCTCCCCCTTCTGGCCAAATTGCCTCGGAAACAAGAGTGCCTGAAGCATAATAAGGCAGAGCCTCTCCTTCATTATTGCAATATAAATAATCCCAATTAATTTCACTGTCATTACCAAAACCACAGTCATTCCAATAAACAAGAGAAATCGGCATAGTAGCCGTCATCAGGCTTTCGCCATCAATCACTGGCACAGAAAAGTCATTTAAATAGACATAAACATTATTTCCGGCTCCAACAATACGAACGACGTTATAGCCAGATGTTAAGTCTAATGTTCCTGCCGCATCGTAAGAAGCTAAAGGGACAGCAGCCCCTCCAAATATTTGAATACTATGCGGCAAAAAACTCACCCTAACATACCTTCTTGTGTCTCCAACAAAAATCGCCGCAGCAAATCCTCCATCCGGATCATTTTCAGCCGATAATATTTGAAAACTACTTTGAACAATCCATCCGTCGTTATTAAACCCGCAGTCCCCCTCTATTCGCCCCATGCCATTTGTGCCAATTGTATTTGAATGAAAAATACCAGTTGCAGGATTGGCTTCTCGAAGACCCCAGCCAGTTGGGTTATGGATCCAGGCTGGATCAGCTAAAGCAGGATCAACATCGCCATCATAACGGGAGGTCCAAACTTCAGGACTATCATTTTCTCGAAGCCACACATTTCCCCCAGCAATTACCACCTCTTCAGAGGCAACATCATCGCCAAAGGCAGCAACATAGGCCCCATCTTCCCAACTACAAGGATCTATTGCGTCTTCACCATCACAATTCTCATCAATTCCATTGGCTAAAATTTCTGTTGCTGGCAAAACTTGCTCCTGAATTACTTCATAAACATAGCCTGTTCCACTATCCACACAATTTTCTATTTGAGCTTGGCAAATACCAGTCCCTGCAGTCCCTTCAGGCCCCTCATAGGTAATTCTTTCATCACCATCAGCACATTCATCATCATAACCACTACAATTCTCATCAATCCCATTGCCAAAAACCTCAGCTTGTGGCAAAACTTCTGGTTGGGTTTCGTAATATTGAGCCCCTTCTCCCCGATCCTCACAAGTTTCTATCCGGTCCTGGCAAGGCCCGATTCCTCTCGTTTCAGGATCGCCAGAGTAACCCCTACGTTCGTCCTCAAGAATACAAAATGTATCTTCTCCATCACAATTTTCATCTACTCCATTGCGAGGAATTTCAAGGCCCGGCAGAACTTGCCCCTGAATTACTTCATAAACATAGCCTGTTTCGCTATCAACACAATTTTCTATTTGAGCTTGGCAAATGCCTATACCTTCCGTTCCTTCCGGTCCATCATAAGTAATTCTTACGTCACCATCGGCACACTCATCATCATAACCACTGCAATCCTCGTCAACCCCGTTACCAAAAACTTCCTCTTGGGGCAACACCTCTGGCTGGGTTTCATAAAACAGGGCTCCTTCCCCCCGATCCTCACAACGAAGAACTCCTTCTTGGCAAATACCAACACCAATTTCTTCCTCATTACCAGAATAAGATCTAATTTCTTCTCCCACAAGACAGGTTTCCCCATCCTCATCTACATCAATATCGCTATCGCTGTCCACATCTCCATCACTATCTACGTCAGTATCTGTGTCAGCATCACCGTCAGCATCTATGTCAGTATCTGTATCCCCGTCAGTATCAACATCTCCATCCACATCAGTATCCGCGTCGCCGTCAGAGACAACAATGTCGTCGTCGCTATCAATATCAAGATCTCCATCAGCAACAGAGGCATCATAATATGTCCCAGCACCTAAGGGGCCAACACAGCCAGCTGCGCTTTCATCAGCAGAACTCCTGACCGAATTCCTAAAAGTAGTTACTATAGTATTGTAATAATAACTGGCACAACCGCTGATCCCACTACAACTCATATATAATCCCTCCTAAAGCTTACAATGATTTATCGCCCCCATTTGGCAAAAATTTCACTTTTTTTTTAATAAAAAGAGGGCGATAAAAGGCCCTTGAAGGCCCGTGAAGTGAGGGAAGGCTTAGGGTAAGGAAGGAGCAGAAGGTTACAAAGGCTAGGAAGGCTTGACGATTTTTTGTTTTAAGGAGTTGATCAGTCTATTCGAAAGAAACATGGTTTTTATTAGTAAGTCATCAATTAATAAGTAGTTTTCCTCAGACAGGTAATTCTTATGAAAAGAGCGGCGAACCCAATCTTGAAGCTCTGCTAAGGATCTTTTGCTGTATGATAAGAACCTAAGATATTCTTTGATCGATCCGCTGTAATAACCTTCTATAAAATTTGCTGTACAGGAACTAGTTGCACGCTCAATTTGATCTCGAAGTTTAAATTGATTTTTGGGAACCTTGGTAAGAACCATTTGCTCAACTAACACTTCTAATTTATCCAAATTTTGCCAAACAATCATCTTGCGATGCCCATACAAATTTTCCTTCTCTGCCATAAGCCTTCTACCTCCTCAAAGCCTTAAGCCCTTAATCGCCCCCATGGGCCTTCACGGGCCTTTAATAGCCTTCAGTGTCGAGATCTCGACAGGCAACAGACATGTTATAATGAATATTATGATTATCGTGATTTTGGGCCAAACCGCGGTCGGTAAATCAGCCTTGGCCCTGGAACTTGCCCAAAAACTGGGGGCCGAGATTATTTCCGCTGACTCAATGCAAGTCTATCGGGGAATGGACATTGGGACCGCCAAACCCTCTAAAAAAGAACAAAAACTCGTCCCTCATCATCTAATCGATATCCGCAACCCTGACGAAGAGTGGACTGTCTCTGACTTTGTCTCTGAAACCACATCCCTAGCTACCCAGCTACCTAGCCGCCCAGCCACCAACTATATAATAGTAGGCGGCACAGGATTATATTTATGGTCGCTCATCAATGGCTACACCTTCCCCAAAGTCGGAGCAGACAAGGATATTAGGGAGCGCCTCGAAAAACTCCCGACAGCTACGCTCTACTCACAACTTTCTACTATCGATCCCGCGTCAGCCAAAAGGATCCACCCCAATAACAAAAAAAGGATTGTTAGGGCGCTGGAGATTTATGAGATTACAGGTAAACCAGTAGAAAACACCAAGGAGGAACCGTCCCGACGATACGTCGGGGCAGGTTCAAAGATTGTTGGTCTTTCTTTACCCCGCGAAATTCTCTATCAACTGATCAACGAGCGGGTCGATAAAATGATCGGGCTGGGCTTAATTGATGAGGTTAAAGGGCTCCTCGCCAAAGGCTATGCTAAAAATCTCCCCGCCTTCCAAGCACTCGGTTACAAAGAAGTGATTGAATATTTAGATGGTCAATGGGACCAAGAAAAAATGGTCTACGAGCTCAAAAAACGAACCCGCCACTTTGCCAGGAGGCAGCAGACCTGGTTTAAGCGGTTTGACGACGCAAAATGGTTCACCCAACCGGTTGACACCAAGGCTATTTTAGATTATATTAGTAAATAACATGATACGTACACGCAACCAAGAGATCAAACGCCGCCGAAAAGTGAAAAAAGAGAAAAAACGCAAGCTCGGCCTCCTTCGCAAAAACCCAAAATAAATGCGAGCCGACTTTCATACCCACACAGTCCTTAGTGATGGGCTCCTCTTGCCAGCTGCCCTGGCCTGCGAAGCTGCTTTTCGCGGCAACCAGGTTATCGCCATCACCGACCACGTAGATTTTTCCAACCTTGAAGAGACCCTTGCATCAATCACCAAGTTTATCAAAGAGCAAGGGCCCAGCCTGCCGATTAAAGTTCTCCCTGGGGTAGAAATCAGCTACCTGGATCCAGCCCTCATTAAAAAAGCCGCCTTAAAAGCCCGCAAGCTAGGAGCCAAGATCATTATTGTCCATGGTGAATCAGTCGCCGAGCCGGCTGTCCCCAAAGGGACCAATCACGCGGCACTCCAGCTTAAAGGGTTGGTTGATATCCTCGCCCATCCCGGTAAAATCAGCGAAGAAGACACCCTCTTGGCTAAAATCAATGGGATTTACCTGGAGCTCTCGGCCAGAGCCAGCCATAAAAAGGGGAATAAACATGTTGCCAAGATGGCCAGGCAGTTTGGGGCTAAGCTTTTAGTCAACACCGATGCGCATTGCGAGTTTGATTTGATCAATTTTGACCAGGCGCTGGAAGTGGCAAAAGCCGCGGGATTAACCCAGGCAGAAGCCCTGCTGGCCGTGGAAAAGAACCCTCTCGAGCTATTAAAACACTGTAAGTAATCCTTCTCCTCTCCCCCTGGGTGAGGGCTGGTTCCGTGCTATAATATATATGTATGCCTAAAATCCTCATCATTGAAGACGAAGCTGACATTGCCCTGGCCTTAGAATACAACCTCAAAAAAGATGGCTTTACGGTTTACAAAGCCAGCGACGGTAGAACAGGGCTTAAAACCGCCCGCGAAAAACTCCCCGACCTCATCCTCCTGGATCTGATGTTGCCACAACTTAACGGAACCGAGGTTTGCAAAAGCTTGAAGCACGACGCGAAAACAGCAAGTATCCCGATTATAATGCTCACTGCCAAATCCTCTGAAGTTGATAAGGTTGTGGGCCTTGAGATCGGCGCCGACGATTACGTGACCAAACCATTCAGCATGAGAGAGCTCCTTGCCAGGATCAAGGCTATCTTAAAACGCTACGCCCCGCTTGAGACAAAAAAATCACTCCTCAAATTCCCCTCCCTTGAAATTGACATTGAAAAACACGAAGTCAAGGTTGACGGCAAACTAATCGACTTAACCGCCAAGGAATTTGCCCTCCTGCAGTACCTGGCAGAAAATAAAGGGAAGGCTGTCAGCCGGACAAAATTACTGGATACTGTCTGGGGGATTGAGGTCGCCATTGAAACCCGCACAGTGGATGTCCACGTTAAGCGCCTGCGGGAGAAACTCGGCAAAAAAACAGGCGATCTTATCAGCACCCTTAGGGGAATAGGCTATAAATTTGTTGGCTAAGCTGCTTAAAAAATTCCATTTTACTCTCTTGGTCGCCCTGCTCGCGACTGTGGTTGCGACACTCATTATCTTTTCTCTGATCGCAAGTCAGAGGGTAAAAGACGCGGCCGCCAGGGAAACCCGCTTGGCTTTGCTGCGACAGATTGCCCTGGTTGAAGAAGAATTCAGCAATTACCTCACCTGGCAAACCTGGCCCAGCGTAATCGAGAAAAAAGCCCAGGAAGTAGCCCGGCTTTCAAAGGGACGCGTTACTATCAGCAAAAAAGACGGCCAGATAGTGGCCGACACCAGCCCTCTCGCCGATAAAAACACCCTTTTTGCGACACAACCCCTCAAAGGGAAAGAGGGAGAGGTTCTTGGATATGTGCGCCTAACAGCCAGCGCGGATCCTGTGGCTCGCGTCACTGGCCAGCTAAAATCAGCCCTCTTCCTGACCCTTATCCTGGCCGCCGCAATCGCCCTGTTTTTTAGCCGCTACTTTGCCGGCCGCCTGGCTCACCCGGTGGGGGAGATGTTTTCCCTGATGGAAAACAAGTTAACCGCGGCCCTTAAGAAAAGCTCGGCCGAACGTCGCCAGAGTGAGGCAATCCTCTCCAGCATGACCGAGGCTGTGCTGGCGGTTGATAAAAACAGCCGGGTAATTTTTGCCAACCCGGTCATGAGCAAAATGTTCTGCCTGGCAGATCCGGAAGGCCAGGCGCAAACCGCCAGGGAGGCTTTGCGCAATAACGAGATTGCCGACCTGATCGACGAGGTGCTTAAAACAAACACTATGCAAGAGGCTGAAATAGATGTTTTTATTGTTCATGTCTCCCCCTCCCCGCTTGGCGCGGTCTGTGTTTTGCACGATATCACTGAAATCCGCAAACTGGAGAAACACCGCTCCGAGTTTGTGGCCAATGTTTCCCATGAGCTTAAAACCCCGCTCACCGCGATTAGGAGTTATGTAGAGACCCTGCTGGCCGGCGCGATCAACGACCAGGAGAATAACCACAAATTTCTGGCCAAGGTCGAAGCCCACGCCCTGCGCCTCTCTGCCTTAATTGACGATATCCTTGAGGTCTCAAAGCTTGAGGCCAAAAAAGACCAGCCCTCTTTTGCTCAAGTAAACCTTGTCAGCTTGATTGACCGGGCAATTGAAACCATCAGTCGCAAGACAGCAGTAAAAAATATCCATTTGCGTCAGAAATCGTTGACCAACAGCTGTTATCTTACAGGGGTAGAGGAGCATTTATTCCGAGCCATCCTTAACCTGCTTGATAACGCGGCCAATTACACCAATGCCAACGGCAAAATTGAAATAAGCTGTATTTCAAAAAATGGCCAGGTGGAAGTTTCAGTTCAGGACAACGGGATTGGCATAGAGCCAGAGCATCTTGAGCGGATTTTTGAGCGTTTTTACCGGGTGGACCAGGCTCGCTCCCGCGATTTAGGCGGCACCGGCCTTGGCCTCTCCATTGTCAAACATGTGATGAACCTGCATCAGGGCAAGGTCTTGGTTGAAAGCGCTGTGGGCCAGGGGTCAAAGTTTACCCTGGTTTTCCATCAGCCAAATCTCCCTGTTACATAATCCTCGGTCCGCTTATCTGTCGGGGCCGTAAAAATCTTGGCCGTAAAATCAAACTCAATCAGCTCTCCCAGTAAAAAAAAGGCGGTGTAATCAGCTACCCGGGCCGCCTGCTGCATGTTATGAGTAACAATTATAATAGTATATTTCTGCTTTAATTTTTGGATAAGCTCTTCTATCTTGGCTGTTGAAATTGGGTCCAGCGCCGAGCACGGCTCATCAAGCAATAAGACCTCTGGCTCAATCGCCAGGGCGCGGGCAATGCAAAGCCGCTGTTGCTGGCCGCCGGAAAGACTTCCCCCCGGCTTGTTAAGCAGCTCTTTTACCTCTTCCCATAAGGCGGCTTGTTTCAGCGCCTGCTCAACAACCTGGTCAAGCTCTGCTTTTGGTTTTCTGCCGTAAAGCTTAAGCCCGGCCGCGACGTTTTCAAAAATAGTCATGGTTGGAAAAGGGGTTGGCTTTTGAAAAACCATGCCAACCCTGCGGCGCAAGGCAACGACATCACAGCAGTTGTGATTAAAAATATCCTGGCCGTCAAGATAAACCTTGCCGCAAACTCTGGTTTTGGGGAGAGTTTCATGCAAGCGGTTTAAATTCCTGATAAAAGTGGATTTGCCGCAGCCCGATGGCCCGATAATCGCGGTCACCCGATTTTCAAAAAGCTCCATATTAATATTAAACAACACTTGTTTTTCCCCAAACCAGGCATTAAGCTGTTCAACGCTTATTTTTGATCTTTCAATAATCATTTTTTCCGTCTCCTTCACTGCCAGGTTATCCATAGTAAACCCTTTGAGAAAACTTTTTCACAAACACCGTGGTCCCTAAGACCAGCATCACCAGGACCAGCGACCCTGCCCAGGCCTTGGCGTTCCAGTCGGCAAAAGGGGAGATC
>Ga0066640_10001105_pt1 | contig 16148 bp, 13 predicted proteins | sample CryGeyCG2114_020_2_FD_59505 | JGI IMG/M metagenome (GOLD analysis project Ga0066640, IMG submission 59505) | Groundwater microbial communities from aquifer - Crystal Geyser CG11_big_fil_rev_8/21/14_0.20 | ecosystem: Environmental > Aquatic > Deep subsurface > Groundwater | place: USA: Utah... | reverse complement strand
TTGGCCAAAGCCTGATAAAAGTTTGATAGATTTTCTGGGTTCCTCTCTGCTTTGTTTTCCAAACCCCACCCCGGACTCGAATAAGGCAAGGGAAGGGAGAAAAAAGAAAAATCACTGACCAGCTCCTAGATGTTAGCTTTTTAATGAAAAGTCGCACTATGAGCATGGAAAAGTGGAACTATCTAACAGGAAAGTCTCACAAAGACATCAAATCTTTTCAATATAAATTTTCAGTTGTGATTCCCAATAACTTTGCCCACAGAACTATTCTATTAAAATACAAATTACCAATGAGACACCTTAAACACTATTATATTTCCTATTTATCGTTGCGCCGTAATGCACTGATTAACCTGGTTGAAACATCTGGTGAAAGATGAACTCTAGTAGAATAATAAATTTCACTTTCATGCTGGTGAATAGCAGCTAAAAGATCATAAGCAGCATGACGAACATCTTCATTTTCATCATTAAGCAGAACAATAACAGGATCAACCATTCTCTCCTTCATAGGGACTGAGGTTCCTTGAGTTATCATACTAGACATCGCACCTAGCGTGCCTATTCTAACTGCCACATTCCTATGTCTCAAAGCAGCTAAAAATCCATCTAATATTCTATAATTCAAGCTCAAAGGGAATAGATAACCACCAATACTCCGAGGCCTTAATAGATCTAACAAGCGATCTCTGCCTAAATCCCGAAGCTCCTGCCGACTATTGGTTAGAAGGCTCAAAAATGCATCAGTTATCTCTAAATGAACATCCACACCAGAGCTAAGATAGCTAAATATTGCAAGATCGCTCAACTTATAAGAAGCCTCATTCCTAATTCCCTCATTGCTATGTCGCATTTGACCGACAAGAAATCTAACAATTTGTTCTCTTAGAGAATTTTCAATATTTGACCTAGCAAGGCTATGCAAAACATTGATTATCGCAAGTCTTACCCTATTGTCCCCTCGTTCAAAGGCAGCAACCAATTGCTGAAACATCCAACCTTTCAAAGGTGAAGATATTTCAGACTCAGCAACAGCGTCTAAAGCTTCTGATCCTGAAGATTCATCTTGTTGCAACTCATTTATCAAGGATTCTACAACAGAGGTAACAATTCTTTGTTGACTTGGCGCAGAAATATCAGATTCCGCCAGCCTAATAAGGACATCTGTGGATCGAAATTCTTGATGAAGCCAAGCATTAAGCAACGGAGTAACCATTCTTTCCTTTGCATCACTTGAGATATCTGATTCGACTAATGATTCCAACACATTGATAGTATTATAAACATTATCGTTAGAAAAACCTCTAGATTCCTGCTCACTGATAGCCAAAGTCAGTGCTGCCATAAGAGGCTCAACCATTGTTTCCTTCAAGTCAGGAGAGATATCAGATTCGGCAAGTCTTCTTAGTATTTCTAGCGAAGAAACTCGAATATCAGCTTCGTCATCTGTAATACGATTAAGCATTGGACGAACCATTCTAGCCTTCAGATCACAAGAAAGGCTTGACCAAATAACAAGATTTTTCAAAACATTAGTTGCATATAAACGTACAATAGGAACTTCATCGCTAGTTGCAGCAAAAAAACCATCAAAAATTCTATTAGTGATAGCAGGATCAGCCTCGAAATCAATTAATTGTTCTAGAGGACGTGTAACTGCCTGACGGACAAATTGAATTTCACTTCTGAATGCAACAAGAAAACCATCAACAATCCTGATTATTAAATCAGGGGCAAGTGCCTCCGACTGAGATAATCTTGTCAACACGCTTACCTCGGGCGAAGGAAGAGAGTTCTCTTGCTCACCTAATGTAGCCACAAGTGCATCAACAATCCTAGTTTTTAGAGTATTATCAATGTTCTCAGACTGTACAAGCTGTTCTAACGCCTCATCGGCAGCATCACGGTAAAACCCTTTTGTTTCCACAACAGTGATAAGAGCCTCAACAATCCTTGTTTTTTGTTCAAGAGAAACATCTGATTCTGCAATTCTGGCTAAATCCCTAGCTACGGTTGATTCAAGAGCAATAAAAGACGGAATAGGACTTGTTCCATTCTCTAAATGCCTAAGAAGTGGATCAATTTTATCTTCTTGCGAACAAGCACCCAGTCCCAAAACGGTTATGCCAGCTACAACTTCAAATCCTTGGCGAATAGATGTTAATGCTTGTCGGCGGCTCATACCGTAACCCATTTGATCAATGTTCCTAGGTCGTCCTTTAAAAAAGCTTGCTATTTCTCCAATTTTCATATTTTTACCTCCCATAATAAAAAGACCCATTCAAGCTGAACTCAAATAGGTCTTTTAAGACTCGGGTCCTCTTACTTGTTTTTTCGACACCTTATGGAGAAAATTTCACCCTATTTTTTGCCCCCTGGCCTGCCTGTCGCAGCCTGGCAATAACCTTGCTACTCTCGTATAAGTATGGCTAATCCTAACCAAGAGAAGAGCAAAAACGTCGAAATCCCGACACCCCCCTGTCGAAATCTCGACACCCGGGAGGCAAATCATGCAGATTGAGTACCTAACACTAAGTGAGATCAACGCCCTGCTTCATAATATCGATAATGTCCGCGACCAGGCAATCATCACCTTAATCATCAATACCGGCATCTTTCTCAACGAACTTCCCCTCTTAACAACTGAATCAGTTAACTGGGATGAAAAAATTCTCACCATCCCCGGCAATCGAGCCGGAAAAATCCCTCTCAATGATCAAGTCTTCCAAGCCCTGGCTAATTGGTCCAAGGAGCGGCCAACAGTCCGTTCCACCGCTCTTTTTATTACCACCAAAGGCAAAGTCAAAGAGCTCTCACCCAGAGGGGTTGATAAGCTAATCCGCAAGTATGCAAAAAAAGCCGGGATCAGCAAAAGGGTCAATGCCCAAGTCCTGCGCAATACTTTTGCTGTCAGGTTATTAGCTAAAGAAATCTCCTTAGCTAAAGCAACAGAAATTCTGGGGATCAACGATCCACAATCAATAAAGAAATATAGCCAAGCAGCCAAGGAAGCCCCGGCTACCGTGGAACTAAAAACAAAACAAGACCCGGCTGAAGTAGTTGAACATGTTGATACCAGGCCAAAATTCTGGCAGATGATCGGGAAACTTTTTCCCACCAAGCCGCACCCTGCCAAGAAAATGAGCGAGCTCAAAGGCCCTATCGTCCCCAGCCCCGAAGAGGTCATTTTTGGCCGCAGTGGGGCTATTGAAGAGATAAAATCAGCAGTTAGTCACAATCAGTCACTCTTGCTAATCGGACCAATTGGCATCGGCAAAACCCATCTCCTGCGTCACGCCCAAAAAATCATCGGCCCCAATACTATTTATATCCCTTCCCCTGCCCCCATCAAAATCGTACTGAACCAAGTATGCGAGAGACTAAATCCTGACTGGCAAAAACAGATTAAACCTCGCGCCACCACAAGAGAAATCGCTGAATACATATCAAACACCTCCCAGACTTCGGACATAGAACATCGGACAATCCTCCTCATTGACAACCTCCACAACCTAAGAGTCTCTGATATCGACATCTTTCTTGTTTTGCTTGAGAATTTTACAATTATTTCAGCCGCGGATGAGCTCAAGCCAAAACTCAAACAAGCCTGGTGGAAGTTTAAACAACTTGAACTTTCTAACCTAACCGACAACGCCGCCAAAGAGCTGATCAAATACCTGACCCAAAATCTCTCCATCAGTGATTATGAGCTCCTGGAGACCAGAATATTAACCTTCTCCAACAAGCTCCCTCTGGCTATCGTTGATATGGTACACCAAGTTAGTCATCGGCCGATAGTCACTCGTGATTCTGTCCGGGAGATCTATCACGAGGCAGGGGTCCGCTATCGCGACTGGACAATGGCCATTGTCATTCTCTGGGGGATTGCCATCATGTTCCGCTTCGTCGCCCTGGGGACCCATAGTTTCGAAGGCTATATCCTGGCAGGTTTTGGCATGGCCGTTCTCGGTGTAATTAGATTCTTTATGTTTAAAATGAGGTGATATTATGCTCGCTCCGACTCATAGTGTTTTTGGTTTGTTCCTGACCCTGATCATTCTGGCTCTTTTTGGTATTAAGTTAAGCCTTCACTGGTCAATCCTTGCTTTCTCCATCCTTGGCGCGATTATACCTGACATCGACACTCCAAAATCAACTGTCGGCAGGATATTCTATTTTGTCTCCGCCCCTCTCGAGCGCCGCTTCGGCCATCGCACCATCACCCACTCGTTCGTCGGATTGTTGATTTTTACCCTGGCATTCTTTTTAATAATAATTCTTCCTTCATTAGTCATTGGAAATTGGACATTGGACATTTTGTCCTTGGCTCCAAGGTGGCTCGCAGCTTTCTCAATCAGCTACTTCTCCCACATAGTCCTCGACATGTTTAACAAGCGCGGCTCCCAGCTCTTCTGGCCCGATACCGGCCGCGACGTTATCCCAAGAAACCCCAAGTTCCGGCTGGAGTCCGGCGCCAAGTCAGAGACAGTAATTTTCATCATCCTGCTCGCCTTAGTCTTCCTTGCCCTCCCTATCTCAAAATATGGGATTGCCAGCTCACTCCGTTGGCTCCTGGCCACGCCGAGTTCCGCCATACAAGAATTTAAAAGCCTTGAAAACCATTCTTATCTGAATTTTAAAGGTGTTTTGAGTGAGACTAAACAGCCGATTGAAGGAACAGCCGAAATCCTCGACGCGGACCGCAACTGCCTAGTTATCTTATTTCAAGACATCGGACCTAGGACTTCGGACATCGGACAAGTTTTCACTTTGAGTGACGAGATCTCTGCCGATATTATCGCTTCAAGCGTCCGGGTTAAAAAAACCCAAGTTCCAATTAAAACCAAAAAAATAGAGTTTAAGGAAAGAAGTCGAGATTATCTTCTCTCCCAAATCCCCAAAGAGGCATTAGTCTCCGGAACTGCGTACCTCCCCCAGAGTATGGACATAGATTTCTCAAGACTTCGGACATCGGACCTTGGACATCGGACATCTTACAAAACAATCGAGCAGCAAGGAAGCAAGTTAATCCTGCGTTTTGCCACCAAACAACAACTGGCAAACCTGGCCCTGGACACAACCTTTGATCTTCAGCTCAAGGGAGACAAGGCCGAGCTGGCCAAATTAAACGCCCAGGAAAAATCACTGGCCAATCAAATTAAGGTACTTGAGGCTAAAGATGGCTTAACCCCTTTAGGGAGACAAATTCTCGGCACTGACGAGACAATTGAGAAAAACACCCTGCAAATCGAGGAGCTACAAACCCGGCTTGATGAGTTGAGGATAAAGAAAGAGGAGGTGAAGCTAAAAATAGCGTCAAAGCAAATGGTTTTTTCTGGTGAAGTTTATATCCGTGAGTAACTGCCTATGCAACAGGAGTTGAAATAATCATGAAAAAGGATTTAACAAACAGTCAATTATATCAAGATATTAAAAACATTCTGACCAAAGCAAAAGACCAAGCTTGGCGAACTGTCAATTTTGTTGGGGTTCAAGCATATTGGCACATTGGTCGTTTAATTGTTGAAGAAGAACAAAAAGGAAAAAACAAGGCTGATTATGGAGAGCGGCTGATAGAAAAATTAGGTCAGAAACTTACGCGTGAATTTGGCCAAGGTTTTGATGCAAGCAATTTATGGAACATGCGCAAATTTTATTTTACTTTCCCAATTCTAGACGCACTGCGTCGAGAATTGTCCTGGACCCATTACCGCTTGTTGTTGCGGGTAGAAAAAGAACAGACTAGGCAGTTTTATCTTAATGAAGCGGCCGAGTCCAATTGGAGCACCAGACAATTGGAACGTCAGATTAATTCGTTCTATTACGAACGTCTTTTAAACAGCAAAAACAAACAGGTGATAAAAAAAGAAGCGCGTGATCGAGCAAAGCAATTGAAACTAAGACCAGAGGATCAAATAAGAGATCCTTATGTTTTGGAGTTCTTAGGCCTTTACGCCAACCCGCATCTAAGAGAGAGCGAGCTTGAACAAGCATTGATCAATCATTTACAAAAATTTCTTTTGGAATTAGGTCGCGGTTTTTCTTTTGTAGCCAGGCAACACCGGATTTCCACTGAAACACAAGATTTTTTCATCGACTTGGTGTTTTACAATTATTTACTAAAATGCTTTGTCTTAATAGATTTAAAAACGGGGAAATTAACCCATCAGGATATTGGGCAGATGGACATGTACGTTCGTCTGTATGAGGATAGGATCAAAAAGAAGGATGATAACCCTACCATTGGCATTATTTTATGTGCGGAAAAGGACGAAACCGTAGTTAAGTATTCCGTGCTAAAAAATAACAAGAAGCTGTTCGCTTCAAAATACAAGTTATACCTACCCACTGAAAAAGAGTTGGAGACCGAGTTGGAAAAGGAAAAACACCTTCTAAGGCTGGAAGCAAAGGAGCAGAAAAGCAAAAAAATAGGCCACCACAACAATCGCCAGACACTGCCTAGCAAATCCAAAAAACAGGAGGACTAATCATGAAAAAACTAATCTCAATTATAATGATTTTCATTCATTTGACATTTTTAATTTGTAATTTGTCATTAGCTGACACATATCGCCTCTCCCCTTACGACACCATCGAGCTTGAAATCATCAACCACTCTGAATTTAAAACAAAACAAGCCGTCACCCCCGACGGCCTCCTCTCCCTCCCTATTCTGGGGATGATCTCTGTTGAAGGCTATACCTTGACTGAATTGCAAGATTATCTAAACCACAATTATGCGGCTTATCTTAAGAACCCTCAAATACTCTTAAAACTCACTCCTAAGCCAATCTACATAATCCAATATGACCGCAAAAAAGAGACTTGGGAGGTTAAGGAGGCTAAGTCAGTTGAAGAAGCACAAGCTCTTATAGGCATTCCGACATCGGACCTCGGACTTAGGACTTCGGACCTTGCCTACGGCAATGTCTACAAAGTCTCCGTCGGCCGCCAGCCTGATTTTATTGAAGATAATTGGTACAAGATTATTGCAGCAGTGGCAATTGCGGCAGGGACGTATGCGACGTTGAATAAATAACACAATTCCTCCAGGCGTGAAATTTCCCTACTTTTTTGTCGATATATAAACAGGAGGAAAATGGAGTGTTACAACTTGGGGATTTTAAATTATTAGGTGGGCATCTAGGACGCGTTTATTACGGAAGAATCCAAGGAAAAGACAGGGCCATTAAGATCCCGAATGATGAGCAAGGTAATTTCCTGCAGATTCACATAAGAAAACAGCAACTATTTCACGAAAGCAATTTCCTAACCTCTCTTAATTTAGGTAGAGCACCGAGGCCAAAAATTATTCGGGCCTTTGGGCCTCAGCTTTGTCAAACAAAAAACGGTCTTGTCCAAGGGTTAGAACTTGAATATCTGATCGGCTCCCCTTGTTCTTCTTTTATCTCCAAAAACGGCCCAGTTGAACTAATTAAGGCGTTGAAAATTATTCGGGATATTTCAGAAGCACTTACCATTGTTCACGATTCAGGTAAAATACATGGGGATATCAAACCCGACAATATAATGGTTTTCGACCGAGTCTTTACTAGGGAAGACTTTACCTCTTTTTCCCAAAATACCTGGCAATTATTACAAAAGAAAGGATATGCTTGCGTTTTCCTTCACGAGGGAACAGAGTATTTGATGATTACCGATAATTTTCCTTTACTAAGCGATTATTTTGTCTGGGATGAAAAACAGAAAGCCGATCTCTTTGCCATGCTTGATACACATGCCATATTGTACGACTTTGGAACCGTACAGGACATAGGAAAAACCTTACTCTTTCCACAAACCCAAGAATATCAGGCACCGGAAAAAATCCTCAATCCTATAAATCTAATTGAGGCGGAAATATATTCACTAGGGCTTACTTTGTTTGAGCTTTTAACAGGGACTATATTCATTAGAATTCAGAACAAGGATTTTTCCAGATTAGATAGCAAGACAACGACAGAAATAACACAACAACACGAAAGATTAATTGATGAACTCAAACAAACAAATTTGCCATGTAGAATCAAGGCCCTAATTAGATGGATGACATTCTATGACACTTCTGATCGCAGCGGATCATCAGGAGTACAAAATCGACCTCAAAATTGCCAAAAATTACTGACTATGATTGAACGAATCATTAGGGATATCGCCGAAGCTTAACATCAAACCGTATTCAATCTATCTTTTCTCTCCGCGTGGTCCGGCATATGCGCGGCCATTAAGCTTTTCCAAAGCTTGCCATGGTTGGGAACACAAAGATGCAACAGCTCATGCAGAATAACATATTCCCCCAGCGCGCGGTCCATCCCCAAAAGCTCATGATTAAAACTAAAGTAGCCGCTGGTTGAACAACTGGCCCATTTTCGGCTCATTGGCCGCACCGCCACCTGTTTTATCCTTACTTTGACCTTATCAGCGTATAGGTAAACTTCTTCCTTAAAATCTTTTTTGCTTTCCCAGGTTTTTATCATAAACGTGTCCTTGCCAGAGTCTCAATAATTTTATCAACTATTTTTTTGTTTTCCAGTGGGGATAATTTAAGTTTTTCCAAACGGTCATACAAGCTGTTCCGCAGCTCCCTGGTCAATTTCTCACTCCCGCTAAATCCTGGATATTCGGCAATAATTTTCTCCAGATTTTTGACCAATCCTGAATCAGCGATTTTTTCCTTAGTCAAAAGGTCGCGGATAAACCAGGCAACACTGGAAAGCCCTTCTTTCTCCTGTTCTTTTTCCCTGCTTGTTTCATCTTCAGCCAGTTTTAAAAGTAGCCGCAGCGCCTCCTGGGTTGTTGTCTGCCGACTGGCATAATCGTTCATAATACTTTCAGCCCGCTCCTTGATAGAGATCAAGACAGGGTCATCAGCCCTTTCTTCAGCTCGCCGCGTAATGGCTTTTACCAGGTTGATAATTTTTATCTCGTCCGGCTGCTGTTTCCCTTTAATAAGCTCGATACCTTTCACGTCCAGTTTAACTAATTCCCCGCCAAGTTTAACCGGACTGCTTTCAATATATTCCTGCACTAGCTTAGCTGTCTTTTCCTGAAACTCCCGGTCAATCCTTAATTGTTTGGCATAAGCGTTGCGCAGGACATGGTACATGCTCGAAAGGGTCGTATAATCATTGATATAGGGCCGCAAAAACGCGTCCGGCGAGATAATTTCATACAGCATTTCAATCTCATTGAATAATTTAAAAAACAGCTTTCTTTTTTCCTCATCGCGAAAATGTTCAATCAACGCGCCTGCCAGGCGATCATCAAATGTGCCAACCAGCAGATCAAAATACTGTCGAGCCTCTGATTTTAACTTTTTGACAAACAGCTCTTTTAAAATAGCCAGCTCTTTAACAATAGCCTTGACCTCGTCACTGTCAAAAGCCAGGGCTTTTTCCAGTTTTTCAAATATCCCGACAAAATCCAGGATAAAGCCATGGGGCTTAACCATTTTCATCTCGGTATTTTCATATGGACGATTAACCCTGGCAATTGTCTGAAGCAACGCATGGTCGCGCATTGGTTTGTCCAGGTACATGCAATAAAGGATCGGCGCGTCATAGCCGGTTAAAAGCTTTTCTGTCACAATCAAGATTTTTGGCTCTGTCCCGTATTTGGCAAAATCATTTCTGATCTTTTTTTCTTTCTGGTCGCTATGCAAATATTGCCGCAACAGCTCGCTGTCGTTATTACTGCTGCTGTAGACAACCTCGCTCCACTCCGGCGGCAAGTGCTTGTCCAGCTCTTTTTTGTAAAGCGCGCACGCTTCGCGGTCTACCCCTACGACAAAGGCTTTGTAGCCCAGAGGATCAATATACGCCTTAAAGTGCTCGGCAATAAATTTACCGACTTTTTCAACCCGGCCCTTGCCTTTTAAAAAGTTTTTAGTGTTTATCGCCCGTTCCAATATTTTGTTCAGCTCTTCAATATCAGTGATGCTGGCCTTCTCGGCCAAGTTAAATATTTCCCGCTCCAGGGTCTCTTTTGGCACCAGCATTTCATTGGGGGCCAGTGAGTAATAAAGCGGCAGGGTTGTTCCATCTTCAATGCTTTCACTAATATTGTACTTATCAAGGTAGCCTTTAGCGTCATTGACGCCAAAAGTCTTAAATGTCCCCTGGCCGTACTGGATTTTATCAATCGGCGTGCCGGTATAGCCGATAAAGGTGGCAAAAGGGAGCGCCGCCATCATAAAAGTCCCCAGGTCGCCGCTGGTTGAGCGGTGGGCTTCGTCTATCAGGACATAAACATTTTTTCGCTGGTTCAAATCCGCTGATAAGCCATGAAATTTATGGATCATGGTTAAAACAATGCCGCGGTAATCAGAGCGTAGTATTTCGACCAGGTCGCGAATGGTTTCCGCGCGCTTAACATTTGCCAGGCCCGCGAATCTCAAGTTATCCGCCATCTGCCCCTCAAGCTCGTTACGGTCAAGCATGATAATCACCGTTGGTTTCTCCGCTTCCGGCGCTTTAAAGAGTAATTCGGCGGTCTTGATCATTGTGTATGTTTTGCCGGATCCCTGGGTATGCCAGATAAGCCCGCGGGTCGCTGACTCTTGCGAGGCTCGTTTTAAGGTTGCTTCAACTGCCGCTACTTGGTGCTCGCGCAAAACAATTTTAGTCACCCCGCCCTCGTCTTTTTCAATAACCATCAGATATTTTTCTATTAATTTAAGGATATGGCTGATATCAAAAAAAGTCTTGATCTTGTTTTCCAGCTCTCCGGCATTATCGCCTTTCCAATTAAAAATATTGCGTTGTTTAGTGTTCCAGGTGGCGCCATATTCCAGCCGCATCCCTTCGCTGGCCAGGAAAAGCTGCTCAATAGCCATAAGCTCCGGGATTTCTCTGTGATAGCGACGGATCTGGTCAAGTGCTTTGTTTATTCCTTCGCTAGTTATCAGGTTTTTGCATTCCAGGTCAACAATCGGGATCCCGTTGATTAAAAAGACAATGTCCTGGCGGTCAGTAAAGCGGCCGTTAGAAAAAGAGTATTCGTCAGTTACTTCAAAAGTGTTCTTATCGGGCTGATTAAAATTAATTACAATCACATTTCTTTCACGTTTTTCTTGTTCGTCGTAAGCTGTGGTCTCCCCGCGCAAAAAGGCCAGGGCCTGCCTGCTGCCGTCAATGTTAGGCGAAAAGCTTGGGATAATATAGTTTGAGGGGAGCCAGGGGTTAAACTCGTAAAGCTTATCTATGAGGAGCCTGTTATAGAAAAGTAACTCCTTATAAGAAAGCTCATCCCCACGTCGCTTGTCGCTCTCCTCTCGTGGCACGTATTTCCACCCCACCCCCTCGGCGTATCCAATTATTCTGTTTTGCACTGATTTTGATTCGGTTGGTTTCATTTCTCATCCTTCTCGAATTTAATACGTTTTAATTCTTCCTTGCTGATAATTTTATCAATAGAGCCATCGTTTGAACGCACTAATATACATGGCTCGCCGGCCTTACTCACTATTTTCTCTTTTGTTAATGTGATAGGAATATGATAGGCCAAGTAATTTATCGGCACCAACCTATCCCTAACTTTAATAAAGGTCTTTTCTTGATAGCGCCACTCACCAGAATAACCGCCTCCTTGAGGATCTACGACTAATTTATTAGAAGTTAGATCGCGAAATGTTTCAATAACAGATCCATCGGATCGATAAAAGCCATCAAACTTAAAACTTAATTTTTCATCTTTCTTGAACCCCATTTCTCCAAAAATCTTAGCGGCTTCTTCCGTAAAAGAGGGTTCAAATTTTGCCTTAGCATAGTCCATACTTTCTATAATTAACTTTATATGAATTTCCGTGACACGACCTTTTATATCCCCCTCTGTACTTGGCCTAATTATATACAAATCAATAGGTTTTGCGCTCGGGTTATGCTGACAATCTTTGACATATTGAATTGCGTTCCTGGTAAACCCTCCTCCAGTTGCAACCATCCCTTTTTCTTGTGGAACAACCAGCAATGCACCTGCTAATTTTTGAACATCCTCACGCCCGACTTTTGAAGCATAATCTTTTGCCTCAACAAACGTGCTGTCTTCTTGTTCAATAAGAATGTCGCTTTGAAATTTGTCTGCACTATATTCACTTCTCACAAAAACATTATTGGCAATAGACGCCTCTTTATTTAATATTTTTAACACGGCTCCAACAAGAAGCTCGTAACCCGCCCCTCTTTTTATTGGTTTCCACCCATAAATATCAGCAAAAAAATCGTCCATATTAATGTTGTTCATTGTTTAACGACCTGGCTTTTCGCTTTTTTGCTTAATTCGGTTGGTTTCATGAAATAAGCCTAAGCTTTTTGCAACATAACGGCTTGAATAAATGCTTTTCCGTTTTGATTCTCTATAATTTTAAACGCTGGGGTCATTGACAAAGTTAGCATTGTTGAGTGATGCAAGCTTAAAACTAGGTCCTGTAATACCTGATCATTTTCCAAATCTTCAACCTCTAATCCTATATCCTTACACTTCTGGGAAGACAAATGCCTTGAATGAGACAGGCTAATAGAATGGTCGCATAATTCGCGTTTTACTGCTTCTGCCTTCTTATCCTTATTAGGATCGTTTTTAAACATCCTATCTTTTAGATTTTCGAGTAATATGTTTTCAGACCATTTGACAGCCTTAATACACTCCCCTAAAAATGCAGGACTATATTTAGAAAGAACAAATTGCCAAACGGCAAGTTTTGACTGATCAGTTTTAATTTCTTTATATGCATTCTCAAATTCTTCTTTAACGCCGTGTGCGGGAATCCCATTAATTTGCGGATCTACGGGTCCCAGGCTGGATTGTCTACCCATTACGATCTTATTTGCCGAACACGCAATCATTGTTCCTCCGGACATTGCCAGCTGAGGAATAATTACTCGAATATCAGAAAATTTGGATTTGAGATAATTAATTATAGACTCTGTTGCAGCAACCTCTCCACCCGGAGTATGCAAAATTAGGTCAAGTCCCTTTGTTGAGTCTAAGCCGTTAATAGCAGTCATAAACCCATTCTTATCCATATCGTTTAAAGATAATTCTCTCATCAATTCAGGCATATTTTTTTGAAGCCAACCACTATAATAAAGAATAATATTTCTTTTAGTGTGTTTATGTAGATCTTGAAGAAAACCCCTCCTGATTATATCAAAAGTTGATCCTTTGGCAGCAATGTCAGTTTGTATGTCATTCCAGTTAGCCATTTTTGTTCCCGACTTCAATTGGCAAGGTGTTATTCATTTGCACAACCCTACAATTATTCATACTTCGCCCTTGAATATTTATATGGGGGAGAATATATTTTTGATTTTCTTCTCTAAATTTTGCCACCTTACCAAGCATTTCCTGCAACTCATTTTCTTTAATTTCTTGAGATTCGGAAAAACGAGAGATATCTTTGTCTTGATTACATTTCATAAGATAATTATACCCCCTTATAACGAATAGTCCACAGTTATGGCTTTAATTCACCCTCCTTCCCCCACTCATCAACTCATGAAGCAGGGTTTTGAAAAGATTTTGATAGGCTAGGAGTTTTTCTTGAGTTGATTCGACTTTATTTGTTGTGGTGTTAAGCACCTTAACGACCTCTGCCTGTTCTTCTTTCGAGGGAGTCGGCAATTGAATTGGAAGTAAATCCTTTTTATTTAACTGAGGGATTGTCCCTTTGTCGGTTAGAGTTGAAAGATCAAAAGTCTCAAAATAATAAAACAAATAATCAGCTATGAACTTATCAGAAGGAATAACAGCAATAAGATTTGGATCTAAAAGACTGCATTTTGTTGTGATTCGCTTCTTATTGGTTGCAATCGCAGCGCCTCTTTTTGGGAAAATTAACGCATTTGGGGAGACTAGCCTGTCAATATTAGAAAACTTAAAATTTGTTTTCGCGCATACAATATACTTCTCATTCCCAATTGTATTCATATCGGAAACCTTGATCCCATGAACCTCGTTTTCACCATTTTTGTTTTCGGCCTGCTTAAAGGTTATCGAGCTGCCAACGATTTCACAAGTACCTCCCAACTCCACCACCCCCCAACGCTCCGGCATCTCCCCAATCTCGGTCATTTTTGTCTTCTCACCCCTGGTCCCATGCGTAAAAAGATACTGCATCATGCTCTTTTTTAGCTCCTTGAGCTTGGCAATCAGCACCTCTTGCCCGGCAATGGCCTCTTGAATAGTTGTCAGCACCCGAGCAATGGCTTTTTGTTCAGGGAGAGAGGGAATGGAAAGTTCAAAATCATTAATGATCATTTGGTTAAGATTCGGTTGTGCACCACCATGCCTTAGCCTTAACAAAAAATCTCTTTTATACAAAAAAGCAAACCTTATAAATTCCAAATTAACGGATTCGTTTTGAAAGATTGCACAAATAGCCTGGTTTGTGGCTGCTGGCTTTCTCAAAATTGCCGTTCTCCCTGCGGTAGCACCATACATAGCAATTAATAATGTCCCTGCATCAAATAATTTGGCCGATGAGTTTTTTAAGCCTTCTTCTGTAAGTTTTTCTTCGGAATCAAAAATATATCCATCATTGAGCTCTCCAGATTTTACCCAGGGAATATCCCCTTGATAATATTGCTTTTTGCTTCTGTTGGGTGTTCCACCACTTGTTGTATGACAAATATCTCCCAGTTTTATTATATTCCATTCTTTCACAGCTTCTTTTCCACAAGTCTTTTTACTCATCGTTTACATCGCCAACCTCGTATCTCCTCCTACGCTCATCAAGGGTTTCGCCCTCGTATTCCCAGTACAATGTCCCGGCAACTTTATAAGGGACATCTAGCACCTTTTGAGCAGCGTCAGAGAGGCTGGTTACTTCTCCATTGTATTCAATTTTGGTCTCATTAATTACCTTGACGGTGATCAATTCATCCCTGGTAAAAGTTAAAATACTGCCAGGGGCAATATCAACAAATTTAAAGTTAAAACGAGCGCGTTTTTTGCGCGCTTTTTCCAGCGCTTTCTCATCTTCTTGAGTCTCAACATAATCCCTGTGAGGTGTCACATCTTCAACCATTGCCAACTTAAGCGCCGCCACTACTCTTTCAGGCGCAACCTCAAAAAACTCCCTGTTTGATCGCACCCTCGAATCAGCAAACGCGTCATGAAGCTGTTTTTCAACAAAATCCATATCTGCTACTCTCGCGGCAAAAAAACATTCAAAGGGGAGCGGCACACTTGTTGTATCAAGTGACCTAATCCGTGCCTCAAGATCAGTGGTTTTTCCAACTTTTATATATCCTTCCATAGCTTCATTAATAAGAATATAAATTACCCCTTCTTTGTTTTCCATTAAAATCCCAGCTCCTTCAAAACCTTGTGCAAATTTTTGTCTGCCTCTTGCGCTTTTGTCTCAACATCTTTCAGCTCAACTAAAACTTCTTCAACCGGCCTATATTCTTCTACCCCGCCAACATGAATATAGCGAGAGGGAGAAATGTTATAGTCGTTTTTTGCGGTCTCATCCTTGCCAATAAATTTACTAAAGTCATCAACCTCTTTTTTAGTCATATAAGTTTTAACGATCTTCTTAACCTGTTCGTCGTTGATATAGTTTTTCGGGTCGCCTTTAATAAATTCCTTGGCAGCATTGATTAAAAATATCTTCCCTTTTAGCTTGGCTGGCTTATTCTTGTTTAGGAAAATAATAATCCCCGGCGCGGTGGTGTTATAAAACAGATTTTCAGGCAGATAAAGAACCCCTTCAATCAAGTCCCGCTCAATAAACCATTTGCGCACATCTTTTTCTTTATTGGTATTGGCATTCCCACTGCCGCGAGAAGCCGCTCCTGTATCTAGCACGATCGCCGCCCGGCCCTCATCTTTTAAGCTGGAAAGTATGTGTTGCGCCCAGCCCCAGTCTGCTTTGCCTCCTGGATTTCCAGCCGGAAAGCGGCCATAAACATCGTTGGCATAAATATCCTCTTTAAACCCGGGCTGGTTCCACATCGGATTTGCTACCGCCCGATCAAACTTTTTAACCCCTTGATTGCTGGCCTCTTTAAATCTTGGATTGTTAAACGTATCCCCAAGCTCAATCTCCCCCTCCATATCATGGATAATCATGTTCATTTTAGCCATTGCCCAGCTGGGAACCATGGATTCCTGGCCATATAAACGAAGCGGAGCAAAGGTTTTTT
>Ga0066640_10001104_pt1 | contig 16152 bp, 13 predicted proteins | sample CryGeyCG2114_020_2_FD_59505 | JGI IMG/M metagenome (GOLD analysis project Ga0066640, IMG submission 59505) | Groundwater microbial communities from aquifer - Crystal Geyser CG11_big_fil_rev_8/21/14_0.20 | ecosystem: Environmental > Aquatic > Deep subsurface > Groundwater | place: USA: Utah... | reverse complement strand
GGTTAAAATTTTATCAATGCGCGCTTTTTCAACATTAAGAATCTTACCGCGAAGTGGGAGGATCGCTTGGAACCTGCGGTCACGACCTTGTTTGGCCGAGCCGCCGGCGCTGTCCCCCTCAACCAGGAATAATTCACATTTTTCAGCATTACTTTCAGAGCAGTCGGCCAGCTTTCCAGGAAGGAGGGCCGTATCCAGGGCTGATTTCTTCCGCTCCAGATCTTGCGCCTTGCGCGCTGCGGCCCGCACCCGATAGGCCATTAAAGCCCGTTCAATTATGGCTTTGGCTGCGGCCGGGTTGCGGTCAAGATAAGCATTCATATGGTCAGTAACAATTGAATCCACTATCCCCTTAACCTCGCTGTTGCCCAGCTTGGTTTTGGTCTGGCCTTCAAACTGCGGGTCAGGGACTTTAATGTTTAATACCGACGTTAAGCCTTCGCGGATATCATCGCCAGAGAGGGCCTCTTCTTCTTTAGATAAATTATTCTTGCGCGCATAGTTATTGATCGTCTTGGTTAGGGCAGATTTAAAACCAACCTCATGGGTCCCGCCCTCTTTAGTTTTAATACAATTTACAAAAGAGAAGGTATTCTCGTCGTAATAATCTTTGCAGTGCTGCATCGCCACTTCCACAGAAACATTGTCTTTCTCGCCGCTAAAAGAGACCGGCGGCTTATACAGCCGTTCCTTCTTTTCGTTTAAGTGGTCAACGTATTCAACAATTCCGCCTTCAAATTGATAGGTCTCTGTCTTCTTCTCTTTATCACTCTCCCGCTCGTCGGTAAAAACAATTTTGACCCCTTTGTTTAAATAAGCCAGCTCTCTTAAGCGATGGGCCACAACCTTGCGTTCAAAAACCAGCTCGGTAAAAATTTCAGGATCTGGTTTAAAATAAATGCAAGTTCCAGTCTTAGCTTTAGATCCAGCTGAAGTCAGTTTTTCTTTTTGTGGTTTTCCTTGGTCAAAGTGCTGGTTATATGTTTTGCCGTCGCGGGTGATCTCGGCCTCCATCCATTCGGAAAGCGCATTAACGCAGGAGACACCAACCCCGTGGAGGCCGCCGGAAACTTTATAAGCAGAATCACCAAATTTTCCGCCGGCATGAAGCGTTGTTAAAACAACTTCCGCGGCTGGCCGTTTTGTCTGGGGGTGTTTATCAATCGGGATCCCGCGGCCGTTATCAATTACCCTAACACAATTATCTTTGGTAATAATGACATCTATGCAATCACAATAGCCGGCCAGGGCCTCGTCAATACTATTATCAACAACTTCGTAAATTAAGTGGTGGAGCCCTGATTTTCCGGTTGAACCGATATACATGGCTGGACGTTTGCGTACTGCTTCAATCCCGCCTAAAATTTTAATATTAGATGCGTCATATGTTGAGGTTTTCTGCTGATCATTAGCCATTAGTAGTAATCCTCCTCCTATATTCAGGAAACCAATTTGGGCGAAAACCTAATATCAATAATCACTTCTTTCCCAGCCAGCTCATTAAACTTCTTAACCAACTCAACTTTTAAAAAAGTTAACTCTTGGGCCCAGGCTGGAGAGGAAGTTATAACTGACAAGACCTTATTCTTTATTTTAACAGCTTCACTGTTTTTGCGCACCTTGTCATCAACAATTTCAGCCCAAAAAGTTATCTGTTCGCAAATTTTGACCGAGCAGGCAACACCGTAATTCATCCCCTCAAGGATATCAGCTAACTTTTCAGCCACTAAGCAGCCTCTTGGGTCCTGATCGGCATTACTATATATAAATAACCTTCGTCATCCCCGCGGATCAGGCCTGGCCCTAAAGCTTCTGAAAGATCCAGGGTCACCTTGTCACTATCAAGGACTTTTAATACATCGGTCACTAAACGGATATTAAAAGCGATCTGAACCTGCCCCTGCCCTGTTATCTTGGCATCCAGGACTTCATCAACAGTGCCAACATCAGGGGTGCTGGCAAATAAACGTAATTTTCCCTCTTTAATATCAAAACGAACTATGTTCGCTGATCCGGCAGCAATAACCCCGGCTCTCTCACAAGACTCAAGTAGGGTCTTGCGGCTAATCACAACTTTAGTCGCGCTCTTTTTGGGCAGGACCTGTTTATAATCAGGAAATTGTCCTTGAATAATCCTAGAAACTAAATAAACATCCCTGTATTGGAAAGCAATCTGATCCTTCCCAAAATTTATTTCCAGATTAGTATCTTCTTTATCCTGCTCAATAATCCTGGCCACCTCCTGCAAGGCTTTGGCCGGGATAATAATATTAGTTTTAATCTCACCCTTCATCTCCACTTCTGCCCCTACTTTTGCCAACCGATAACCATCGGTCGCTACCATACGAAAATTTGACTCCTCACCTTTAGCCCCTTTACCAAATTCAAATAATACGCCGGTTAAGACGTGTTTATCCTCACTGGCGGAAACCGAAAATATCGTCTGGTGAACCATCGTGGCAAATAATTTACCTGACAAAGAAAAAGATTTCCCCTCTTTTACCCTGGGGAGCGCTGGAAATTCATCAGGCGGCAAGGTGTGAACATTAAAATTTGACTGGCCAAATGAAATTTTTATAGTCCCCTTCTCGTTTAACTTAAAAGAGACATTACTGTCTGGTAATTTAGCAACAATGCCGCTTAAGGTTTTAGCCGGGATTAAGACCGAGCCGTCTTTTTCTACGCTGGAAGGAATATTAAGCTCAATTCCTATTTCAAGATTATTAGCAGAGACCCGCAGTTCTTTTTTGCGCGCTTCAAAAAGTAGGTAACCGATAATTGGCAGGGTGCTTCTGGTGGCCACAATTTTTTCAACGGCACTCACCCCTGCCTGAAGACCTTTTTTATCAATTGTAAATTCCATACATTTTCCTCCTAAAAATAGTTATCCCCTAATTTTCGGTTGCCTTAATATTATAGTATATAAAAACTAGTAATAGTAGTAGCTGTGTAAATGTGGATAAGATTTATATTTCTATCTTTAACCATGAAAAATTAAACTTTCTCTCCACAGCCTAGCTTAATAACTTGTGAATAGAAATTTATCACACAGCTCTGTGCACAGCTATCCACAGGTCAAAGTTGATAACTTTTGAGTCTTTTAGTAATGGTGTTTATTGCTTCCACAGTTGCTTTATCTTTTTTCAAAACACCCTTAATTTTTTCGCAAGCATGCAGAACTGTGGTGTGGTCTCGCCCGCCAAATTCACTGCCGATTTTAGGAAAAGAGGCTTGGGTTAGCACTCGTGACAAATACATGGCAATCTGGCGAGCCTCTGCAATCTCACGGGTCCTAATCTTGGCCGAGAGGTCATCAAGGTTTACTTGATAATGCTCGGCCACCCCTTTTTTAATCAGTTCAATTGAGAGATTTTTTTTCTCCTGTCCGCCTGGCGCCAAAATATTTTTAAGGGCGTCGTCAACTACCCCCGGGCTGATTTCTGTTTTATGGAGTGAGGCAAAGGCTACTACCCTAATTAAGGCCCCTTCTAATTCTCTAATGTTAGAGACCACCCGGCTTCCAATATATGAAAGGATATCATCGGCAATAGCAATGTTGCTGGTTTCAGCTTTCTTTTTTAAGATGGCGATCCTGGTCTCAAAATCAGGGGCCTGGATATCAGCGGTCAAGCCCCACTCAAAGCGTGAGCGGAGCCTCTCTTCTAAGGTTGGGATCTCTTTTGGCGGCCGGTCAGAGCTGACCACAATTTGTTTGTTGGCTTCATAAAGCGTATTAAAGGTGTGGAAAAATTCTTCCTGGGTCCGCTCTTTACCGGCTAAGAATTGGACGTCGTCAACCAGGAGGACATCGATGCTCCGGTATTTATTCCTAAACTGGATTGTTTTGTCGTCGCGAATAGCGTTAATCAGTTCATTGGTAAAAGTTTCAGAAGTGATATAAAGAATTTTGGCGCTCGGTTTTTGCGAAACAACATGATGGCCGATCGCCTGCATTAAATGGGTTTTCCCCAGCCCTACCCCGCCGTAAAGAAAGAGCGGATTATAGGCCTTAGCCGGGGCCTCGGCCACTGCCAGCGAGGCGGCATGGGCAAAGCGGTTCCCATGGCCGACAACAAAGTGATTAAAGGTGTAGCGCGGATTTAAAAAAGGGACAGCCGGGGTGCTTAATTTTTCAACCCTGTAAGCTGTCTTTTCAAGGAGCGGCGTATCAAACATTTCCGGCGGACCGACAAAAAAATGCACAGCTGTAATGCTTTCATCAACTTGACGAACCTCTTGTTCCAAGAGGGTTACAGTGTGTTTAGAGAGCCAATCCTTGACCAATTCATTTGGTACAGCGATATGGAGTGTCTCCCCTTCTACCCGATGTGGTTTAGTTGAGGAGATGAGCGCTTCATAAATGGGTCGATTCAAACTTTTTTCAAGTTGAGGGATGACTGTATTCCAAAGTGTTGTTAAATCATTTTCAGTTATCATCTAGTTATCCACAATGTCCAGAGACCTGTTAGCAACTGCTATTATAAGCTTATCTTTAAGCAAAAACAAAACTTATCCAGAACTTAATCACAAGGTTATCAACAAGATATCCACAGAGACTGGTTTCGTTGAGTGGAAATTATAGCAACCCCATTTACTAAAAGCAAGCAGGGAAAAGTTTTCTCTTGCCCTCACCCAGCTTTTGTTTTTCATCTAGTAGAACTTTCTCACCCTCTCCCAGGGGGAGAGGGTAACTCCCTGCCCTCGCCCTTTGGGAGAGGGCCAAAAACGTATAGCTAAACAAAAAAGAAAAAGCGGGTGAGGGTTTGTGAGGGCTGGATTGGCTCTTGACACGTTCTCTTCGCTAAACTATAATTAATCATTATGGTAAAAAGAACATTCCAGCCACATAAGCGGCGGAGAAAAAAGGTACACGGTTTTCGCAAAAAGAATAAGACCAAGGGCGGCCGGCGCGTTTTAACCAAGCGGCGGAAAAAAGGCAGAAAGCGCCTTGCTCCCTAGGAAAGCCAGACTGTCTCGCGAAAAAGAGATCAAAGCAGTATTAAAAACCAAGCAATACCAAGCCTACACCCCTACCCTACGGATACTTGCTGCTGATAACCAACAAGATAACTCGCGAATAGTAATAGTCACCCCTAAAAAGCTGGGGAAAGCAAATTTCAGGAATCGTCTTCGCAGGAGGCTTGCTGCAGCTTTTGCCAGGCTATCACCTGAAATAAAGAGGAACATAGATATCATGGCCTTTCCTGGTAGAATATTATGCGACGTTCCCTTTGATCAAATAGTAACTGATTTTAAGGGTTGTTTAGGAAGAATAAGTGCTTTATAATGGCTGTTAAGATAGCTAAGTTTTTACTTAAAATATACCAAAAAAGCCGATTATATCCCTCCCCTTGCCGATATTATCCGACGTGCTCTCATTATGCTGAAGAGGCTTTGGATAAGCACGGTTTTTGGCTGGGATTGTGGTTAACAGTCAAGAGGCTTACGCGTTGCAACCAGTTTTTTGCTGGTGGATACGATCCTGTCGCATAATTAAATTATCCGACACTAGAAAATATTATGCGACGTGGGTTTTTGTTGTATTAGATGGAATAATTGAATAGGAGGCGATAATGAACTTTCTTTCTGACATCATGATTGATGCTTTGCGGTTCTTTTCTTTCTTTGGCGGCTACGGGTGGGGGATTGTTTGGTTGACAATTGCGGTTAATTTGGCCTTATATCCGCTGACTTTGTCGTCAATAAAGTCAATGGGGGCGATGCAGAGGGTCCAGCCTAAGATGAAGGAGCTTCAGGACAAGTATAAGGATAAGCCGCAGGAGCTGCAAAAAGAGATTATGGGCCTTTACAAGAGTGAGGGGGTCAATCCGCTGGGCGGCTGCTTGCCAATGCTCCTTAAGATCCCTTTCTTTATTGCCCTTTTTTGGGCTTTTCAGAGCACTGCTTTTTTAGAAATTGCTTCAAATCCTGCTAATAATACCAGTTTTCTTTGGATAAATGGGACAATACCTGCTAGCGCCTTTGTTTCTGACTCATTGGTTTCAAAGCTAGTTAAGGCTCGGATAATCTTTAAGGATGAAGCAACTGCTGACAAATATGTGTGGGGGGTTACGACCAAGATAGGGGAGAAGACAGTCAAGGATCTACTCTGGGTGGCCAATGAGAAGAATGTAGATGATATTAAGAAGGTTAAGGAAGTTTTGGTTAGTCAAATAAAGGGGTTAGATGACGCTGACATTCAAAGTGTTATTATTGCTTGGAATAATACTAACAGCTTGGCTAAGCCAGATCGTCTCCCAACTCCTTTTGGCTCGCTGTCAATTTTGGCCATTCTCGTCGGTATTTCAACGTATTTTATGCAAAAAAGCATGCCGCAGGCCGGGGCAGGGGATCAGGCGAAGATGATGACGATGTTTATGCCGGTATTTTTGGTTCTAATTTGCTGGAACTTCCCAGCCGGGGTCCAGCTCTACTGGCTGGTTTCAAATGCCGTGGCTGCCGTTCAGCAAACGTTAATTATGCGGAAAGCATAGAAGAGGAGTTATAAAATGAAGAAGATAACAATGAAGGGTAAAAATGTCGATGATGCGGTTGATGCAGCGCTGAAGGTTTTGGGTGGGGAGAAAGATAACGCCACTATAAAGGTTTTAGGGGAGGGGAAGTCTGGCCTGCTTGGGATTGGGAGCGAAGAGGCTGAAGTTGAGGTCCTTTTAAAAGAAGGAAAGGCTAAGGATACCCAGGATATTCTGCAGGAATTACTTGATAAAATGACCTTTGTCACCATGGTTGAAGGGCGTGAAGATGAGAATGGCAGGGTAAATCTTGATATTAAGGGCGAAGATATGGGGCGGATTATTGGGAAAGAAGGGGCAACCCTTAAGTCTCTGGAAATATTAACCAGCAGCATGGCTTCTCGGGTTTATGGAGAGAGAGTTCTTCTTAGCATTGATGCCGATGGGTATAAAGATAAGCGGGCAAAGTCCCTTCAGCGCCTAGCTCAAGACGCAGCAGACGAAGTTGTAGAAAAGGGCTTTGAGCGTCCATTGCCACCAATGTCTCCGGCTGATCGTCGGATTATTCATATGTACTTAGCAGATAACCCCAAAATCACAACCTATAGCAAGGGTGAGGGGAAAGAACGACGCTTGGTCATAGCGCCTAAGTAAGCTGTTTCATGTGAAACATATGTGCAGACCTAAAGGTCTGCGCTACGTGATGTTGCCATTTTAGCTTGTAGCGCAGGTCTTTAGACCTGCTTTTTACTAATCGTTCCACATGAAACACTTAAATGATGATACTATAGCTGCTATTGCAACCCCCATGGGAATGGGAGGGGTTGGTATTGTCAGAATAAGCGGCCCCCAGGCAAAATGCATTCTCTCCAAGCTATTCCAGCTACCTAGCAACCAAGCCATCAATTCTCACCAGATGCTTCACGGTTTTATCGTTTGCCCTGTTTCCAATCGACACCTTGACGAGGTTATGGCTTGTTTTATGCAGGCTCCAAAATCATTTACCGGTGAGGACGTGGTTGAGGTCTACTGCCATGGGGGCCAGGCTGTTTTGCAGGAGGTTCTCTCTTTGGTAATAAAACAGGGGGCGAGGTTGGCAGAGAGAGGGGAGTTTACTAAGCGGGCTTTTGTTAACGGGAAACTCGATCTTTCTCAAGCAGAAGCTGTTCTTGATTTGGTTAAAGCCCCGACTGCTAAAGGGGCAGGGCTGGCGTTAGCCCAACTTGAAGGCCGACTCTCAAAAACTGTCAACGACCTGCGCGCCAGACTAATTAAAATTCAAGCAGAGCTTGAAGGGGTGATTGATTTTTCTGATGATCTCCCGGAACTAAATTATAATCGCTTGCAGGACGATTTAAAAGCGATTAGAGAAGAGATTGACGGGCTGTTGGCCTCTGCTTCATCCGGCCGAATTTATCGTCAGGGATTAGCTACAGCGATCATTGGGAAGCCAAATGTTGGGAAATCCAGTTTGCTCAATGCCCTGCTGCAAGAGGAGCGGGCCATTGTAACTGAAATCCCAGGGACGACCCGCGATACAATTGAAGAGCTGATTGATCTCCAGGGATTTCCGCTTCGGATTATAGATACTGCCGGCTTGCGACATACTAAAGATATAGTTGAGGGTTCTGGTATTGCTCGCACAGAAAAAGAAATAGCAGCTGCGGACTTTGTTTTAATTGTTCTTGACCGCTCGCATGAGCTTGATGAGCAGGACACGCTGGTTTTAGAAAAGGCAAAAGGCAGGCCAGGGATAATTGTTTTGAATAAATCTGACCTTCCAAAAGCCATGAATACCAAGGGTTTGGCGAGGCCAGTAATTGAGCTCTCTGCGTTGACAGGGGCGGGGCTTAGCGATCTTTCGAGCCTAATAATTAATGAGCTCCAGAAATTACTTGGACAGGAAACCAGCTGTTCTGTTATAATCAACGCGCGACATCAGGAATGTTTGACTCGAGCAGATAGCTCTTTAGCTAAAGCTCTCGAGACAGTGGCGAAAAAGATGTCAGCCGAGTTTGTTGCTGTTGATATGAAAGAGGCGATTGTGGCTTTAGGTGAAGTGACAGGCGAGATTGTTTCTGATGATCTGATCAATGCGATCTTTGATGAATTTTGCATAGGCAAGTAGGCCTGTGGATAAGGGTGTGGATAACTTATGGGAAAGATAATTGATGGCAAAGCCGTTGCCGCTAAGATTCGAGCAGGGTTGATTGAAGAGGTTAGGGAGCTTAAGGAAAAGAAAGGAATTGTCCCCAAGCTTTCTGTTGTCCTGGTAGGGGGCGACCCTGCTTCAGAGGTTTACGTTGGCCACAAAGAGAAGGGGTGCCAGGCAGTGGGGATTATTTCGGAGACCATTCGCAAACCCGCGTCAATCAAGGGAGACGAGCTTGTCTCCGTCGTAAAAAAATTGAATGCCGACCCTTTGGTTCACGGGATCCTGGTCCAACTCCCTTTACCCAAAGGGCTTGATCCAATTGCGGTTTTAAATGAGATTGATCCGGCCAAAGATGTTGATGGTTTGCACCCGATGAATATGGGGAGGCTCTTGCGTGGGGAGGAGCCCCCATTTGTTCCTTGTACCCCCAGTGGGATTATTGAGCTAATGTTATCCACAGGGGTAGATTTTAAAGGGAAGGAGGCGGTGGTGGTTGGCCGGAGCAATATTGTTGGGAAGCCAATGGCTCTGCTTCTCCTGCAGCAGCACTGTACAGTAACAATTTGCCACTCCAGAACTGCGAATTTGGCAGAAGTCTGTCGCAGAGGGGACATATTAGTCGCTTCTGTGGGAAAACCAAAGATTATCCAGGGTGATTGGGTTAAAGAGGGGGCAGTGGTAATTGATGTCGGGGTCAATCGAGTTGACGGCAAGTTAATCGGTGATGTTGACTTTGAAGCAGCCAAAGAGCGAGCTTCTTATATAACCCCTGTCCCTGGCGGCGTTGGGCCGATGACGATTACGATGCTCCTCAAGAGTACGTTAAAGGCGGCGAAAGGCTTATAAATAGAAGTATTTAAGGCCATTGATATAGATATTTAGCTTTTCTTCCATCCTCTCAACTTTTGACCATCTTTTGGGTAACGACTTGAAAAATGTTAATGTGTAACTTTGTGATACATATGTATACCTTTTTTACACATTCTATTCTGGTCTATTTTAAGGAAGAAGTCGGTAATATCGGCCAGCAAAATGTCTGAACTTTTAAACTATTTATAAATAAAGTGAAATTTTTTCTTTTGGCAAACGAAAGAAAATTATGAGGGGAAACCAGATATAATGCAAGACACTGTTGCAATTCGATCAAGAGAGCCTAGGACGATAGCTGCCTATCAGCGACCGCCGGCCAGAACCTATAAGCTGCCAGAGCAGGTTAAAAAAGATTTACGACTGGAGGATCGTGAGGTTCGCAGGAATGACCTGCCTCGACCTTCTTTATCCTTGAGCAGTGGATTATATGAGCAATGGCTGTTTAATATTTTGGTTGATGGCCCCGACATTATTAACAGACAAGATGCAGTCGCCTTTTTACAGGATCGGGGAGACCTGACTGCTACTTATTATCGTGCTGTTGATGATCTGCGCAACCTTGACTTTGATTTTTCTGGTAAAATTGAGCTTACCCAAAGATCTTTTTCAAAAATTCGATCCCTTTTAACCGCGGCTAGAAGAATCTATGAAATGGCGGCAGAACTCCCGTCTGAAACGCTTCCACAAAACCTGCAAAGAATCATGACTACTTTTCGGGCCTGCGCTGAGCCTGTTGAGGGGCTGCGCTTACTTGAGTTGTTCAAGCTCTTAAATATTGATGGAATTGCTATGGCGTATGATTTGGGAGCCCATAAGCTTACAGTGAAGGCCTTTTTGGAAACGCCTGATGGTGAAACCTCTGCAATGGATGTCCCCCCTGATATTTATATGCCAAAAGATACTCGTTGTTCTTGGTCTAGCTCCGCAAATGACCCATTACAGTTGAGCTTAAAGAATATTATTGATAGGGCTTACGGCATTGTCGTAGATAAGTTTCAGCAAGGAAATTATGATGAGGAAATTTCTCTTTTGGTTGATGCCTTTGCCGAGCTTGATATTTATATGGCCTTTGCCGCTTTTGCTAAGGTTGAAAAAAGCGATTCGCCAAAATCCCGACCAGAAATTGTTGACGACGTTAGCTTGCCTTTGGAAATAAAGGAGGCTTGGAGCCCAACTGTAGCTCGAGAGATACAAGAGGCTATGGTAAGGAATGATGTTCTACTTCATAACGTCGAAGGAGACCGGCGGCTAGTTGAGATAACCAGCGGGCCAAATATGACAGGAAAATCTTCCCGACTATTCAGCATTGCTGCAGCCTTGCATTTGGCCCAGATCGGAAGCTGGATCCCGGCGGCTTATGCTAGGATTTGTCCGGCAGATGCTATGTTTACCCATATTAGTTTGGCAGAAAACCACAAGCTAAAGCTTAGTTTGTTTGGTGTCGAAATAACTAATTTATCTGAAACAATTATGGCCAAAGGGGTTGCGCGGGGGATAGCTTTCCTTGATGAAATTTGTAGCTCAACAATTGCTGGCCCCGGAGCCGCGATTGCTCAGGCGGTTTTAGAAAAGTTGTCTGGGATGGGGATCCGCATTATGGCAACAACACATTTGGAGGATCTTTTGTCTCTTGGCGATGAGCCTCCTGCCTTTAATACTCATATGGAATTTTCTCATGATTTGACGACAGGGCAAATTGTCGATATTACTTATAGAGTAAGGTCGGGTCCCTCGCCAAAGTATGATCCGATCGATACGGCAGCAACCTTAGGCTTGCCCGATGATGTGGTTGCACGAGCCAGAGAGCTTTTGGCAGAGAAGACTACGTCTACTTAATAAATATCCTCATCAAATCATGTACTGTTAGCACGGCCATCAAGGCGAGTAGGGCGTACATGGCGACTCCGTGAATTTTGTTTTCGGTTTCAATAGGGACAGGCTTGCGAAAGATCCCCTCAATAATTACAAAAACTAAACGGCCTCCGTCCAAAGCCGGTATTGGCAAGAGATTTAAGACGGCGACGTTGATGCTGAAAAAGCCGATGAAGCTCATTAAAGAGAGAATTCCGCCTTGGGCGTATTGCCCAGTGATCTGCGCAATGCCGACCGGCCCGGCTAAATCACCAATCCCAATTTTACCGACGATTAAACGGCCGAGAATTGAGAGGATTGAAAGCGAAAGCCCCAGGGTCTCTTTTCCGCCGTAATAAACAGCTTTGATCGGGTTGATTTTTTCATAAATTGGTTTCAGGGCAAAGCCGATCAGGCCAATTTTCATTTTTTGGTGATATTTAGGAGTTGCGCTAACTACAAGGGTTTTTCCGCCACGCTCAATGGTGAGCGCCACTTTTTTGTCCGCACTCTGGTGGATTTTGGCAATAGCCTTTTCCGGTGTTTCGTATTTGACCCCGTTAACAGCGATTAATTTATCACCAACAGTTAGTCCGATTTCCGCGGCTTCAGAGCCTGGTTGGATAGTTGAAATTTCATTGGAGATCCCTTTTGGCGCCCCCATAACCATAAATACCAGCGAGAAAATTACAAAGCCTAAAACAAGGTTGGTCATCGGGCCGGCAAAAATCGACATAAACTTTTTGCCGACAGATTTGCTTTGGTATTTTTCGTTTTCCGGAGTCTCTTTTTCCAGCGGGTCGTCGCTGTCTATCCCTGCGATCTTGACGTAACCCAGGATCGGCAGGAGGTTCAGCTTATAAAGGGTACCTCCCTTGGTTGCTTGCCAAATTGTGGGGCCAAAGCCAAGCCCAAATTCATAGACGCGGATCCCGGCTCGTTTAGAAAAATATAAATGACCTAATTCGTGGGCCACGGCAATAATAGTAAAAACAAACAGGAACGAAATAATTGTTAAGAGCATGCTTTTTGTACCTCCTGGGCTAATTTGATCGCTTTATATCCATCCTCGGCAGTAACTTTTAGTGGAACACCTTTTTTTACGGATTTTATGAATGCTTCGAGCTCTTCGGTCAGCTGGTCGTTTTGTTTGGTGTGGTGGATGCTGGGTTGCAGATGCTGCAGGTCGCGGACAAATACTTGTTTGTTTAAAAGATCAGCTTCAATCAGCCCTTTTTCCGTGGTGACTGTCAGCTTCCTTATTTTGTCGTCGCTAACCCTGTCGGCTGTAATCTTTGCCACTATGCCGGACTTAAAAAAGATGCTGGCTGAAACCTTATCCCAGACCTTGGTTTTGATTTTTTTTCCTTCAGCTTTTAAGCTCTCCACTTCATCTAGAGGCAAAAGGCTAAGGATTAGGTCGAGATCATGGACCATCACATCTTCAACCACATCCGCGTCGGTAATCCTGGCAGGGAAGGGGCTAGCTCTATGGGCAGTGATGCCGATAATCTTTTCCCCTTTGATCAATTTTTTCAGCTCTTGGAAGGCTGGATTAAAGCGCTCAATGTGGCCGACTGTCAAAAGCAAGCCTTTGGCTTGGGCCAGCTCAACTAATTCTTTGGCTTGGTCTGCTGTTTTGGCTAAAGGCTTCTCAACTAATAAATGTTTGCCAGCTTCAAGCAGCTGTTTGGCAACTTCATAGTGGGTTTGTGTCGGTGTAGCGATTATTGCGACGCTGAAATCAGTGAGCAGTGAGGGGTGAGAGGTGAAGTGAGGGGCATTGTATAGGGAGGCGACTTCTTTGGCAGCTGATTCGTTAGGGTCAACAATGGCAGTCAAGCTTACCCCTGGCATATGTGCCAGGATACGGGCATGGTGTTTCCCCATAGAGCCAACGCCAATGACAGCGACTTTTAGGCCGCGTTTTTGTTTCACTTGACGCTCCTTTTCCCTGGTAATAATTCTGTAACCCAGTTAATAAATCTTTCGGTGTGCTTGGCTACATCTTCGGCATCAGCCTTTGAAAAGACTTTGCCTTCATATTCAATCAGGTTTTTCTTGGCAATTAATCTTCGCAGGTGGCTTGCCGCTTCTTTGGCCCCTGACTGCGTTATTAAGGAAAGGGTTAAATTAATTGCGTCTCTGTGGTCCGAGCTGGTGCTGCGAATCCCGTGAAAGTAAACCAAAAGAGCGTCATTGGCGGAAATCCCAGCATGGACGGCATTTAAGCCGGCAGAGCTCCATAATTCTTGATCAAGCGCATCTCTCATAGACTGATAAAACTCAAGGGCTTTTTGCAAAAAGTTGTCGTATTTTGATTTTTCAACCTCTGTGATGGCGATTTGTTTAAGCATAGGCCATTTCCATAAAAGTTTTGCCGTAAATTGTTTTACCGCGGGCTACAATGTTCCTGACAAATGGATCTTTTTGTTTGTATTTCCTGGAGAACTGCTTTTCCTTTAATAGGACTGGAGAAATTTGGTTGCCGAAACTTGTTGAAATTATTGCGCTTAAGCGGTCAAGGTCGGATTCAATTTTTGCTAAATCAGTCCCTTCTTTCATTACGATCAGCAGGTCGAGGTCACTGCCTCCCTCCTCTTTCCCCTCGGCAATACTGCCAAAAATGATAATAGAAACAACCTGTCCCTTGAGGTTTTTTATAATCAATGAGGCTACCTGCTTGAGCAAGTTGGCCTCAAACGAAAAAAGAGGGGCCAGCGCTTTGGCGACAAAGAGGCTCTCCTTATTTATTTGGTACAATTTTGCTTTGCCGACCCGACGCATCGTGACAATGCCGTATTGCCAGAGCTCTGTCAAGGTTGCGTGGGTAATGCGCTGGGTTAAGCCAATGGCCCTGGCGATTTCGCGTCCCGACAGTCCCGCCTGGCTTTTGATTAAAAACCGTAAAGCCTTGACCTTGGACTGCTGTCCGAGCAGGTTGTTTAAGGGCTCCTTAAACCTCATTGCTTCTGGCTCCTTTTGTATCCATATGGCTCCTTTAGTAGCCAATTATAGCGAGCTGCCGCGCCCTTGTCAAGCACATTTTCATTTTTTGTAGAATTCTTTGAGCGCAGAACAGACTTGTTCAATTTCTTGTTCTTCAAGCTCCGGGAAAATAGGCAAGGAGAGAACTCGTTTTTGGACAGCTTCAGTTACCGGCAGATCGCCAGGCTTATAGCCGAGCTTGGTAAAGGCCATTTGCAAATGCAAGGCAAGTGGATAGTAAACCATGGCAGAGGACCCTTTTCCTCGGATAAAGTCAACCAGCTCATCGCGTTTGTCGACTTGGATGGTGAATTGGTTATAGGTGTGGAGGCAGGTCGCTGGGGAGCTAGGTAGCTGGAGGGCTGGGATATCTTTGAGCATTTCAATATAAATAGCTGCATTCTGGCGGCGCTTATCTAAATACGAGTCTAATTTTCTTAGCTTTATGCGCAGAATTGAGGCTTGGAGCTCATCGAGGCGGCTGTTATACCCAATTAGGTCATGATGATAGGTTTTTGTTGTCCCGTGGTTGCGCAGGATTTTTAGTTGTTTGACAACTTCTTCGCTGTCGGTTGTAATTGCTCCTCCATCGCCAAAACAGCCCAGGTTCTTGGTTGGGAAGAAGGAGAAGGAGCCTAGGCCAAAAGAGCCGACTTTTTTCTTGTTATATTCTGCTCCGGCTGCTTGAGCGCAATCTTCAATAACTGCTAACTTTTCTTTTTTTGCAATCTCCATCAATGGAGCCATGTGACAGGCCAGGCCATACAGGTGAACAGGAAGAATTGCTTTTGTTTTTGGCGAGATGCGGCAGGCAATTTTAGAAACGTCCAAATTAAATGTTTTGTCGTCGATGTCTACAAAGACAGGGGTTGCGCCACAGTAGTCAATAGCTTCGGCCGTGGCCATGAAAGTAAAGGGTGAAGTAATAACTTCGTCCCCTTGTTTAACCCCGGCAACTTTTAAAGCGAGTAGCAGGGCGTCTGTGCCAGAGGCAACGCCAACTGCGAACTTGGTCCCGCAATAAGCAGCAAACTCTTGTTCAAACGTGGTGACGTTTTCACCAAGAATATAGCGGCCGGAGTCAATGACTTGTGAGACAGCAGCTTTTAGCTTTTTTTCCAGCGGGGCGTTTTGTCTGGTGATGTCAAAAAATGGGACTGGCATGGGAGTATTATATCATTTAAGGATTTCTCTGGCCAGGCTTAGCCTTGGCTAATTTGTTTTTAAATGCAGGATTGTGATTGATTGAATCTGGTCATTCCAGTCTTCACCTGGTCTTCCGTCGAAGTATGGCCAAGCAACCCCACCTTTAACTTTAAGAATACCATTTAGTTTTATGACTTGAGGGTTTGGCCCGTATTCTGTGCGCCTAAATGGATTGGCGGAAAGGCTTGAATAGAAAGGCTTAGCCTCTGTTCCTTTATCGTAATCCCTTGTCTCTAGGGGGGTAAAATGAAAGACAAGGACTTGGCCTTCTTTGTCAACCTCAATTGTATAAACGGCTGCCCGATTATGACAAGTAACATAAACAATGCCGCCGCCTGCTTTAGCAAGAGCGTTTAGGTCGACTGTTTCGACGTTTTTGCCCGTAGCGGTGTCGGCAATTGGCGGAGAGATTAAGGTATAGGAGCTCCATTTATGTGTCCTCAGGTGATCCGCAGAAACTCCTGAAGGAGTGGGAATAACGCGGTTATTTCTCTGGCTAATCAGCTCCTCGGTGCTGGCTGCGTTGATTGAAAATAAAAAAGAATTATTATTGCTGGTTAACTTTGCTCCGAGAACTAAATTAATCCGGTCCCCTGGCTTTAGCGACCG